>Ga0315332_10000504_pt1 | contig 18076 bp, 13 predicted proteins | sample M110034915metaG_FD_203455 | JGI IMG/M metagenome (GOLD analysis project Ga0315332, IMG submission 203455) | Ammonia-oxidizing marine archaeal communities from Monterey Bay, California, United States - M1 100m 34915 | ecosystem: Environmental > Aquatic > Marine > Intertidal zone | place: USA...
AAGGAGATATCAGGGAACGTCTGACCTTGATCAGTAACGACTCGCAGTTTCCGACGACCGAGATGGCGATCGCTGGACGGGTTCGCCCTTCCGTGAGTGTCTCGCCAGCATCGGTCAGTCTGGGGAACACGTCTCCTGATAGTAAGATATCGCGTAGGCTTGTTGTGCGGGGTGATGAACCCTTTGAGATCATGGACGTCCAATGTGCAGATCAGCGTTTCCAGTTCAAGGTTCCCACGGGACGGAAGAAAGTGCACCTGATGTCCGTCGACTTCACGGGGGATGGAAGTGCTGAGCGAATCTCTCAGCAGATCCGCATCGTAACGAGTCTTTCTGGTGAAAAATCAGCGTCTTGCATTGTCACAGGCACTGTCTCTGGTGGATCAAATTAGCCACCTGCCAGCATTCGATTGAGAAGGGTGAGACGCGTCGCGCTGTGTCAGTCCTCGATTCGAGTCTTCTTTCTGTTGGAACCGATCGCAGTGGCTCAGGTTGTTCGGCCCGCGCAGGGTCAAGTCTGGGTGACGACCTGTCTGACGCAGGGTGGATGTGTGACGCAGCATCATTCCAGACGCGGTGGTTCCTGACGCTCGTAGTCTTTAGATTTGGGGCGTTTCTGAGGCGGCATGAAGCCTGATTGGGGTCGTCATGAGGGGCCTCATGCGCTAGACTCTGATCACCCACCGGATCCATCGCTGGGTATCCTAAGCTGCCTATGCTTTGATGATGTTGTGCGAGTGTTGAACGCGTCAAGAAAACCACGGTGAGTCTGCGTCATGAGTGTCAACCCGATTGATTTGTCATGTTACGGTTTGAGTGTTGAAGACATCATTCATAACGCGACGCCAGCGCGGCTGTATGAGTTCGCGATCGTGGATCATCACGCAGTGATTTCGGCTTCTGGTGCTTTGGCAACCAGAAGCGGTGATAAGACCGGCCGGAGCCCGAAGGACAAGCGTATCGTCGATGACCCTGCCTCTTCGGATGATATCTGGTGGGGCGACGTCAACATGCGAATGACGGAGCGTTCGTTTTTAATCAACCGACAGCGTGCGCTTGATTACTTGAACACTCGGTCGCGAATCTTCGTTTTTGATGGTTACGCCGGTTGGGATCCTAATTATCAAATCAAGGTGCGTGTCATCGCAGAGAGTGCCTACCACGCCCTCTTCATGCACAATATGTTGATTCGACCAACCGACGAGCAGTTGAAGGATTTCGGTGAACCGGATGTTGTCATTTTCAATGCAGGCTCGTTCCCAGCGAATCCATATACCGCCCAAATGACCAGCACGACAAGCATTGACTTGTCGATCGAGAACGGTGAATTGATCATTCTGGGGACGCAGTACGCCGGTGAAATGAAGAAGGGCGTCTTCACGGTCATGAATTATCTGATGCCCAAACAGGATGTGCTCAGCATGCACTGCAGTGCCAATACATCGACTGATGGTGATGTCTCGCTGTTCTTTGGGCTTTCGGGTACAGGCAAAACAACTTTATCCGCGGATCCGCGACGGCAGCTGATTGGGGATGACGAGCATTGCTGGACTGACGATGGTGTATTCAACATCGAAGGCGGTTGCTACGCCAAGGTGATCAACCTGAGCAAGGAGAGTGAGCCGGAGATCTTTGACGCCATTCGGTACGGTGCCGTGCTTGAAAACGTGGTGTTTGACGAGGCAACGCACGAAGTCAATTACGATGACGCATCGATCACTGAAAATACTCGCGTGGCTTATCCGATTGAGTTCATCGACAATGCAAAGATTCCCTGTGTTGGCCCTCAGCCAAAGAACATTATCTTTCTGACGTGTGATGCGTTTGGCGTGTTGCCCCCGGTTTCCAAGTTGACTCCCGAGCAGGCGATGTATCATTTCATCAGCGGGTACACCGCTAAGGTTGCCGGTACCGAAATGAATGTCACGGAGCCTACGGCGACATTTAGCGCCTGTTTTGGTGCTGCGTTTCTGGTGTGGCATCCCGCCAAATACGCGGAACTGTTGGCAGACCGGATTCGTAAGCAGGGAAGTCAGGTTTGGCTGGTGAACACTGGTTGGACAGGGGGAGGTTATGGTTCCGGTTCGCGAATGAGTTTGAAACATACCCGTGCAATCATCGACGCTATTCACGATGGATCATTGGCAACACGCAAAGGCCGTACCGATCAATTATTCGGATTTGACGTGCCAGTGGAGTGCAATGGAGTTCCTTCAGAAATTCTGTGGCCCAGCGATGTATGGGGAGACGCTGAAGCCTACGAGAGCAGTGCGAGACGTCTCGCTGATTTGTTTCAGCAGAACTTTCTCAAGTTCGAAGCTGGTGCCAGTGAAGCCATCCGTGCAGCTGGTCCCTCACTGAATCGGAAAGACTAGAGGGTGGACCTGTCGGAACCGTCGGAATGAGGCCGCGGGGGAAAGATTGGTATGTTCGGTGAGTGGAACGCCTGCAAAGCCGGTTTAGTTGTACCCACGCAAGAAAAGCTTGCGGAATGTTCGTGACTTACGCCGGCTGGCATTCTGAGTCGCAGCATTCTGAGTCGCAGCATTCTGAGTCGCAGCATCCTGAGTCGCAGCATCCTGAGTCGCAGCATCCTGAGTCGCAGCATCCCAGATTTCAGCGTGCTGAATTTCAGTGTCCTGAATCTCGGCAGGTAATCCCCACGCCTCTTGAGATCATTTGGCTCTTCTGGTCGCTCTGACAGCGCATCCAGAAAAGGAACAACTTCCGATTAACGTTGTTCTTTGTCTGTTTGAAGGTCGCTGGTTTTCAGCATCCGGAATGCGATGGCTGACCTGAGTGACTCGAGGTGTGTACTCCCCATTCCTTCGTTTTTCTGGATTCAACCCCGAAAAGAGTGTGCGAAAAAACACCCGGCTGTGAGGCGGTGACTGAGGGTGTGGTGCGGTACTGCGTTTGAGCAGTACTCGGTACACAACCGATCTGCGCTGCTTCATCGAGAAAAAAAGTAATTGAGGCACGCGATAGGTTAGATAAGGTCGTGTTTCAGTGTTGCACGCGATGGCGGTGGGATCTGAAGAAACTTGCTGTATGAATCTGTTACATTCATGGTACGGGCAAATGGTTGCGGTCGTTGCCGAGTGTGGCGGGCATCGCTGCATTGAGTTGAAATGTTTCTTCTATCACTTTCAGAAACTACGATGCGAACAAGCAAATTTTCTAGGCGTACCTTTTCTGGGCGTACCTTTTCTAGGCGTACCATGGGAAACGGGCTAGTCACCGGTTTGGTGTCGCCTGTTGTGGCGATGCTAGGGCGATCGTCGGTTTCGTTGGGGCAGGATGTCGAGACTCCGGTAGATAGCGTTGTTGCGCCGACCGTTCGGGTGCATTCAACACGCGTGATAAGCCGTGACGACGGATATTACTGCGGTTGGCCAACCTTGACGCGGCGTTCCAATGGACAGTTGCTTGTCGTTTGGTCGGGAGGAAGAGAGCAGCATGTCTGTCCGTTTGGGCGCGTTGACTTCATGAAGTCCGACGACGAAGGGAAAACATGGTCGTGGCCGCGGACGCTGTTAGACGGAGCGATTGATGATCGCGATGCGGGAGTGCTGGAAACAGCCAACGGGTCTCTGCTGGTGACTACCTTCACCTCGTTGGCCTACGTTGATTACGAATTAAAGAAGGCGATTCGTCAAAAAGACACGGAGCGAGGATGGCCCAAAGATCGATTGCAAAACTGGCTGGCAGTGCATGAGCGTTTGAACGAGAAGCAGAGGCAGGACGAACTGGGCCAGTGGATGATACGCTCGACTGATGGTGGTATTACTTGGTCCGAGCGTTACCCCAGTATTGTGAATAGTCCGCACGGGCCAATTCAGTTATCAGACGGAAGGCAGCTTTATGCAGGCGTCAAGTTGTGGGATCCATCTCGGACGGTGGGCGTCTGTCAATCGGTTGATGACGGTCAAAGTTGGACATGGCTTGCTGAAATTCCGACACGTCCAGGTGATGACGCGAAAAATTATCACGAGTTGCACGCGGTAGAAGTGGGTGACGGCACAATCATTGTCCAAATTCGAAACCACAATACTGCGGACAATCGAGAAACATTGCAGTGCGAGTCAAAAGACGGTGGAAAAACATGGACGATCCCGCACTCAATCGGTGTGTGGGGATTGCCGTCACATCTGCTGCGTTTGAGTGATGGTCGTCTCCTGATGAGTTACGGACATCGGCGAAAACCGTTTGGTATTCAAGCTAGGCTGAGTCAAGATTCTGGGGAATCATGGAGTGAACCATTAAGTATTGCATCTGATGGCGTTGGGGGAGATTTAGGCTATCCCAGCACCGTAGAACTTTCGGGCGGAAGGTTGCTGACGGTTTGGTACGAACGGATGAAGCAGTCTCCCAAGGCTGTTTTGAGGCAAGCGGAATGGAGCATTGAATCGTGATGAGGAGCCCATTGAAATTGAATTGTGTTGATGAAGTGCTTGAGCAGCAGCAAGGTGAAGGTCTTGAGCGGGGCGCGGTAGCTAATGTTTCTGCGGTTCGGCGTTCCATTTTTTTACGCAAGTGTTGCAGGCAAGGCGTCTGGGTGAGACCATTTTTGGTTCTTCTTTCTGTAGGCTTTTTTTTCAGTGTCCTTTGTGCGCCGGTTGTATGCGCACCCGTCCTTGCCGAGGAACCCGCGCTGGAATTTTTGGATGGCCTTCGTAATCGTGGCTACCATGATACGGCACTCGATTATCTCAAGGGCCTCGAAACAAGTCGATTGTTGCCGGCAGGCATGCGTGACATTCTGGGGTATGAGACGGCGCTAACTTTGGTGATTGCGTCACGATCTTCGGGCGAGCTCGAGGAGCGTTATAAGATGCTTGACGAGGCACAAACGCTACTTCGCGAATTTATTACCACCAAAAGCAAGCACCCCAAGCTTTATGCGGCGAGGAGCCAACTCGGCAATTTGATTGTAGAGCGTGCACGCATCAAGGTCGGGGAGGCGAAGTCGGGCGATCCACTGGCGTTGAAAGCCGAAGCAAGGCAGCTTTACGACCAAGCGTTCAAAGAGTGCGGTGTGTTGGAAGCAGCGGTCAGTAAAGAATTGGATCTTATCCCCAAGGTCCTTAATATGCGTGATCGCGAAGAAGCAAAACTGGCAGAACGGAGAAAACAACTGCGTGCAGATAACCTGCAAACCGAATTGTTAGCCGCCGCGATTCGCGAGGAAGCTGCTGATACGGTACCTGCCGGGTCAAAAGCGTGGACTGAATACCTTGTTGAAGCTGCCGGGCTGTATGACGCAATTTACAAAAAATATCGCAGTCGGTTGGCAGGGCTTTACGCCAGAATGTATCAGGGACGCTGCAATCATCGACTTGGACGAACAAAAGATGCATTAGGGCATTACGGTGAATTGCTCGATCAACCCAGTACCCCCGAATCGTTTTGGAACTTGAAAACGAAAACATTGCGTTTGGCGATGGACTCATGGTTGGACCCACAGCAACGCAAGTATGTAGAAGCAATCAAGCAAGCGTCGGGTTGGGTTGAAGCTGCACCAAGAAGTACTCAGCGGTCTCCTGACATGTTGGCAATCAGGCTGAGCTTGGCGGTTGCCTTGCAGATGCAAGCCGAAGAGTATGAAAAACGGGAGTCACGGGACGTCGCGACCATTCGGAATTCGTATGAAGACGCACTGAAAAACGCGAGGTTTGTAGCCGCCGAGGAAGGAGATCTACAGGAGGAAGCGGTGGAGTTGGTGCTTGCGCTGGGCGGTCGTGCATTGGGTGATCCAGATGCATCTCCCGAAACATTTGCAGAGGCTCAAAAGGAGGGAAAGAAATCTCTTGACGAAATCGGTCCTGCGGCCCAAGAAGTTGCAAATCTGGAAGCCCTGTTGCTGCGATCCAAGCCAGAACAGCGTGAAGCTGTTCGGCAGCAATTAGACAAAGCTAAATCGACGCTTGAATTAGCGCAGAATAACGCACTGACATCCTACCGGTTGGCGATGCGTTTGGCGGATGTTGATACTGCACCTAGTGAATTGAACCTGGTGCGGTATTTCGTCTGTTATCTGTATTTCACACGAGGGCAATATCACGATGCAGCGGTTATGGGGGATTTTGTTGCCAGAAGATTTTCCCAGAGCGCTGGCGCTAAACAGTGTGCGAAAATTTCACTCGCCTGCTATTTGAAATTGCTGGAAGCGGCAGGTGATGAATCTAACGCTTTTGAAATTGACAACGTTGCGAAAGCAACAAGGTGGATCGCAGATCAGTGGCAAGATACGCCCGAAGCGATTGAATCGTTGTCGACTGTCGTGCCGATCATGGTGAACGCGAATGCTTTGAAATTGGCGTCTGAGTTTTCGCAAAGTTTGCCTGAGGCGTCCCGTGAACGAGCGATGGCTGAGTTGGTGACGGGCCAGGCTTTGTGGGCGGCTCAGTTGAGTGACCAGCAACTCAATGCCAAGCCAAGTGTTGCCACTGCGGGGGCAACGTCCCAGGCTGATGGCAAAGATGGCTACCCAGATGCTTTGGCTTTGTTGCTTTCCGGTTACGAACATCTTCCCAAAGATACAGGGGTTGATGCATCCGTGGCGACCGCAGTGCTGTCACTGACTCAGGCATTGATGGCAAGTGATCAATCCGTTGCAGCATCGACTGAAAACGCTGAGGGGAATGCCGGCAAGGTGATCGAAATTCTCGAGGATGAAACGTTTGGGCCGTTGACCTTGATTGATCGTGAGGACAAGGCAGCACAGAATCCGATTTTTGTGCAGGAATCGTTGCGAACAGCGCTCCAGGCGTACGTTTCATCCTTGGGCACTGATCCTGTGGGCATGATGGCGAAGGCTCAGGATATGATGGCCAAGTTACGCGAGGCCGTGGGTGCTGATGATGTCGGCAAACAGCGCATGCTGGCAATTTACGTGACGCTGGCGCGAACCATGGAGTCCAACATCGCAAAGGCCCCTCCGCAATCGCGAAAGCAAATGTCAGGTGTCTTTGAATCATTCCTCGCTGCTTTGAGTGCCGATGCATCTGATCCTGGTACGCTCAACTGGGTGGCTGAAACCTTTGCCAGCTTGGGGGCCGGTTTTGATGATGGCGGGATCGCTTTGGATGCGAGTGCCGCTCTCTATTACCAGAAGTCGATCGACGCTTTTCAAAACCTGCTTGGCCAAGTCAATTTGCAGGCAGCGTTGCGAACACAAGTGCGTGCGAGAATGGCAGAGGTGAAAGCCAAGAATCGGGACTACCAAGGGGCGATGGCTGATATGCAACAACTGCTCAGAGTGAATCCCGCAGCAGTGAACCTGCAAGTCGAAGCAGCGAAAGTGCTACAGCGTTGGGGAAGTGTTGATTCTGCAAAGTACTCAGACGCCATCAAGGGCCAACGCAGCAGCGAGAAAGGTGGTGTCTGGGGCTGGGGGAAGATTGCCAACGCAACGATGCCGCATGCACAGTTCCGCAACATTTTCTATCAGGCAAGATACGAAATTGCTGCTTGTCAGTCTGCTCGTGCGATGACTCTCAGCGGTGCGGAACGAACGAAACAGTTGGCTGCAGCTGAGAAGACGCTGGCTGTGACTGAAAAACTTTATCCAAAACTTGGTGGTGAATTGTGGAGTTCAAAATACGAGGAACTTCATGAACAGATTAAACGAGCGGGTGGTGCCTCAAAATGAATCCCATGTTTCCATTTGTTGAACGGTTTAAGTGTATGAAGACCTGTTTGCTGTTTGTCGTTGGCTTCGCGTTTCTGGCAAATTCCACCTGTGCGGTCGCCGAAGAAGATCAGGTTTACGTGAAACGTGGCGCTAGCGTGCGAGGGAAGATAGGTGAGGTATCGCCTGTACAGGTTACGGTGAATGTGGGGACTCAGAAACAAGGAGTGAGCACGAATGATATCCGTGTTATCAATTTTGGGGATGAGCCACCCGCTTTACGGCAGGGGCGGGCCCGTGCTGTCGCAGGAAAGTACGATTTGGCAATGGAGGATTTGAAAAAAGTTGATGTAGCTTCGATCAGTCGTCCTGTTGTGAAGTTGGACTTGCAGTTCTACCTGGCTCTTTGCCAAGGGCGACAAGCTCTTAACTCAGGAGCGGGTAAAACGCAGGCGACCGAGGCGATGTTGGCGTTTGTGCGAACAGCGGCTAGTAGCAACCATTTTTTCGAGGCTGCTGACTTGCTGGGCGATCTTGCTGTCTCGCAAGGTGATTATGAGAATGCAGTCAAGTATTACGGTGGCATTTCCAGTAAGGCACCTTGGCCTGTAGGCCGGATGCTTGCGCAGTTGGCCGAAGCGGATGCTCGCGTCAAACAAAGACTCTTTGCCGAGGCACAGAAGAGATATGAGAGCATCCTGACACAAAAAGCGGATACACCAGAGGTAGAGCGTTTGAAGCGGTTGGCTGAAGTGGGCCGAGGCAGATGCCTTGCGGAGACCGCCACTGTGGATGAGGGGATCGCAGTGCTTGAGCAGTTGATTGCCAAGAATGATGCTTCTGATACGGAGTTGTTTGGACGAGCCTACAATGCTTTGGGCGATTGTCTGCAACTTTTAAATAAACCCAAAGATGCTTTGATGGCGTATTTGCACGTCGATATTCTCTTCTATGGTGACTCTGACACGCATGCTGAAGCGCTCTATCATCTCAGTAAGCTCTGGCAAGTGGCCAAGAATCAGGATCGCGCTGCGGTCGCGGGGAACTTGCTAAAGCAGCGATATGCAGGGAGTGTCTGGGCCGAGAAACAGTGAAGGTTGCTGGGACGTTGCGACATGGCTTGAACGCGTCATTTTTGTTGTGAGGCTTTGTTTAACAATGCGGTCCGAATAGCTGTACACCATTTAGCTGTTCAGAGTCGAATGTTCGGGGCGTGGTCTCACTGCTGTTCTCGCTCAGACTTAGTTCAAAAGCTTTGGTCTGGGAGGTTTCGCAGCATATCGTTGTTGTTGGTTTTTTTGTGTTTTATGCTGGGCTGTCTATCATGTTGTTTCGGTCATTATTGTTGTCGCTTATCGCTGCATTGTGCACTCTTTCTTTTAGTGCCAATGCAGATGAAAAACTTTCTGCAAGCCAGGGTGAGATAAAACAACGCACCAATGTGGTGCTGATCTTGATTGACGACTTAGGGTGGAATGACTTGGGTTGTTACGGTAGCACCTACTATCGAACACCGAATATTGATGCTTTGGCTAGCGGTGGCGTCAGGTTCACTGATGGTTATGCAGCGTGCAATGTTTGCTCGCCGACTCGCGCGGCAATCCTAAGTGGTAAGTATCCGGCGAGGTTGTTGCTGACACAGTGGTTACCGTCTGGACGCTGGAATGCGACAAAGAATCGGATGCGAGAGGCTCGGTATCTCTCGAACTTGCCACTCGAAGAGGTTACTGTCGCCGAAGCGATGCGTGAGGCAGGCTATCGCACTGCGTTCATGGGAAAATGGCATCTAGGGACTGAGACTTACTATTACCCAGAACACCAAGGTTTTGATCTGAATGTTGCCGGTCGGGACTATGGTGCCCCGGGCAGTTACTTCTACCCTTTTGAAGGCAAGTGGCGGATTCCGACAACGGGAAAGGTATTACAGAAACAAAAACCGTTGGATGGGAAGGATGGCGATTATCTCGTTGATCGTTTGTCTGAAGAGGCGGAGAAATTTATTGTGTCCTGTAAGGATACACCTTTCTTCTTGATGCTGTCACACTATGCAGTGCATTCACCTTTGCAAGGCAAGCCCGGTAAGGTGAGGAAATATGAAAAAATGCCTGCCGAGAAACAGCAGGGTGAACCTCATTACGCTGCGATGGTCGAGAGCGTTGATGAAAGTGTGGGGCGAGTCATGCGGACGCTTCAACGACTGAATCTGGAAAAGAATACACTCGTGATTTTTACCAGTGATAATGGTGGGTTTGCCAAGGCGACCGACAACTCGCCACTGCGAGCAAATAAAGGATCAAATTATGAGGGCGGGATTCGCGTTCCGGTGTTGATGCAATGGCCTGGCCACATCGAATCGGGAAGTATTTGCAGGGAGCCTGTCATCAGTAACGATTTTTATCCGACGATTCTTGAGGCGACAGGCATCGAGCCTAAACCATTTCAGCATCTGGACGGGGTGAGTTTGATGCCGCTTTTGGCTGCTGAGGGTGAGTTTCAGCGAGATGCCCTTTACTGGCACTATCCCCATTACAACCAGCATCCTCAGAGTTTTCCGTCTGGTGTCATTCGTGATGGTGATTGGAAGCTGATCGAGAACTTTGAGACTGGGGATCTGCAACTATTTAATCTTGCTACTGATATTGGCGAGTCTCAAAATGTGGCTCAGCAACATCCGGAACGGACAGCTAATCTGCTCGCAAAACTAAAGCGTTGGCGAAGCTCGGTAAACGCTGACCCGATGCTGGAGAATCCGCAGTATCAGATCAAAAACAAGACACCAAAGTGAGTTGTTCTGAGTGATCGAGGGTCGTTGGGAAAAAGACGAACAGATTTGCCGCAATGCATGGCTGTTTTCAGTGCTGTTGCGAGCCCAGCCACTGCGCGAGTTTTTTCAGGTCATCAGCTTCCATTGATAGCACGAGTTCCTGCCGATGAATGTCGTGGATGGCCAGCATGTGGTTTGCGTGAAAAAAAACTTCATCACCCTGTTTGATTCCGTGCAGCCTTGCTTCATAAAGTGGGTTGTCCACCACGCCCATGAAGAACTGTCCATCGCGATCCGTGATGCGAACCCAAAAATCCTCACCCCAGCCCCGTGAGGGAACGTTTTGGGTTGGGATGCTAACGAGCGATGCTGGATTTTCATGCCGCAGGATTGGCTTGCTGGCTTCGCCCTCGCAACTCTCACAGTAACATTTCTCTGGTGAATCTTCATGTACTGAAAAGCGGGGCGAGTCTAGTCGCAGTTCTACAAACTGTTCATTCGTGATGTATTTCTTGATCACGTCAGGGGGTATCTTGAAACGATCACCATTTTCTGCATTCATCGCAACCCCGTCCACGAACTCGTAGTCGTTGAGGAATGTTTGGTACTTGAAATGGGATTCGAGCGATCCTGAAGGCGTCATGGTTTATTAAAGGACAAGGGTAAGAAATAAATGGCGAGCCATACCGTTTGCTCGTCAGGTGCGGTCCATTCGACTCGATGTTTTTCGTGCGGCTGTATTGTAATGTGGTCTCCGCATCGTAGGTGAATAACTTTGTCATCCACTAAAAAACGGATCCGTGCTTCACCGCTTAGAACGGTGACCCATTCGGCACTCGGATCGTCGTACCAGAATCCAGCCTCGCTGGTGTGCCCCATGGAAACAATGCGTTCGACACGAATGTTCTCGCCGTGTGCAAGAATGTCTGTCAGTTCTGCAGTTTCGGTTGACGGTTCGTGGTGGTCCAGCAGGTTCGCAACACGTGGTTCTGGTGAGGTGTCACCTGAGTTCATTTTGCTTTGCCAGTCCATTCATAGTTGTTTTGCTTTACAAATCCTTCTACGGCAATGGTTGCGTCAGGTTTGACTTTGACCAAAGAGAACCCATTGTTTTTAACACCCTTGCCCTCGACCATGGCCACCATGGTGCAGTAGTGAATCCCATTCAAGTCCTTGTAATCGTTCTGGTGGCTATGCCCTTGGAAGACGGCGTGCACCTTGCCGCTGTTTTCCAATACCTTTCGCACATTCGCCGCGTTTCTAACACCATGATTGTCCTTGGTGTCGAGTCGCTGGTGTGCGAGCACAATGGTTGGAAATGGGGTGCTCGCCAGGTCGCTGCGAAGCCACTCCAGTTCATGTGGAGGTACATTTGCGTCAGTCCATTTGAAGTTTTTCCTGCTGTAGGGTGTTCCGTCACTACGAAAGCATGAGTCAAGAATGATGAAGTGTGTGTTTCCTGAGTCGAAGGAATAGAACGACTTCTGCTGTTGAACTTCGGATAAAAATTCTTCCTTCTTCAGAGTATCAACGCAGTGATTTCCAAGGACATAATGTCGTTGTTTTGCAAGTTGGGAAAATTCCTGATTGATCCTTTTGAGATAACGCAGTTCTGTGTCAACGGAGTCTGCGGCATCGATCAGATCACCAAGTTCCACCATGAAGTCTGGTTTAGCTTTGCGGATGCTGTCGCTTGCTTTTTCCAGTTTCGCCAGCGTGTCTCGATAATGACGCGTGCCCGATGGGGCTTTGTCGGCATAATGGAGGTCGGTGATCATCCCAAAACGTGTGGTGCTTTCAGACTCAAAAGTCGAGCCGCTCACGCGAACGCGATTGGTCAAGACGAGTGTTGTGCCCATCAAGAAAGCACGTCGAGAGCTCATGGGATTACGTTTGTTTGGAACGTCGTTTTTCATCGGTGGGTCTTTCTCGCAGCTAGGCAGTTGGGGCCGGCAGGTTTCAGGTTAGTCACTTTCTAACCTAATCGGTATGGGCGGTTGGGGTGATCATGCGTTCATGACAGCGTGCCATGGAATTGTATTCTAGTTCGTCTGGTGAAAACGCACTTTGACGGCGATTTGATGGCGTAATGCTTTGCGATAGGGATGCGGGATACCTTATTTCGGGTGACGCGGGATTTCCGATGACTTCAAACTTGCTGTGTTTTTGAAAGGTGTGCATGTGAATCGGGATTGAGTCAGTGAGCTGAAAGACGCCATTGATGTCGCTATTTCTGAAATGGTGACTGGTCTGGATGATCAGTCAGTCGGTGGTGATCCGGTGGTGTATTTGATGGCGATCCTGTGATCACCATTTTGGAGGTGGCAGAGGCTGCCAGCGAAAATGCACCTAGCGGGGTGATGCCGTGGCGTCTCGGCGTGCAGAGCACTGGCTAGAAGGCGTTGGCCATCGGTTTGGGTTTGTTTTGGAAAAATTTGGATGAATCCAAAGTGCCTGAAAGGAGCTGTTTCTCTTCGCTTTTGTGGTAACTGGCCCCGCGATTGCCTTTTAGTGGGGCCAATGTCCTCTTTCCTGTGGAAGGCTGGCGTTTGATTTCCCGTGTTTGTGAGCGGGATTTGCGGGGTCCGACGTTGACGAGGACAAAAGGTCGACTAGTATCCGCAGGATTGCCTGCGGTCGAGGACGGCCGTTTTGAGGTTTCTGCACCTGCGACGCCAAATCAGCGTCACATTCTACGCTTGAGAATATGCTTCAGTTTTTTCGGTCGCGGACGACGACCGCCAAGGATGACGTTCTTTCCGGTATCACCGTGGCTCTGGCGCTTGTGCCTGAGGCGATCGCATTTGCGTTTGTGGCCGGAGTTTCACCGATCATCGGCCTCTACTCGGCTTTCTTCATCGGTTTGATCACTGCTTTGTTGGGAGGCCGTCCTGGGATGATCTCCGGGGCAACCGGCGCGATGGCCGTTGTTGTCGTTGGGCTCGTGGCCATGCACGGCGTCGAGTACTTGTTCCCTACCGTCATTCTGTGCGGCATGATTCAGCTGGTCGTGGGTTTCTTGCGACTCGGGAAATTGATCCGGTTGGTCCCCCATCCAGTGATGTTGGGATTTGTGAACGGGCTTGCGATTGTGATTTGCCTGGCACAGTTTGGCAGTTTTCAGTCGTTCGATCAGGTCAGTGGACAACTGCAAATGATCACCGGTACACCGCTGGCGATGATGCTGGGACTCGTCGTCTTGACCATGGCGATCATTTGGCTTCTGCCTAAAGTGACTAGGGCGGTTCCGCCGTCTCTTGTTGCCATCCTGACGGTGACCTTTGTTTCCATTGCCGTGAATTCCAAAATGAGTCCCGATGGCGGGAAAGAAAATTTTGTTGCTACCGTCGGCGACATGCTCAAAGCCAATGCAGATGCCAAATCGGTTGCTGATCAGCGTAAAGCTGAGGAAGTCGTGCAGGTAATGAGCGTGCAGCAACCTGTTTCCCCAGAAGATGTTGCCTACACGCTTGTTAATTGGATTCCTGTCGATGAAAAGGCAGCGACTGGAATCGGGACATCAACGGCGGCGGCGGCGGTCGGCGGTGTTGGTAGTGAACCCGAAGCAGCGGAGGCTGCCGCGCCCGAAACTGCTTCGATTAGCGGCGGGCTGCCACAGTTATTCTTCTACGAGTACGTCGTTCCTCCTATGACCATTGGAACGCTGTGGATCGTATTTCCATTTGCATTGACCTTGGCTGGGGTAGGCTTGATTGAATCTTTGATGACATTGACTTTGATTGACGAGATCACAGAAACGCGAGGACGCGGAAATCGTGAATGCATTGGTCAGGGTACAGCTAATATTGTTTGCGGATTATTTGGCGGCATGGGTGGATGTGCGATGATTGGTCAGTCGCTAATCAATGTCAACTCCGGAGGACGGGGGCGTTTGTCTGGTGTAACTGCGGCGGTTTGCCTGTTGTTGTTCATCCTTTTTCTCGGACCTTGGATTGAGCGGATTCCGATGGCAGCGCTCGTCGGCGTGATGTTCATGGTTGTGATCGGCACGTTTGAATGGGCTTCGTTGAAAATGTTTCATCGCATGCCGCGGAGTGATGTGGGCGTGATGGTTCTGGTTGCCGGATACACTGTCCTGATGCATGACCTGGCAACCGCTGTCATTTTGGGAGTCATCGTTTCAGCATTGGTGTTCGCTTGGAAGCACGCGATGCACCTTGGGGCCGATGTTCAGATCAACAAGCATGGAAGTAAAATCTACCAACTGCACGGTCCACTCTTCTTTGCCTCCGTATCCTCGTTCAGAGACCTGTTTGAGCCTGCCAGCGATCCCGAAGACGTAGTGATCGATTTCTACTACACGCGTGTTTATGACCAGTCAGCTCTGGAAGCGATCAACGCACTCGCTGAAAAGTACGAAGATTGCGGGAAACGTTTGCATCTCACCCATCTCAGTGATGAGTGCAGGGGCCTGCTGGATCGAGCGGGCGATTTCGTCGAGGTGAATTTGTCGGAAGATCCCCAGTATCACGTCGCCACCGATCGTCTTGGTTAGTTGACGATAGGCGGTCTGCAGAAACTGGTTTTGGAAAAGCCGAAGCGAAAGTTGTCCTGAGGCATGGCTTCATCTTCACGGGCGATTGTAGCGACACCATCCTAAAAGGATGACGCCCGCAACCGCCTCGTCGTCGATTGATGTGTGCGACACTTAATCAGAGCAGGATGCTATGCTGTGGATGGTAAACGCACTGCTGCTGATACGGACCCTTTGATCCTTTGTGATGCAGGTGTGATGCACGTCGTGGTCAGTCCTGGGGCGTTTCTGCCCTGTGGTCTGACTCAATGGGCCTCGTTTGATTCGCACAGATGGCTTCGGCTCATTTTGTTCAGGCTTGTTGGCGCGTCTCACCTCGAACATCAACTATCCTGACGGATTCATCAGGCTGCATGAATCGGCAGGCGTTGCCCTTTGATTGGGTTTGTTTTTTGCAGACGCTCTTGATTTTAGTTTCACTTGTTTGGGTTTCACTGAGTCGCGCGGTTTTAAAAACCGGTACTGTCAGCACACGTTAGTCATAGGAATGTAGTTGGATGATTCAAGTTTATTCGGTCTTGCTTGGTTTCGTGGTTGTTTTCCATGGGGCATCGTACGCGTCTGCCCAGGGACCTGTTGAATCTGGCAAAACACCAGTGCTGCCTCTTCTGTTCGAGGACGATTTCGAGAGAGTTGAAGCTGACGATGCGAAGGAGCAGCTGGGGAATGGTTGGGAGACCAACAGTAAGAAACGCGCCAAAGGAAACAAGCAAGTTGATTTAAAAGACGGTGCTCTGTGGATTACAAGACACCCCGTCGCTGATCACGGAGTTTCTGTGGTGAAGGATGTCGACTTTCGGAATGCACAGATTGAGATGAGATTTCGCCTCAGCAAAGGAGACGATCTGGGGATCAACTTGGCTGACATGAAAGAGAAGACCGTCCATGCAGGTCACATTTGTGTCGCCAGGGTACGGTTGAACAAAGTAGATATCACTGATCTGAAAACGGGCCCAATGAATCTTGAGAACCGCAACTTGAAACTCGCCGGAAAACTGACCAAGCAGCAGAAAAATGCAATTGGAAAGAAGATCAAAACCATTCCAGTAAAGTTGGATGCAGACGTTTGGCACACGCTGCTGGTTAAGGTTCAAGGTGATCAGATGAGTGTCCAGATTGATGGAGTTGATGTTGGTGAATTTCGATCACCTGGTATTGAGCATGCCACGAAAAGTCGTTTGCGTCTTTCTGTTGGGAAATCGGCAGTTGTCGATGATTTATCGATTCGAGGAACACTGTAAGAACACTGCCGGGGTTTACCGCTTGCCTGCTGTGAGGATTTTTGCGTCGTGTCTGGTCAATACTGCATTCGAAAGGGAAATGTCTTGGTGCGTTTAAAGTATTTGTTGTGCTTGCAATTAAGTGTATGTTGGATCTGTTTTCCGGCAGCAGCGGACTGGCCCCAAGCTTCAGGTCCACATGGGAATTTTGTTGTCGCGGGTGAGGCTGCCACTGACTTCAGCTTGGCGTTGAATGAAAATATTCGCTGGGTTGCGCCGCTTCCCAGCACAGGGCAAGGCGGTGTCATTGTCGTCGGCGATCGAGTGTTCGTTACATCGCATGAGCCGGTCACGGCTGACACCGAACTTGGTTCAGATATTGTGGGGCTGTGTTTTGATGCCAAGACAGGAAACGAATTGTGGCGGAGGACCATTCCCGGGGTTCGTGAGACCGATTTATCCAGCTTGTTCAGTGATAATACGGCTGCATCACCGGTAGCGAATCAGAAACATGTCGTCTTCGTCAATGTTGGCGGAAGCGTGCAGGGTTTCGATCATGATGGCGATTTGCAGTGGTCGCAGCGATGGACACCATTCGGGCGACACCATGCACGGCAGCATGAGCCGTTTTTGTTAAATGATTCCGTCGTCATCAGTCGAGTAAATCTTGATGACTTACCTTTGGAAGTTACCACCAAGAGTGGGGCTAAAAAGCTTGGCCGTGGAGTCAAGTATTGGAATCGACTTCAGAAGCGAGATTTGGCCACGGGCGATCTGCAGTGGATTTCTGCCGCAGGCACCTCTGTTCACTCAACGTCGATGAGTGGACGTTTTACGGATGCAACGAGCGGCATCCTCACGGGGCGTGGTGGAGGGCATCAGCCTCCCGAAGAACCGTTTGGGTTATCAATGCTCAAGGGCAGTGACGGCAGTGTGCTGTGGGAACGATCAGTGAAAGGTTATGCAGCTCACCAGAATGCTGTATGGAACAGTGAATTTGTCGTTGCGTTTGTGCAGGATCAGCACCTGACTCTTGACACACAGACAGGCGAGACGATCAAGCGAGTGTCCCTGAGTGACGACGTAACTTTGACAAGGCAGGTTGAGGGCCGCTACGCGACACAGCACGGAACGAAGCTCAAAGGCGTTCGCAAGCCGTTGACTTACCAGACAAATGTGCTGGTAGGGGATTACCACTATTTTCGGGCACACCATGATTATCTGCTGGGGCGCGTGCACGTTCCCAGTGGCAAAGTTGAGTACTTGCAAGTGCCTGTGCAGGTGAAACGTGCGTCTGGCGAAAATGATTTGATTTCATGGGACAATGCCGTTCAAAATGACATGAAAAATGCAAACGGGCATCGTGTAACGCAGGATCGCCGGAATGCTGGAGACGGCTGGGGGCATGTGTCTGCGGCAAGTCCAATTGTCGTGGGTGAGTATCTGTACATACCGACGATGTTAGGGGTGGTGTACGTTGTGCGTTGGCAGGCACCGCGTCTCGATGAAAAGGCACTGGTCGCGGTTGCCGATCTCGGTCCATTGGGCGAAACCTGGACGCTTTCCAGTCTTTCCTATTCAGCAGGTAACCTGTACGCAAGAACGCTCAAGCATCTGATTTGTATTGGGATCGACCCCCAAGAGAAGGTTGACCCTTCGAGCGAGTGAAGTCCGGACAGTTCTGCTGGCAAGCGTCTGTTCTAGCAAATGTCAGTTCTAGCAAATGTCAGAGCAGGTCTTCCGATGCTGGCATGCTTCCTGCGAACGGATGCTCAGTTGGCGAAGGTGGCCAAGTCGTAGCCGATGTACATGATGCCCAGATCAACCAACAGGTGGCTGACCCATGGGCCGTAAAGTGTCTTGTAGCGGTTGTATAACCATGCCCAAAGAACCCCGCCGGTCGC
>Ga0315332_10000536_pt1 | contig 17705 bp, 10 predicted proteins | sample M110034915metaG_FD_203455 | JGI IMG/M metagenome (GOLD analysis project Ga0315332, IMG submission 203455) | Ammonia-oxidizing marine archaeal communities from Monterey Bay, California, United States - M1 100m 34915 | ecosystem: Environmental > Aquatic > Marine > Intertidal zone | place: USA...
CCAACATTAATAACAGAATCAGTTGATGCTGAAGGCCAGATTAAAGTTTCAGCTGCTGCTAATGCATTACCATTCAAATACATAGTATATGTAGGACCAGTTAAACTGGAATGATGTACAGGCCAATCATTGGCAACATCTACATTTTTAGCGAGGATGAAATCTGGTTTTTGTGTCAAACCATGAGATACTGATCCAGCAACCCCTGTTCCCGTAAATTTAATGATACTAAATCCCTGTTTGGTTCCGACAGATGCACCAGTGACAGTAAGAGTTCCACCATCTAATCCCGCAGCAGCAGCACTTGCATATCCTACATCATCTACATTAAAGGTATTTTTGTTTCCACCAGCTTTCCAAGCCCAAGAAACATATGTGTTACCCGCATAATTAACTTCATTTCCAGGATTGACTTGTATTATGTTAAATCCTTTATTTATTTTTGAAATTGTATAATAGGCACTCTGATATCCTTCCGCTTGGGCCGCACTACTATTCAGTCCATTATTACCAAAACTTCTTACTGTATCCCAAAGATAATGTTCTCCAACAGCAGATCTCATTTTCAACCAACAAAGGTCTGGATCAAAATCAAAAAGAACATCTTTTGCATTGACAGCACCATCGCCAAGTCCAGTATAAGTCGTAATTCCAACATACTGATCAGGTCTTACAACTCCAGGACTTGGAAGGTTTGCATAGTTTAATAGTTTATATCCTTCTGGTGGTGCATACTTTAAGGGTTTTTGTCCAAAGTTCATCCATATCTTACTAGCACCATTAAGGTTTGGATATATCCAGAAATACCATTCTTTACCGGCTGGTAATGTAAATGTTGGATTATCTCCTGTAACAGGATTACCAGGAGAACCAGTTTGATTCCAATCATCATTATACCAAGTCGTACCATCTCCAAGATATGCCTTATTATTATCTACGTCTATACACATCTGCCAAGGTACAAGCCTAGCTAATGTGCCAGTACCTGATGTTAAAGTAGAGGAACCACCGGGTAAGAGTTGTAGAGTAGTGCCTGAATTATATACCATATAATATCCGGCAATAGCACATATCCATGGTGTGCAAGCTATATCGTTATAACTCCATCCAAACCCCATATGACCTGCTGTATCTAGAGTAACTTCGGCATACCATTTACCACTACCGACTTTTATAGAACTTGAAGAATTACCAGCAGCAGATCCAGGGTGAGTTAGGTTACCATCAGTTAATGTTCCACTTGTCATTAAAGGGTTCAATGTTGCATAACCAGTCGGTGGTCCCATTACTGTGTTTATATCATCTGTGAATGGGTTGAGGGTGGTTGCTACTGCTCCAGTTGCTACAGGATCATAATTAGTGCTTGAAGCGGATGTTACATTTGTGAGAGTTAATGTGTTTGTAGCACCCGATTCATTATTATATCCAATCTTAAAATACCAAGTATTTGCTGATAAGTCTTCTCCATCAATTGAAGCATTTGCTCCAGTTGCAGGATCTCCTGATGCAAACCAAGTACCATCTCTACCCAACCAAACCTTATCATTATCAGCATCCCATGCCCACATTATCTTTTCACCATTTGAAAAACCACCCCCTGATGCGGTAGCACCATTAATTACAGCACCATCCCTGGATGTGTTGTCTTCATTTTTAGTTAGGAAAAGTGCCTCTTTATCAACCTGATTAAAGTAAAAACCAAAGTATTTACCATCATAACCATCATTCTTATCAGCACCTTGTTGAAGACCTATCTCTCTATACTCTGATGGATTATTCAGTGTAGATTCCCAATAATATTTCCCACTAGTTGGTAACGCCACATTAATATAATCAGCAGTACCAGATGTTGTTGAACCACTTTGACTCCAATTTGCATCCATACCATCAGACCAATATGTAAACCCACTTGGTTGCCAATCCATAGTAGCAGGCTTAACAGCAGCATCAGTAGCAGAAGTTGGTGACTGACAACACAAAAGTTTTGTATTTGTTATATCGGTAAGTGGTGCTGAAGGTGGTGTGAATACTTGTGTTCCTACTGTTGTAGTGGATGTTTTATAATCTGTAGGAATATCTGCTTTAATGACACGAGCATTAGAAACAACCCCATCTAAATCATAATTTTGATCACCATCTGATCCTATTGTTAAAGCAACAGAACTATCATTCATAGTCAGACCAGTGACATCACCAGTAGCAACCAACATTCCATCTTGGAATATTCTTATTGTATTTCCATCTCTTGTAACAACACAATGAACCCATGTCCTCTCAGGGATATCAATACTTGAAGCGACGCTTAGAGATGAACTGCCATGGAAAAAGAAAAACCTTACAAGGTCATCGTAAATAGCAAACATCCAAGAAGAACTAGCATTATCTGTTGTATATTTCGTAATAATGGTACTGTAAGTGGTGTTATCAGTATAATTGACGAATGCTTCTAGTGTAAAATCATCACTTCCAAAAGTAAAGTCGGCACTATCAGAGACAGTTAAATATTTGTTTGGATTACCAGGATGAGCCCATGTACCAAAAACCACAGCACCATCAGTTACTTTTGTAAGTTCTGAACCATATACAACACCCGATGGAGTGTCTGGAAGTATATCAGGGCTGGTTGATGCTGGGATAAAATCGTTAACGTACTTAGCTACACCCTTATAGATACAAAAATCCTGCATATAGCCACTAAGATCATAACTACCACCTGTTGGCATATCCCCAATATGAAGTGGTTCAGCATGTTCAAATGGACCCAATGTTACTCCTGTTGCTAATACAGTTCCCACCCCATTACAATAACCAGTTATTACTCCACCATTCTTTACTACTGCAACATGTGTCCATTCATTTGCTTTATAGGATCCAAAACTAGCACTAACGATATTATAACCACTATCATTTGATGAACTAGCATACTCAAATTGTCCAGAAGTGTTTGCCATCATAGTATAAGGAGCCACATCAGAATAATCATTCCTTTTACTAAACATCCAATAATAAGCTACACTGGCCATCCTAACCCAAAATTCAATTGTATAATCTCCAGTTCCAAACTTCAAATCAGTAGAATCAGTAACTGCCAAATAATCTCCCGAACCATCAAAATAATAACTTGTGCCATAGAAATTACTTGTGGTAGTTGATGCAGTAGGAGTACCAGTTTCTGTTATTGTTTTTGTTGTAGATGTACAAGCAATTCCTACATCCACTGAATTACCAACCAAAGGAAGTGCAAGAACATTTCTCCATGCATAAGGGTCTGCTTTTTGTACATCTGTAGATAATTCTACAGATCCAGATCCACCCATTCCCGAATGAGTACCACAATAATAATATAAAGTATCTGGTGCATTATGAGGATATGTAATTGTTGTTGCTGCACCTACTGAACCTGGAGTTCCACCTTCTTGTTTTCCTTCACTATATTCTGTACCACTATCATGCGTTCCATCAGATGTTGTAGAAAATCTAAATGGATGAGATGCACAAGTACTATCAGATAAATCAAATGTTACTGTTTGTCCTCTATACTGATCTAATGATGGTGTTTCGATTCCATCCAAATAATACTTATTACCTGAACCCGAATCAAATACTGTTACCGCAATACCTGCTTGGCCTCTGAAACCAGGAATTGCAAACGTTCCACCGTTTCCTGTATTAAGAATAGGAAGTGCTCCTGTTGCCTTTGGAATAATATTAGAACCACCAAAGTTTACTGGTGTCCAATCATTTCCTTTTCCTGATTGGTCCCTTCCTATTGGTGAATTTCCATCCAACGGTAAATAGGAACCATTTGTCCCGAATGTTCCAGAATATTTTTTTGGTCTCCAAGTATTTGTTAGTGGGTCTGTATACCCAAATTCTGATGGATCAAGGGCTTGTCCGTCTATCAAATAGACCTGTGCCATCCTGCCGTCAAAAGTATATGAACTGCCTGCGTAAGTTGAACCGGTAGATTCCCCTAATTTATGTTCAGTTGCGCTATTAACTCCAGTGTCGGAATCTTGTGTGGGATTGGCGCGAGTATCAAAAGCAGTTACTTGTGACCCATTTACATACAGCTTTACTCTATCGTTTGCAGTGCTTAATGTTGTGTCAGTTGCAATTAAAAAATGATACCATCCAATATCTCTAAAGACTTGGGTGGTTTCTAAATAAACACTATTGCCGGTGTTGATTCTAAGCTGGTTATCCGCTTCAAAGAAAATAGTGATTTGATCAGTGTCGTTACTACCGTCTGGACCAGCACCAAAGAAGAATTGAGCTGTATCTATCGAACCCCTCTTAAGCCATCCACTCCAGCTCCACGTTTTCCGATTTCCAGCACTACCAGGAGTTCTTTTTAATGAGGTGACGTTATTTCTAATAAACACCAAACTACCATCAATTACCTGTGCTCCTGATGCACTAACTTCAGTAACTACCTGAGGGATTGATACCGCTACCATTTATCTACCTCTCTCAACTATAGTTTAGTGAAGCACCGGCAAGTAGCTGTGTGCCTCCTGCTCCAACTCGATGAACAGTGAAAGAAATTAAACTAACTGCGCCATCTCCAGTAGGTAAAGTTGGACTAGATCCTGATGGCCATAAGAAAAATGTATTAAATCCAACCGTTGTAATACCAGAATTAATAACTCTTACCGTATGACTCTCTCCTTCTGTTCCACCTGTACAAGAAAATGTAACAATTCCACTACATGTCCATTTGTGATCTTGTGCATTAGACAAATCTAGATATGTTGTAATTCCTGGTGTGGGTGATCCTGATATTGTACTAAATTCTGTAGAAAGTCCTGCAGTGGCAATAGTAATCGTAGAGATACCAGTTGCTTCATGATAAGTAACCGTAGCACCAGAGAAATTAATTGCAGTAAGACCAGTTCCTAGATTAGCTGTTACAGATCCTGCTGTAATTCCAATACCACTAATAACATCTGTTAAATTTGCACCACTACCATAAAGTTTTGGTGCATAAAAATTGGTATTAAATGCCATCCGGCCGTTGCCGTTATCCCATGTTAAAGTCTTATCTTCATCGCTTCCATAAATTGTAAGTCCTGCACCATCCAAATTCGCATTACTTAATTTGGTTGAGGTAGATGCAATACCAATATTAAGATCCGCAACTTCTAAAACATCGGTATTAATAACTGTTTGAGTTCCTTTAACCTCTAAATCACCAAGAATACTCGCAGTAGTTCCTGCCGAAACTGTAAGTCCACTAGAAAAAGTAGGTCCACCTAGCGATCCAGTCCTATTCTTAATTTTATCGACATTTAACTGCGACATCTTCTATACTTTTTAGTTATTTAGTTATGCGGGATAAGCAATAATAACGATACCGGAACCACCAGATCCACCCATTCCACCTGTAGCGGGAGCATAATCACCCATTCCACCGCCACCACCGCCACCAGTAGATTGTGTTCCACTAACATCTGGACCAGCAACTGTTGGTATACTTCCATTACCACCACCAGCAAAAGGACCACCAGGATTAGGAGCACCTCCTTGACCACCATAACCAGCACCTACACCAAGACCACCACTTCCATTTAAATCAGAACCACCGCCACCACCAGCAATCCAATGTGCTCCACCACCAGGTCCAGGAACACCTATATTTTGTACTGGATCTCTAAATGTTGCAGGAAGTTGTATACCGATTCCACCATCTCCAGATCTAACTGAAGGTGTTGTAGGAGCCGTGCTGGATCCATCTTCACCAACACCACCAGCACCACCGCCGCCACCAGAAGCAAAAGGTCCAGGTCCAGGTGCAGCTGCACCAGCGCCACCCGCAGATCCATACTCTGTTGCACCTGGATTACTAGCAGGATTTAGTGTTGCACCACCTGCAGGTGCTTCAACCGTACCACCACCACCAGAACCACCATCATCACCAACTCTACCTGGATAACCAGATCCACCGCCACCGCCACGATATGCACTATATGGTCCAGCTGGATGTGCTATTGATGAATCATTACCAGGATTTGCATAATAAGCAGTCGGATCCAGTGGTCCATAAACCGCTCCTTTAATATTTGCTCCACCACCACCAACAACTACTGCATAAGGAGAAGGAGCTGGGAAAGAAAGACCTGGATGAATAACTACTCCACCAGCACCACCACCGCCACCAGATGAAAAACTAGTAGGATCTCTACCAGGACCACCAGCACCACCACCAGCAACTACAATGACTTCCGCACTTGGAATTGCAGTTGTTGTAGTAAAGGTTCCTGAATTTACAAAGGTATGAATCCACTTACTATTATAAAGACTTACAGATCCACCAGTTGCTTTTGCATATGGTGCTACTGATCCTATTTGATATTTTACCATTACTACTCCAGATCCACCACCTCCACCATCACCTGTGGAATGTGATGATCCACCACCGCCACCACCTGTTGCTTGAGCTCCATCTCCACCAGGAGATCCAACAGCAGGACTACCATCATAACCAACTTGTCTTCCATTCGTACCACCAGCTCCATTACCACCACCGCCACCGGCACCGCCTTGACCACCGGATCCACCATCATTTGATGTCCCTATGGGAGTAGGGTGTGCATAAGGAGCATTACCACCGCCACCACCACCGCCATAATAATATGAAGTGCTTGATTCTATTTTAACATTCATTCCATCACCACCAGGTCCACCAGTGTTAGTAGGTCCGCTAGCAGTACCAACACCACCAGCACCACCGCCTCCTCCACCAGAGAAGTTCGTCCCAGGAGTCTTTCCACCTGCACCACCAGCATATCCTGCAACGGATGCAAAATTTGGATCAGCAGCACCGGCAGAACCACCTACTACACTATTAGCCATTGGAGCATCTTGTGCTCCACCACCACCACCAGAGCCATTACCTGCATTACCTGCATTTCCTTCACTAAAATCATATGGAGTAGGGCCAGCACCATACCATGCACCACCACCACCGCCACCGGCACCTTGTATATAAGTAGTACCTGGATAAGATGCTGTAGGAGGACCAAAAGATGAATCACCACCATTACCTCCCTTTGAATATGGTTGGCTTCCAGCAACTACTGATCCGTCTCCTCGTAAACCACCAGCACCAACAATTACTGTATAAGATGCTACTGCTACTGGATATGCTGGAGCGGCTATTGGATGACCACTTACGTTAGTACGAAAGGCACCGCCGCCACCTCCTCCACCACCTTTACCGCCGCCACCGCCGCCGCCACCGACGACAAGATACTCAATATCTGCTGGATATGAAGATGAAAGTTCACTTATAGTAAAAGTTCCTGATGATGTAAAAATATGTGTTCTATAAACATCTCCTGGAGTATCTGCCCAATCACTAGTAACTCCACCACTTGCAGTATGTCCTAATGGAGCATCTGATGCATCGCCAGGAGACAACTGGCCAGGATCATTATAAATTGTCCTCAACTGCTGCATCCTATATTCATCATCTATGCTAAAAACACCACCATTTCCACCAGATGTAGGAGATACTCCTTTGCGATTTCCGAAAAATGCCATTAGGTTATCCTCCTATCAACTGATGTCTTCATAGGAACAGACTACATCAATATCTCCTGCAGCATCTTGTTTATATACCGCTATAGATTTATTTTCTTCCAAATAGAATGACGTTTCTTTACTAATAACAGCAAGACTAGAATTTTCAGGAACACTCATCGTATCAGCAATTGCAACTGAAGCACCTGCTCCTGCTGCTTCTGTATATAACTTAACCGTAACTCCAGTAGTAGCTCCGACTGCTACTGCTACTATTGAATTAATCTTTATTACTTTACCACTTGATGCAGCATTAGACGCAATGACACTAGGAGTACCAGGTAATGTACTAATCCCCGCTTTCCAGGTAGTAACACCTGTAATCGTTGCAACATTTACAATATTAGGAGCAGCCATTTCCTATAAAACCTCTTTTTTAATATTTATCATCCGAAAACCATAGACATTGCTATAGCCTTACCAGTGGATGCTTTTGCATTAATAGTTGTAGCAAGAGCACCACCAGCAGCACTTGCAGTTACAATTCCTGTAGGAACATTAACTCCTGAAGCAGTAATCGTCACAGAAGTACCAACCTTTACATCGCCATTAAAGATACTAGCAGTTGCAATTCCACTAACAATTGCTCCCCCTTCTAAAGTCGGGGGACCATCTGCGTTTAAATTATAAATGGTATCAACTTGTATCTGTGACATCTGTTTATATTTTTAGTTATTTATTCATAAAAGAAGCAGTGTTATTCTGGATAAGCAATAAGGACAATACCAGAACCACCAGGAGCCCCAGGATATTGGTCACCGCCACCATTTCCTCCACCACCACCACCTGTACTCATAAGTCCTGATTCAGCAGTTGCTGCTGTTGTACCAGCACCACCTCCACCAGCACCACCAGTACCACCTGGTCCATGTGGATAATTTCCACCTCCACCACCACCTGCAAGATAAAAACCAGCAGGATCCGGGCCAGGTGTTCCTACACCACCACCAATCTGTGGTCCTGTTCCAGGTCCTGGAGCACTGAAAGGATCTCTAAAGGTAGCAGGAACTTGAGCACCAATACCACCAGTGCCACCTACATTAGCAGTAGGATCTCCACCATCACCACCTGCTCCACCAGCGCCACCGCCGCCACCGCCAGCATAGGTGTTCCCCCAATCACCACCAGGATTTCCTTGTGGTACTCCTCCTGGATTTGGACTATTACCAGCTGCTCCAGTTTGTGATCCTGCATATCCTCCACCACCACCTGAACCACCAATTGCAGAATTACCACCACCTGGTAGTCCTGATCCACCTACACCACCACCTCCGGCTGTTAGTGGTGTTCCAAAATATGACGGGTTTCCGTTAATTGCAGAAGTAGCAGAAGGCGTGAAACCACCAAGTCCACCGGCACCAATTTGAATTGTTGTTGATACTGGATGTGCTCCTATTGGTGTAGTGCCTGTTATATATCCACCAGCACCACCACCACCAGATCCTTCTGATGAACCGCCTGCACCAGCACCTCCACCTCCACCAACTACAACATACTCTACACTTGCTGAAGTCCAAGTTGGTCCAGTATCAAATGTACCCGAACTTATAAAGGTATGAATAAACTTACCATCATATTTACTTATAGAACCACCAGTTGCTTTTGCCCCTGGTGATGTTGTTCCTATTTGATATCTTACTATGACAACACCAGCACCACCTTGACCACCATCGTTATCATCTCCGTCAGCGCCGCCGCCGCCACCAGCACCAGTTCCAGAAATGCCTCGCCTCAACATTGTGAGTGCTGTGGGTGAGGCATTGGGGTTTTCTGCTCCTTGGCCTCCACCACCATATCCACCATTATCATTACTAGGTTGAGGTCCCGGTGATCCACCACCACCACCACCACCAGCAAACCATGCAAACTCAGATCCTGGTCCCGGAGCACCTACACCATCATTAAGTGGTCCTGCAATTCTTACTTGTAATCCAGCACCACCTGCACCTCCTGGATAAGCACCACCAACAGCACCAGCACCACCGCCGCCACCACCGCCACCGCCAGCACCGCTACCACCGGGATAACCTTGTTGAGTTGGTCCAGGATAGTTTGTTCCGGCACCACCAACATCACCGTTTCCACCACCACCAGAACCACCAGCAAAACCAGTACCAGGTGGATTAGTGTTACCATTACCACCACCGCCACCACCAGCTGTTGTAACTACAGTGACTGGTCCTGGATATGTAATAGAAGAATCAGATCCATTTGATCCACGATGAGCAGTGGGGGGATTGTTCTCATTGCCTTGATTGCCACCAGCACCAACAGTGACTGTATAAGTTCTTACCGCAGCAGTAATTACACTCTGTCTCGCAGGTGAAGGAATATCTGGGTGTGATGATAAAAGACCACCAGCACCACCTCCACCAGCACCACCACCTCTATCAGCACCACCGCCACCACCAGCAATAACTAGAAAGTCAAGACCTGTTCCAAAAGAACCAAGTTCAGTTACATTAAATGTACCTGATGATGTAAATACATGAGATCTATAAACAGCAGGACCGTCAGCATAATCACTAATTATTCCACCTGTTGCAATATGTCCGCCACCAGCAGGAGCAGGCGCAGCAGCATCAGTACCCGTCTGTGACCAGAGATCTGCAAAACTTGCTATTGGATTACCTTGTGCCCGAATACCCATGGTTTATTATACTTTTTTGATTATTTATGTTGGATATGCTATTAAGACTATACCAGAACCACCATTACCACCATACGCATTAGCTGGAACGTTGGATCCACCACCGCCGCCACCGCCGCCAGTGCCCTGCGTACCACTACTTCCAGGACCACCTGCAGTTGGAGTACCATATCCACCAGCACCACCACCAGCATAAGGTGTTGATTCGGCAATTGCAGGATCAGGAGCATATGGAGTAGTTCCATCTACACCTCCACCACCTGCACCAGAAACTGCTGTTGTAGCAGCAGGAGGTTGATGTGCTCCACCACCGCCACCACCAGCAACCCAACCCATAGTAACTGGTCCAGGACCAGGTCCTCCTATAGTTTGTGCTGGATCTCTAAATGTAGTAGGAAGTTGAACACCTACTCCACCTTTACCACCAGCAACTCCTGGAGATCCATCCTGACCTGCACCACCAGCACCACCGCCACCAGCACCAGCAGGGCAGTTTGTTGGAGGATTAGAACCACCAGGATTACCACCGGGAGGATTACCTGTTCCAGCTCCAGCAGGTCCATTATCATATCCATTCTTACCACCACCAGATCCCGATCCACCAGGTGTACCAGATGCACCATCACCACCACTATATGGAGGAGAAGATGTCGATACATTAGTACCACCATATCCACCACCACCAGCAACTATACTATTAAATGTAGATGGTCCTCCTTGAGGGCTATGTGTAGAAGAAGTTCCAGATCTAGGAGACCATCCTTTAGCACCACCACCAACAACTATTGAATAAGTAGTGGCAGGAAGTGTTACACCTGTTCCTTCCAAATATTGTCCGGCACCACCTCCACCACCTCCATATCCATTAACCTCCGCAGCACCACCACCACCGCCGCCAGCAACAATAACATATTCTACATCAGATATAGATGTAGGACAAACTAGACTTCCAGAATTAGTAAATGTATGAATTGTCTTACCACTATAATAACTTATTATTCCACCTGTTGCTTTTGCTGCCGTTGCAGCACTATCTCTCTCATATCTTACTATTACTACTCCACCACCACCAGCGCCACCAACTGACACTCCTGGTGAGCTAACACCTCCACCACCGGCACCACCACCAGTAGCTGCAGTTCCATCCACACCAGAATCGGTATCAGAATTATTTCCTCTTCCACCACCACCTACTCCACCACTAGAATAGTGTGGTGCGGGTTGTGGTGTATACGCTCCACCGCCACCGCCACCAGCAAACCATTGATATTCTCCGGGTCCAGGATTTAAAGCACCAACTCCCGTTGTAGATGCAGCTAGTCCACCGATTGCAACTTGAACACCAGCTCCTCCATTAGCATTTCCAGATGCTGGGTGAGGAGGATTCCAACTACCTCCACCACCACCAGCACCACCACCGCCGCCACCATTATATGGATCAGCATTATATCCAGGACCACCAGCATTACCTTGTGGAGGAGAAGATGGTGGCGTATTTCCTGCGCCACCTGGAGCATCGGTATAACCTGATCCACCACCACCAGAACCACCATTAAGACCAGCATTAGTAGGACCTCCTGCACCACCACCACCTCCACCAGCAGATGTTATTGGTCCAAAAACTGAATTTCCACCAGAAACTCCACCACCTAAACTGGAATGATTACCACCAGGAGCACCACCTCCACCAATAGTTACAGTATAAGATCCGGGTGATGCTGAAATAGGAAATGCTGAACCTGCTAGGGGATGTCCACTAAGATTAGTTCTTAAACCTCCAGCACCGCCACCACCACCGGCATTACCACCACCACCGGCACTTGCACCACCGCCACCAGCAACTACAAGATATTCAACAGTAGCGGGTCCACCACCACTACTACCAACTTGACTTACAGCAAAAGTTCCTGATGATGTAAAAACATGAGCTCTATAATGTTTTCCTGGACCTGGATCGCTATAATCACTAATAACTCCACCAGTTGCTTCTGTATACACTGGTACTGGAGCTGGATCCATCGCATCCTTTCCAGTTGCTCCAAACCTATTAAAATAAGATGCTAATACACTATTGGATTTAATACCCATATCAAATCCTCATTAAGTTATATCTGTATCGCCATTAATAATAAAGTTAACCATTGATCCAATTCCAGTTCCACCACTATCCGGTGCAGTAACATCCACGGCAATAGAATCGTGGTGAGTCATTACAATTGGATAATTAGACTCGAAGAATGTCGTTTCGTTTGCTGCAATATCTACTCTCAAAATTCTATTTGCTGTCGATCCATAACCTACAACAGATGGCATATTTGGATTAACATATAAACCTACTCTTGCAGTTCCTACTCCAGTGTTATGCATAATAACACTTCTTATATAAGATGTAGAAGCAATACCAACTGCTCCACCACCTTGCCTAACTGTATTGATACCAACAGTAAAAATACCAACTGTGGACATTCCTACCACAGATGTAACATCTAATAATTTCGTTCTTTGAAGTGCCATTGTTATATGCTTTTAAGTTATTTAGTTAAAAAGTGCTGCATCTAATTCGTTCCAACCAGCGGGAACAGCTACAGATACTGTAATTGTTGCTTCAGATCCTGCAGCAGTAGCAGTAATATCAGAACCAACAAAATTGACCATTGTAATAGAAGTTCCAACTTGGGCCCCTTCTTCCTGAATCTCAATACCACTAATTACATCAGTTAAATTTGCACCTGATCCAGTAAATGATGTGGCAGTTACAACACCAGCAACACGGATACCTTCAGAATCAGTTGTTACTGCAGTTCCTACAATAGTACTATCTGATGTAGTAATACCAGTTACATTAAGATGAGCAATAGTACCAATACCAGTTACATTAAGATGAGCAATAGTACCAACACCACTGATATTAATATTTCTACCAGTAACCTCATCATACACTATATCGTCAGCAACGTAAAGGTCACCTCCAACATAAAGGTCATTAGTAAATGTTGAAATACCAGTAACACTTAATGCTCCACCAACATCAAAATTTCCAGCTGCATTATTAATACTAGCAAGATTAAATGCTTTATATGCAACTAATTCAAGAACATCGCCATTTTGTGCAGCACTTGTAAGACCAACAACAGATCCACTAGTTGCAGTATAATCTTGTGCGCTAATTAAACGTATACCATTTAAATATGCATCAAGATATCCAGGTGTATAACCAGAGGCAAATGTAAAGTTTGTCTGAACACCTGATGGTTCAAAAGTCTGTCTTGCAACAATTACCGATGAATCACCCGGATTTCTTCCTATATAACCAGTCTTATCTGCCATGTTAGCTAACTCCGGTTAGGATGCTGAGATTAACATCAATTGCATTATCTGAATCACAATAGACTCTCACAACATCTCCTGCTTCAAGAAGAGTTTTACCAGTATCAGCAATAACAAATGAACTTCCGTGCGGAACAGGAATCTTACTTGCAAGTAATGCAGCAGTTGGTCCACTACTATCTAAAATTTCAATACTTAAATTGACAGAATTCTCTGTATTATTAGCAAATGTTCCACCAATCAAAATACTCTTCGTTGCTGCCGGTGAAGTATAACAACTCGTCACACCAAGGAATGATACAGTTTGACTGGTTGCTTCTGCACTATTAGTAGAAACTCTATCAACAGTAACAGTTCCAGCAGTTGCTCCAAAACCAGTAACCTTTGTTCCTGCAAGATAATTGGTATTATCAACAATGTCTCCTGTTGATATTCCAACCGTTGAAATACCGCTAAGGTGATTAGCATATACTCCAATCGTCCCAGAGGAACTAGTAGTTACTATTCCTGTTGCTCTTGATAATGAATTTGAAAAAGCTTCTGCCATTGTTCTTTAAGTGTTATGAGTATTTATTAACCGCCAAGAGCGATTGCGAGTCCAAGTGAAACACCTGGAGCAGGAAGATAGACATTACCAGTACTACCAGATGCACTAGCAGTCATACCAGTTCCAACAACGTTAAGTATTGTAATACCAACACCAACTACGCTTCCACCAGAATGAATACCAATAGATCCAGTCAATGATGTTGTAACACCAGTTAAATTGCTACCATCTCCATGAAAACTAGTAGCAGTTATAACTCCAGCAACTCTAACACCCTGTGAATCAACTGTACTGATACCAGCAAATGAGGAAACACCGGAGATATTAATTTCTCTACCAGTTACTTGGTCATATGTAATGTCATCACGTACATATAGGTCACCACCAACATATAAGTCACCACCAGTAGTGGTAATTCCACCAGAAGCAGCAAGAGTAACTCCAACACCAGTAGGAGCACCTAATCCATCAACCTGTAAATTACCATATACATTAACATCTGGAGAATTGATATCAATGTTTCCACTAAATGTGGACATCCCAGAAACCATGAGATGTCCAATAGAAGCAGAATCTAAACTAACATCATCACCAATACTAATATCACCAGTGATTACTGCATCACCTTGAACATAAAGTGCTGTTACACCTGTTCCTGTAGCCCATGCTGCAGGAGCACGAACATCTAGAAGAAAACCTGGGGATGTAGTGCCGACACCAACTGAACTTCCTGCCGCAACATTAGTAACAGAAAGTACACTACCTCCATCACCAACTCTAAGTCCCTGAATAACAGTACTAACACCAGATACGCTAGTATTAGTAGCAGCAATACCACCACGAACATCAAGTTCTACATTCGGAGCGGTACTTGCAATACCAACTTTATTTGTAGTGCCGTCAGCATAAATTAACTGGGTATTAACCTCAAGGCCATTCTTTACAACAAAATTCTTATTAATAGCCATTCGGGTTCACTCTCCCCCCAATTATTCTCTAAATTTTAAATATTTATACTATTAAAAATCTGGAACTCCTGGTGGAAGAATCCAAAACTCAGTCGTATATTGACTATAAGTTGTCTGTGTAAAGAATCCATCAATTTGATGAGTTTGTAATGCAGGAACCCATAAAGATCCTCTAGAAAGTCCATAATATCCAAATCCATAATCAGTGGCAGGAGACCAACTTAATGAAGAATAATCACTACCATATCCAGATATATCTCCACTAGTTTCATCAAATGCCAAACTAAGCCATTCATATGCATAATTGGTATCATACCAATCTGTAAGACTATCTCTTAATTTTACTCCACCACCACAAGGATTACTCATCATCCTGTAAATATTATAAGGAGTAGCTTGTGTTTGTCCTATACGTTTTACACCAGCAGCAGCACTAGCACAACCCGTAAGTCTATAATTCTTCATACCATCTTTTGCAAGATTCTTAAAGTTTTGCCATCTTGCATCATCAATACATGTATCAGTACCAGGCATTACCTTACCAGTAACTTTTGTAAGTGTCCTTGGATCTTTACCTGACGTAGCACAAGAGAATATAAGAATTCTTCCTTCATCATCAACATAGAAATCACCACTACCAAGTCTTATATTAACTCTTGCATTACCAGTACTACCACCAAGTTTTGTATCTACAATAGTAATTGATCCATCAGAATATCCTGATCCACCTCCTCCACCACTAGAAGATCCGGCACTGCCACCTGTCGCACCATTACCACCAGATCCTCCATCACTACTACCGTTACTTCCGCCAGTGGTATTAAGAGCATATCCAGCCTTAAATCCCCTATCAATTGCTGCACTATTAGATACAATAGTTCCATTTTGTGTCCTATACTGAATCATTCCTAAATCTTCACATGGACCCTTTCCTTGCTCTCTCCAATAAACACCTTTAGTACACTTAATAGTTTGTCCACTATTAGAATCATCAACTCTCGTATCACCAGGCAAAATTTTTCTTGCTAAAATATTAGAACGACCACCAAAAGTTCCATTTTCACCTAATGCGCCAATATCGATTCTTCCTCCACCACGACCAGAGAGTCTTCCAGTACCACCACTTCCAGCAACATTAACACCACCACCAGATCCACCTGGACCATAATGTCCTCCATCACCACCTTGACCAACAACAGCAATTAGTGATGATTTCCTGTATAAGAAAAGTGCATTATTGGATGCTATACCTTTTAATACATACTCCTCATTCTTTTTCATCGTAAATATAATTCTAGAATATCCACCTTCTCCACCTACATCTCCAGAACTCCAACCCATACCAGCAGCATGTACATCAAAATCAACTCCCTTTGCACCATATAAATCAAATTCAATATCAATATCTTTTTCAGGTGAATAGAAGCAAATCGTATCACCCCAATTACCCCACGACTTTATAACATCTGAATCTATAGTAATTTCTTGATCATCCAAATTATATGAAGCCAATGATGCAGTTGATTGACTTCCCTCATATGCTTCTATTTTAAGAATTGATCTAGCTTGTGTAACAACCAATTTAGCAGGATTTGTTACTACTGTAGTTACAAATGGATTAGATAAAACACAATCTACAATATCTGCACCACTAGCTGTTGGTGTAATAGATAACCTACTAGTTCTAGATCCAGATATTGTAGTAAAATTCCGACCATAAGAAAGAATAGACCTATCAGGTGGTACAAAATCTTCAGTATACTTTGCAAGATTATTATACACAACAAAGTCTTGGATTCCACCATCCAGAGCCCAGACATTTCCACTTTGCTGTCCAATTAAAACCGGAACATTTGCAGCAATATCAATATTATCAGTGAGTCTATGAGCAACCATTGTTCCATCAATAAAGAGTCGCCAAAGACCATTATCAGTACCAGCCTGTCTAGTTACTGCAATATGATACCACTGATTTTTTTCAAATAAACCTCCAGATAAAATAATTTGATCATTCCAAGAAGCTTCAAGTTGATCACTTTCTACCCTTCTCAAAGTGAATTGATTAAATCCATAGGGACCAGTAGAGAAAATATCTTCTGCGGTATTGGTCGTCTCATCATTAAAATAAATCCAAGATTCTACAGTGAAATCATGAACTCCAAAATTAAAATCAGTTACTTGGCCACCTTTTGATATTTCAAGTGCATTAGCTCCAGGAAAATCTGCATATCCATTGTACCATTTACCACCAGTAGAAACCCATGATGGTAACCTAACCTCTCCCCATTGACTTACAGTTTGAGGATCTGCTGATACATCCTCAATAGTTAACTTATCTGATCCATCCTTATTCCACAATGGTAATGCCAAAGTAGCAGGATTATCTGCAAAAGGACTAGTAACCTGAATAGCATCTATTAAAAACTTATCATCAACCTTTATAGCCCCTGGATTAAAACTACTACTTCCATATTGTCCCGCCTGAATTTTAATTTTAGCAAGTGTACCAGTACCAAAAGCTATAGGATACAAAACATTCCATTTAGCTGGGAAATCCTCACTAATTTCAGTACCATCACTCTTTGTTAGAGTTACTGTACCACCACCAGAAGCACTTGTAATATAAACC
>Ga0315332_10000546_pt1 | contig 17657 bp, 13 predicted proteins | sample M110034915metaG_FD_203455 | JGI IMG/M metagenome (GOLD analysis project Ga0315332, IMG submission 203455) | Ammonia-oxidizing marine archaeal communities from Monterey Bay, California, United States - M1 100m 34915 | ecosystem: Environmental > Aquatic > Marine > Intertidal zone | place: USA...
ACCGGGAAGCCGGGCGCATCGCGCGCCAGGCGAGCGCACGCCGGCTCCTCGAACTCGGCTCGGGGGACGGCTACGGCGCAGCCGAGCTATCCGAAGACTTTCCTGGCCTGGTGGCAGTCGACCGGGTCGCCCCGAGCGCGGCCAGTCGGGAGCGCGGTGCTCGTTTCGTGCGTGCGGACGTCTCAGCCCTCCCCCTCGCAGCCCAGCGCTTCGACCTGGCCCTGAGCTTCCAGGTGATCGAGCACCTCCCGGAGCCTCGGGCCTACCTCGAAGCCCTCGCCGGGGCGATCGTCGAGGACGGCGCCGTGCTCGTCTCGACCCCCAACGCTGCTTTTTCCGACGGCGAGAACCCCTTTCATGTGCGCGAGTACGGGGCAGAGGCCCTCGCGGCCCTGCTCTCACGGCACTTCGGATCGGTCCAAATGTGGGGCGTCTCCGCCCGAGGAGAGGCTCTCGTCTACCACGAGGCACGTCTGGCCCGCATCCGCAGCATCGTCCGCCTCGATCCACTCGGGCTCCGGCGGCACCTGCCGCGCCCCCTCACGGAGTGGCTCTTCGCGAGGGCCGCCCTCCTCCTACGCCAGTGGATCGGCGCCAAGTCGAGGCTCCCGCGGGTCCAGCTCGCGGATTTCCCCATCGAGCCCGCCCACCCCCGATCGCTCGACCTCTTCGCCATCTGCCGCACCCCCCTTCGCGGTCGCTGAGGGCGCTCGACTCGGGGGGCCGCCGAGACCGGCATTGGCCATCGAAGGTCGCGGTCCGTTTCGCTATCTCGGGGTCCACCGCAGTTCCAGGGATTCTCAGACGGGAGGCAAAAGCGGGGATGGATCGCTTCGAAGCTTCGCTCGCTCGACTCCTCGTACGCTGGGCGAGACTCGTCCACGCACACGCTCGACCGGTCCTCACGGCGATCGCGGCGACGACCCTTGGCCTCGCCGGCTTTGCCGCGCTGAACCTCGGCATCAACTCCGACAATGTCACTCTCGTCGCAGAACACCTGCCTGCGCGACAGAATTATCTGGAGTTCGCTCGCAGCTTCCCCAACATCGAGAACGTGATGCTCGTGGTCGTCGACGGCGAGACCCCCGAGGTCGCGCGCGACGCGACGCACACACTCCGGGACGCGCTCGCCGAGCGCCCCGACCTCTTCCGCGAGGTCTACATCCCCGGTTCGGGCCCCTTCTTCGAGAAACACGGCCTGCTCTATCGAGACCTCGACGACCTCGACGAGTTCGCCCTGCAAATCGCGAGAGTCCAGCCGATCCTGACCGCGCTGGAACGCGAACCGACGGTCGCGAACCTCGCCTCCCTGATTCAGAGTGGCCTCGAGCAGCGTGAGGAGGCCGCGGAGGCCTTCGAAGGGCTCTCTGTCCTCCTGGACCGGGTGGGTGACGCGACCGTCGAGGCCTATCAGGAATTTCCGCTCGCGATCTCCTGGGAGGAGATCCTGCTCCGCGGCTCCTCGGTCGACACGATGAAACAGTGGACCCTCGTGGTCGACCCCGTCCTCGATTTCGACAGCCTCTTCGCCGCAGCCGAGCCGATGGCCGAGATCCGCCGGATCGCCGCGGAGCGCGACCTCGATTCCGACCACGGGGTGCGAGTGCGTCTAACCGGGAATCCCGTGCTCAACTACGAGGAGATGGCAGGGCTGCTCTGGGACATCGGTCTCGGCGGTGTGATCACCTTCCTCTTCGTGATCGCCGTCCTCTTCCGCGCGCTGCGCTCCCCACGCCTCGTGATCACCTCCGTCATCACCCTGCTCGTCGGTCTCGTCTGGACCGGCGCCTTTGCGGCCGCCACGGTCGGCGCCCTCAACCTGATCAGCCTCGCTTTCGCGATCTTGTTCATCGGTCTCGGCGTCGACTTCGCGATCCACCTCGGGATGGCCTACGCCGACGGGCTGCGCCGAGCGGTCGAGGCAAGCGTCGAGGGCGACCCCAGACTCGCCGCGCTCGATCACGCCTTCGAGCAGGTGGGGAGTTCGTTCGTCATCTGCACGATCACGACCGCGGTCGGGTTCTACGTCTTCATCCCGACCGACAATCTGGGCGTCGCCGAACTCGGGCTGATCGCGGGCACCGGGATGATCGTCAACCTCTTCCTCACGACGACGCTCTTCCCCGCCCTACTCGCCACCGTGTGCCGTCTCGATCCCGCTCGAGACATTCCACGCTCCATGACGTTCCGGAACGCGTGGTGGGGGACGCTCGCGAAATGGCCTCGGAGCATCGCGCTGGCCGCGCTCGCCCTGCTCTGTTTCGGCGCTTGGCAGGCGGCACACGTCGACTTCGACTCGAACGTCATCGGCATGCGGGACCCGGGCACCGAGAGCGTCCAGGTCTTCAACGAGATGCTCGAGAGGGCCGGCCCCCGATCGCCCTGGCCGATGGACACGATCGCGCCAGACGTCGATCGCGCGGCCCAGATCGCGCGCGAAGTCGAGGCGCTCGAAGTCGTCGATCAAGCCCTGACCCTCGCCGACTACGTGCCCACGGACCAGGAAGAAAAGCTTTACCTGCTCGAGGATGTCGGCCTGATCCTGGACGCGCCGCGGGGCGTCTCCGTCCACGAGGAGAAGCCGACGGCGGCGGAGCAAGTCGCGGCGCTACGGGCACTCCGCGATTTCCTCGAGGACCCCGCGATCGACGGCCAGCCCTCCATTTTGACCCATAGCATGCAGCTGCTCCGCAACCGCCTCGACGAGTTCCTGTCTCGGGCCGACCAGGACTCGGACGTCGCAGCCGCGCTCGCGAGGCTCGAAACCGTCCTGCTCGGCGGCCTCACCGATCAACTGGCTCGGCTACGGGAGGCCACGCTCCTCGAAGAGGTCGGGGTCGAAGACCTGCCCTCTCAACTCCTCGAGCGGATGAGGACCGCGGACGGGCGGGCGCGCGTACAGATCTTCCCGGCCGAAAAGTTGACGGAAGAGGCTGCCTTCACCCGCTTTGCCCGCGAAGTTCAGAGCGTCGTGCCGGACGCGACCGGGCTCCCCATGAACATGATCGCGTTCGCCGAAGCCACGCGAAGCAGCTTCGAAGAAGCGCTCCTCTACGCGATCGTCCTGATCACGACCTTTCTATTTCTCCTCTGGCGAAGACCGATGCCCGTCTTCCTCGTCCTCGCTCCCCTCCTCCTCAGCAACGTGCTGACGATCGGGCTGATGACGACCTTCGGGATCGCCTTCAACTTTGCGAACGTCGTCGTCGTGCCGCTGCTGCTCGGCATCGGGGTCGACTCGGGCATCCACCTCGTCCACCGAGCTGAAGTCCTCGCACGTGATCCGAACGGGGGAGATCTCCTCGCCAGCACGACCGCCCGCGCGGTCTTCTACAGCGCGCTGACGACGACGGTCAGCTTCGGGACGCTGGCGCTCTCTTCGCACCGGGGCGTCGCCTCGCTCGGCGTCGTCTTGAGCATCGGCATGACGCTCACCGTCATCAGCAACCTCGTCGTGCTCCCGGCGCTCTTGGCGCTCCGCCCTTTGCCGTCAGAACTGCCGTCAGAACTGCCGTCAGAGTCTTAGCCGAACTGCAGCCGGCCCCGCGAGCCGAGCTAGTCGTCGATCTTCGAAGCCAGGATCCGCTCCAGCCGCGCGGCCTCTCGCCGCAGATGCACGGATTTTCCGCCGCTCACGTAGACCAGACCGCGCTTGGCGCCCTTGGGCTTCTTGACGTTCTTGATCGGCACGACATGCACGTCCGCTCGGCCCGCGTTCTTCTGCTTCGAGTAATGCACGGCGAGCTCGCAGGCATCGAGAATGGCCTCGGGCGGAGGGTCTTCACGACCCTCCGTCCGAAGGATCACATGACTTCCAGGCGCGCCATCCAGATGAAAGAAGAGATCCTTCCCCCGAGCCAGCCGGGTCGTCAGCACGTCGTTGGCCTCGTCGCTCCGCCCCACCCAGATCTCGAGCCCCTCCGCGCTGCGGTAGCGACGGGGGTGGAGCTTTCGCGCCAGACTTCGATAGGCCGCCGGCAAAGCCGGTTTCTTTGGTTGCGAGGAGACCGCGTTGGTCGCGACCTTCGTCGCGTACCGACCCATCAACCGCTTGACCTCTGCTCGCTCGAGGATCTCCGATAGATCGTCCAGCCCGTCGACTTCCGCCTTGAGCGCCTCGGCCGCACGAAGGGCCTCCCGCGCGGCGTCGACCTGACCCCCGGCCTTGGTCAGGCGCCGCAGGAGTTTTTGGTAGCGCTTGAAGATCGCCTCCAGATTGGCTTTGGGAGATCGGCTCGCATCGAGTCGGATCTGGACCGGCTCTCCGGTCGAGAAGTCTTCGACGACCACCTTGTCCGCGCCCGGCTCCACACGGCCCAGGTTCGCCTTCAGGAGCTCCCCATCTCGCTGCAGAGAAGTCGCCTGGTCCGACTCCTCGAGCTCGGCCTCGATCCGCTCGAGCCGCCTCGCAGCCGCCTTTCGTTCCTTCTTGAGTGCCCCGACCAGCCTGCGGCGATCTTCGTCCGCGGCACGGCCCTCGATCTGCTCGCCATAGTGGCGTTCGATCGCTGCGAGCAGCGCGAGACCGGAAGCCTGCGGGAAGCGATCCACACCGGCCTGCGGCGGGGCCGCTCCTGGGTCGGTATAGGCCGCGCCCACCCCCAGCTCACTCCGCGTCTCCCCCAGCGGGCGGAGGGCCTGGAGCACTCGGTCCTCTGCGTCGAGTAGGTAGAGATTGCTGCGTCGGCCAAAGAGAGAGAGCAGGAGGGTGAATTCCCCTTCTCTTGCGGAAAATTTCAGCATCAGCTGTCGGTCCCCGCCGCGCAGACCCACGGCCTCGAGCCGCGCCCGGGAGAGATGCGCGCGCAGAAAGGCGCTGAACGCCGGCTGATTCGAGGGCGCTTTTGGCATCCGCTCGAGCAGGCCGATGCGCGCGAGCTCGGGCCGAACGTCGAGCCCGAGGGTCGCCTTCCGCTTCTCGTGCTCGCCTCGGCGATAGATCGAGAAGGCGAGCCGGCCACGATCGGGCGCGACCCAACGCTCCACACGCCCCCCCACGAACTCGGAGGACAGGGCGTCGGCGACTCGCTCCAGCTCGACCAGACTCAGCATGACGCCAAGGGTAGCGTGGGCCGCCACTTCGACTCGGCCGCGGATCCGATCCACGCATCCGCGGCGACCCCGTTCGCCCGACCGCTGCGCCCCACCGCCCCTTAGCGCTGGCAGCGGGCGCAATAATGCGAAGAGCGTTGCGCGATGACTCGGCGTTTGATCGGTGAGCTGCACACCCGGCAGGGCTCGTCCTTGCGGCCATAGACGCGGCGCTCGTCCTGGTACCCGCCATCGGCACCGTCGGGCGCCACGTAGTCGCTGATGCTCGACCCCCCGGTCTCGATCGAGCGCCGGAGCACCTTGTGAAGGCCCGCCGTGATCGCCTCGCATTCGCGCCGCGTCACGCGCTTCGCTGCGCGCCCGGGTCGCACGCCCGCCAGAAAAAGCGCCTCGTCGGCATAGATATTCCCGACACCCGCCGCGACCGACTGGTCGAGCAGCATCGACTTGATCGCGATGCGACGGCCGCGGTTCGCTCTAAAGAGGGCCTCGCCCGTAAAGTGGAGCGCATCGGGTCCCAGACGGTCGAGCCGCGCGTTGGACTCGCCTTTCTCGATCCACTGCACCTTGCCAAATTTCCGAACGTCCCTGAAGAAAACCCGGGGACCGCCGCCCTCCAGGGTGAAGGCAAGATGGGTGTGTTCATCCGGTTCGAACGCGCGCTGGGCATTCGGCTCGAGCGAGGCTCGCGCGGTCGCCGAGAGCAGACGCACGCTCGTCGCCTCGCTCGAAAAGAGCTGACCCGTCATCCCCAGATGGAGCAGAAGCCGATCCCCTCGGCCCAGGTCCGCGACGAGATATTTTCCTGCGCGCGCAAGCGCTTCAACGCGCCGCCCCTCGAGTGCGCGACGTAACCGGTCGGGCGGTGTCAGAAAGAAATAGCTGGGTTTCGTCGTAACGACGCGCTCGATCCGCTTCCCCACCAGGAGCGGAGCGATGCGACGACACGTGGTCTCCACCTCCGGCAGCTCGGGCATCGAATGGGGCCTCCTCTCCCCGACCCCGCTCCGCCTCGATGCGAAGGGCGCTCTGGCCCGATTTGGTAGCGTGCAGGCCATGGACTCGCATCGTCTCCCTCCCGAGGTGCCCTCCTCCGCTCGAGCGACCGGAAGAGCAACCACCGAGAGCGCCCCCCTCGACGCCCAATGGCTCGAGCGCGAGGCGGCCCGCTACCTCGCGCAAGGGGAGACGAGTGAGCGCCGCGTCGCCGAGACCCTCGAGCGACGGCTGAGGCGCCGATGCGAGCGTTCGGGTGAGGACCCCGAGGGCATCCTCGATGCCATCCCCTCCGTGATCAGACAGCTCGTCACGCGCGGCTACGTCGACGACCGGCGCTACGCCGAACAGCTCATGGGGCGTCTCCAGCGCCAAGGTCGCTCCTGGGCCCGAATCCGAGCGCAGCTCTCCGCCAAAGGAGTCGCCGCCGACCTCGTCGACGAGATCGAGCGCGATCGAAACGCCGAGAGCGATGGCCCGGGAGAAGAGATCGAGGCTGCCTGGTTGACCGCCCGCAAGCGCAAGCTCGGCCCCTACTCCCCTGACCCCGCCCTGCGCGAGCAGCAAAGGGAGCGCCACCTCGGCGTGCTCGCCCGGCAGGGCTTCTCCGAGGAGGTCGCGATCGCCGTGATCGACGCCGCTGAGGGTCGCGACGACACCGGAGCCGGGCGATGAAGGCCCTCGTCATCGGGTCGGGCGTCGCCACGGGCTTACCGACCTGGAACGACGGCTCGGAATCAGCCGAACGCGCTCGAGCGCGGGACGTCCTCGTCCCACGCCGGCGGGGCGCCACCCTCGCCGTGAGCGCCGACGGGCTGCGCTACTCGCTCATCGAAGCGCCCTTTTCGTTGGCTTCGACGCTGGCTGAGGAGCCACGCTATGCGCCGGCCCCCGGCGGACACTCCGTCCCGATCGACACGCTGATCTTGACTTCGGCGGACCTCGACGCGAGCGCAGGCGCCCTCGCACTCCGCAGCGGACTCTCGATGCGCCTGGCTTCTCCGGCCGACCTGAGAAGCGCCCTGATCGACCACGACGCATCATTCGCATCGATGGAAACGCTATGGCTCGGCATGCCATGGGATCGCGCGCTTTCATTGGACCGTGAGGAGCATCTCGAGGCGAGACTCTTTCCCCTGCCCGGACCCGTCCCCGACCACCTCCGCGGACGTTCGAAGACAGCGGGTAGGGCACGCTGTGGTGTCCGGATCACGGATCGGCGCTCAGGCCTGCGCCTGGTCTGGGCCCCGCGCATCGGGCGCTATGACTCCGCCACCCTGGCCGAGCTACGCGCGGCGAATATCCGCTTCGTAGATGGCACTTGTTATGCCGACGAAGAAGCCCGGCGCCTGAGACCCGGCGCGCGCTTCGCCCACGAACTCGGACATGTCCCGATCGACGGCCGAGACGGATCGCTAGCCTGGCTCTCCGGAATGGGCGGACGATCGATCTATGTCCACCTGGCGGCGAGCAATCCGATCTGTGTCGCGGACAGCAAGGAGACGGCCCGGGTGCGCGAGGCCGGCGTGGAGATCGCGTTCGACGGTCTCGAGGTCGAGCTTTGACGGGCGCGGGCATCATCCTCTCTCCGCATGCGGCCTTGAAACACCGTGCCCAGGGAGACGTCCTGGTCCTTCCGGAGCAGGCCATTCGCCTCGGTGGAAGCGGCGCCGAAATCCTGCGCCTCTGCGACGAACAGCGCACGCGCCAGGAGCTCGCCGAGATCCTACGCGCTCGCTATCCGGATGCGGCCGGGCTCGAAGACGAAGTGGCGCGCTTCGTCGACGAGATGCTCTCGCTCGGAGGCCTTATCCGGGTCGACCCGGACCAGCGCGGGCCACACGACCGAGGAAATATCCGATGACTGCCCCTGCCCCGCTCAACCTGATCGCTGAGCTGACCTATCGCTGCCCCCTGCAGTGTCCCTACTGCTCGAATCCGCTCGAATTCAGGGAACGTCGAGAGGCGCTCGACGCCGACGATTGGGGCCGCGTCTTCGAGCAGGCCGCCGCGCTCGGCGTGGTCCACGTGGGACTCACGGGTGGAGAGCCGAGCACGCGCAGCGATCTCGAGCTCATCCTGGAGCACGCTGTCGCCGCCGATCTCTACCCCCATCTCGTGACCGCGGGTGTGCCGCTGGATCCGGACCGGCTCGAGGGTCTCGCGAGACTCGGACTCCGCAGCGTACAGGTCTCGATCCAGGACGCGACGGCACAGGCTTCAGACGAGCTGGCCGGCACGAAGAGCTTCGAACAGAAGCTCGCCCTCTGCGAGCGCACCGTCGAACTGGACATGGCCTTGACACTCAACTGTGTCTTGCACCGCCAAAACCTCAGCTCTGTCCCGGACCTGATCGCGCTCGCACAACGGCTCCGTGCGGATCGACTCGAGCTCGCAAATACCCAGTACCACGGCTGGGCGCTCAAAAATCGCGCCGCCCTGATGCCGACTCGCGAGCAGCTCGCGGTCGCGAGCGAAGCCGTCCAGGCTGCCCAAGCGCGCCAACGAGCGGGTGAAGCGGGGCCGTCGATGCTCTTCGTGCTGCCTGATTATTTCTCCGACCGCCCCAAGCCCTGCATGGGCGGCTGGGGTCAGCTCGCGATGGTCGTGGATCCGACGGGCCGCGTGCTCCCCTGTCATGAAGCGGGCGAACTGCCTGATCTCGAGTTCTGGAACGTCAAGGATCGCACCGTCGGAGACTGCTGGCAGGACGCGCCGGGCATGCGCGCCTATCGCGGGACCGAATGGATGCCCGAGCCGTGCCGCAGCTGCCCTGAAAAAGAGCGGGATTTCGGGGGATGTCGATGCCAGGCCTTTCGATTGCTCGGGGACGCGACGCTCACCGACCCGGCTTGCTCCCTCTCCCCTCACCACTCGACCATCGCCTCGGCCCGCGACGAAGCCCACGACGTCTTCGTTCCCAGGCGTTAGGCGCCTTTGCCACGTCCAACGTCACGACCCAGTCGCTGAAAGCACCCTCTGGCGTCTCCGCTCGAAATCGCCAGGTATGGACTCCTTCGCCGTCGCGCGGCCACACCCCCTTGAAGCTTACGATCCGACCCGAGCGGCTCACGCGGGGAAGGCGGACGCGTGCCTCGGACGGCGACGTGCCGGTGATGGCCTCCGCCGAATAGACCCACTTATGCGTGGATGTCCCCGTAGCACGAAGGCGGATCGAGAAGGGGGATCCCGCCTTCAGTTGCACTCTACCCGGCCCCCGTAGCGCGGGGAGCGCATGTCCCCAGATGGCGACCGGGTCCTCACGCGCTTCTCGCCACGCCAGGTGATCGCCGGCGAGCGCCACATCGCGCTGGTCTCCAAGACCGCCAAAAGGCCTCTGCTCCACACAACTCTGCAGCGCCGGCAGGAACTCGCAGTGACGGACCGAGGCCGGCTCGACTTCGCTACCGATCGACCAGGCCAGGCGACGGCCCGAGACCTGCAACGGTTCGAGCAGGTCGATGCGGACCCAGGAAGAGATCGGAATCGGATCACACAGTCGGGCTTCGTCGAGCCAGCACGCCTGGTAACGAGCGACAACGACGAATTGGGGTTGGCAGACCGGGTTGGTTTCGCCGGGAAGGCAGCCGGCGCCAGGGCGAAGCTCGACGGTCGCCTCAGTGAAACCGATCAGGCGACCAGAGTGCAGCACCCCGCTCGGACGAGGCACGCCGTCGGCGAACGTGATGGGTTCGGGCCGGCAACGAATGTCCCGGTCCCTCAGCCGACAGAGGGCAAGCCCCACGGCGGACTGCAGCAGCAGCGTCCGACCGTCGAAGGAGCGCAGCGTCCAGGTCGTCCCGCTCAGGTCTTCGACAACCGGTTCCGGGCGGCAGGAAGAAGTTCGGCGATCGAGCAGACAGCCTTCGATGATTCCTCCGCCCTCCGCGTATCGCTGCCAGACCAACCGGCGGGAGGCCATGGACAGATTCCCGATGAACCCATCGTCGTGCTCGACCGAGATCGGCTTGCAGAGCGCGCGCCCCCTGACACGACAGGCTTTCACTCGGCCGCCGGTTGCGCCGGACTCTCTCCAAGCAATCCAGCGACCGTCCCACCGGAGTTGGGTCGGGTTTTCAGCCCCTTCGAAGATCGTCCGCCGGGAGACACCCTGAGCGCCCCGTCGCGTCGAAGAGCGAGACCGGAACGAGCGCTTGCCCCCAGCCCCTGCGTCGGGGCCGGGACCGAGACGGCTCAACACGAGGTCGGTGGCTTCTCCGGGTTCCGATGAGAAGGAGGGATAGACCACACGAAGACCTGCAATCGCGGGCGCACCGACCGCGTCTTCTCCCCAACTCACGCGCGCCGGCGCCTCACGTTCGAGCGACACGATCCTGTATCGCTCGATCGAAACGCCATTGCGCCCAATCGCTCGGGCACGCAGGACGTAGGGACCCGTCGCCCGACCCAGGACATCCCACTCGAGGAGCAGGCCCCCCCGTTTTCCCTGAAACGTCTCGATCGGCTCGAAGGTCCGACCGGACAGACCCGGGGCCACGCTCCACTCCAATCGCTCGAAGTCCGGGCCCCCGACGCGGCCGTAGATTCGGAGAGGCCCAGAGTCGGGGTCGTGCCGAACCCAAGACATGGGTTCTTCGATTTTCAGTTCGAATGGCGCCGGCTTCGCGGCGAGCAAAGCGGGAAGGTCGAGAAGTCCGCGGCCGTAGAGTGGGTCGGGACCGGGCAGCCCGAGGTCACGTCCGGTCGAACGAATCAGAGACCGAACCTGCTCTGGTGATAAGTCGGGCCGCATCGAACGCAGCAGCGCCACCGCCCCCGTCACATGAGGCGCGGCCATCGAAGTGCCTGCGAGGCGCAGGTAGTCCTCTTCCACGCGGAATGGCTCTTGGTTGGGGTCGTATTCGCTCGAAAGCAGGGAAAGGATGTTCCGGCGACTCACGCGCACGCCTGAGTCGCCGTTGGGGCCGCCCCCCGGCGCGACGACATCAATTCCCCAGCCCCGATTCGAGAAGCCCGAGATCTGGTCCTCAAAGCCGATGGATCCCACGGTCAGCACTCGGTCGTCGTTCTCCGGACTCCGCTGAACGACGTCGGTCGAGGCATTCCCAGCGGACGTCACGACCACCGTGCCCATGGCCTCGACCCAGTCCAGCACCTCGATCGCCAGTGGGTTCCGCGGACAGGGAGTGCCGCAGGACCAACTGTTGTTGACGACACTCGCGCCATTTTCTGCGGCATACAGGACCGCTCGCCAGAGGTCCGAGTCACTCGCGGAACCCTCTGCCGAGAAGCCCTTCAGGGCCATCACACGCGCCCGGGGTGCGACACCGATGATGCCCTCTCCGTTATTCCCGACAGCCGCAATGGTGCCCGCGATGTGGGTTCCGTGTCCGACGTCATCCAGGGGGCCCGGATCGGATCGATCGTGCGGCCCATCGAAGGTCCCCTCTTGATCTGCGTCGACGGAGTGGGCGAAGTCAAAACCGGTCAGGTCATCGATGTAGCCATTTTGATCGTCGTCGAGACCATTGAGGTCTGCCGGATCCGGCAGGCCGTTTCCATTGAGGTCCTCCCCCCGATTCAGCCAGACATTCTCGGCAATATCGGGGTGGAAGCGGTCGAGACCGGTGTCAACGACCGCGACCACGATGCCTTCCCCACGGCTCAAATCCCACACCGCGGGGGCCCCGACGCGAGAGAGACCCCATAGATCTGAATAGTTCTGGCCCCAGGAGCCCGAGGACTGGAGAAAGGGGTCATCCGGCAAGGAAAGGGCTTGATCGAGCTGAAGACCCCAATCGGGTTGCGCATATTCGACGTGTGGGTCGGCTCTCAACGCGGCGACGACCTGTGAGGCGCTTACCCCTCGGGGCACTTGAATCCTGTACACGTGAGATAGATCTGGCAGATCGGAGGCGCCCGGTGCCCCTCCGGGGAGAGCCCCGCCCGAAGTCGCCGGGGCGAGCTTGCTCGCGAGCCTCGCGGAAAGCGCGCTCCGCTCGTCTTCCAGGCTGAAGCCGAGCGTTCGGCGGAAAAGCGCACGGTGGGGCCCCAGCCCGTATTCCTCGACGATCTGGTCAAGGCCGACCGCCCCGTCCTTGGTGAAATCCGCGAAATTTCCGCCTTTGCGGGAAATGCGCTCGGCACACGCGCTCAGGCCGTGGGCGCCGCTGGAGCGATATTTGACGACGACCGCTTCCGACGCCTCGGATCGCGGTCGGGGCGAGCCCACCGCCGACGCGGACGCACGTTTCCCCAACGGCCGGAATGCCTCTCCCGAGGGAAGGCGATCGACTCCGGCGAGGGCGCCGTAGATCTGGACCGGCGCCGCGGAGGCGACCTGAAGCGCCGACAGAAGGGCTAGAAAGAGCCCGGCCGTCAGAAACGCGACGGCGCATCCGTGGACGGAACGCGCAGACGGACCCGCCTCGGAAACGCGTCTGCGATACGTCGTCAAACCGTGGTCCTCCAAATTCGACGGGGGCGTACGCAAAGGATCCCTGCCTAATAGGATGTGTCCGATTCGGACAGAGCGTGGCGGGATTCTCCTTCGCTGTAGCCTTTACCCTTCGCTGATGGCTCGACAGATTCGGGTGCAAGGCAGTCGACATCGAGGATTTAGAGATAGAGGTTGGCCACTGGATCAAAGAGGTTCGGGACCAGCCACGCTCCAGGTCGTTCGATGCTAGGTCTGTCTCAGTGGACTCGAGTAGTGAAAAAGTTCCTCTTGCGAACCTGTTCGCTTTCCTTGGATCGCAAGGAAGAGCGCTCTGCCCGCTTGCCGATGGTGTGTCAGCCCATCGTCGGGCTGGCCTGGCGGTTCGTCGAAGAGAGTGAGGACGGCGGCCAACGCCGCTCGAATCGATCGGTGTCAAAGGGAGAGCCGCTACGACGCACCCAGACTTCGGTCCTTTTGCATGAACGTTGCGCTCAAGAAATTGCGTTCTATAACAATGGCCTAAACGCCTTTCCTGCAGCAGCGTCTATGTGTAGACTTTGTTTGGCGACTCTAAGAAGAGGAGCGACCTTTTGGTGAAAAGGAGTGATGGAATGAAGTTTGTATGGGGAAGCGGTTTGGTCGCAGCATGTGCTGTGCTCTTTGCCGGAGTCGCCTTCGCGGGCGACGACTGCAATACGGATTACAACGGAGACGGTACGACCGATGCGGCGGACGTAGCGATGCTCCAGGGTGCGCTGGGCACGGCGAGCGGCGATGACGGTTTCGTCGCACAGGCCGACCACGACGGTGACGGTTTCATCACCGTGAGCGACTACGGCATCCTGCTCGGCTGCAACTAACATCTCCCATCTCCGGGGAATCGTGTTCGGTAGCGGTCGAGATCCAACCGCTCCGACGCAGGACTCGGGGAGCCCAATCCAGAGCAGGCCACCGGTCGCAACCCGCGCACCCTAAGCCCGCTCGACCCCGACGAGAGACAACGCCGGGAACGGATACGGAACGGATACACAGGAGAACGACATGAAATTTCGTGCGGCGCTACTCGCGTCCCTGATTCTCTTTACAGCACAAGCGGCCCTCGCGGACGCGACGTTCACTGCGTCGGCGACCTCGAACGGCGGCCCCCTGACGGCCCTCGACGTGGGGGACGTCGTGACCATCGACGTGACCTTACGCAGCGACGCGGACGTCTTCGGCCTCGGCGTTTCGGCGGTCGGATACGATCCGTCGATCGCGAGCTTCACGAGCGGCACGATCCCGGCCAACGTACTGAACGCGATTTGTTCCGGGGGAAGCTGCTTCGGCGGCCTCGCCAACACCACTACCTCAGCTGCGGAGAGCACGGAGAACGTGCCCAACCTTCCGGAGGTTCAGCTCTTCAACGGTGTCTCCACGGTTGCGGTCAGCGGTACGGGTGCGACTGACGAGGGCGTGATTACGGGGGTGGCTGGCGACGCCCAGTTCCAGATCGTCTTCACGGCCGCGGCGGAAGGTACGACGACGATCAGCCTGGGCGCGAATACCGCCTACGGCGACACGGTCATCGGTACGGGCGGTGCGGAACTTGGCGCCACCAACGCGGACGTCGTGCTGACGGTCCCCGAGCCCGCGACGATGGCCTCGAGCCTGGCCGCGCTCGGTTCCGTCCTTGGTGTCGTGGCGATTCGCCGACGCGCCTGATCGGCGAAATCGGAGCGCCTGCGAACGCGCGCCGGTTTCCGCATAGAGAAAGGGCTCGGAGGCTTCGGCTTCCGGGCCCTTTTCTTATCGCGACGCCGCGCCCACTCAAGACCACGGACTCGAGCGACCCCGAGCCTTCGACGCAAGAGCCGAAACGCTTTGAGACCCACCCGATCCAAGAGATCCAGTGCCTGCCAGGCGCCGCTTCGATGATGCGGCCGAGGCTTTAGGCACGACCTTCGCCATCGCGCCGAGAGACCGACCCACCCTGCGCTCGGGAATTGGCCAGGGAGACGTTTCAGCAGATCTCCATGGGTTGCCCCGCCGATCCACTACCCGCTTGGGCGCGCGCGTCCGCTCACGAGCGAAGCCCGCGAGGGCCTGGGGCCCGCTCCCGCCGTCCCCTAGAAGCGAGACCCGCTACGCCGAGTCCCAGAAGGGTCGCCGTTCCGGGCACGGGCACGGGCACGGGCACGGGCACGGGCACGGCAGTCAAAAGACCAAAGAATTCGTCGAGGAAAGGAAAGCGCCACCTGTACCGACGACATGGTCGCCATAGGCGGAGTGGGCTCCGATGGTGATGGACGTCGCACCCCGATCCACGACCGTAAATACGAGCTGGAACTGCGGATCACCGGCCACGCCCATGATCACGCCCTGGTCGTGCGCGCCCGTACTGTTTGACCGGGACGGATAGAGACACCGTTGAAGCGCTGGACCTCAGGAAGGCCAGGGGCACGTTCGCCGTGCTCTCCGCGGCCGATGCCGTGGTGTTGGCCGTAGTTTTTGGCGTGGCTTTTGCCGTGGTGTTGGCCTTGGCCGTGGTGTTGGCCGTGGTGTTGGCGAGGCCGCCGCAGCAGGTCCCGGGCGCAACACAGATTGCGTTCAGCACCTCTTCCGGAATCGAGGCGCTCGTGAACAAAGTCACCGCAGCGAAGTGCCCCTTGGGTTGAAAGAAGAATCAGGGCCGCGAGTAGCGCCGCACGAAATTGCGTGTCGTTCTCCTGGTCTCCGGATCTGCCCTACCCCGGTCGCCCCTTTCTTCGCGACCGGCTCTACCAAGCAGGCGAGCCGGGGAACAAAAAAACCGCCCTGACCAAAAGAGGTCAGGGCGGTTTTTGAGGAATCGCCGAAGCAAGCTCGGCTTGCATCGGCATGAATCCCAGTCCTAGTTGCGTCGACCCGCGGAAGCGAGGCCAGCAAGACCGAGGCCCATGAGCAGCGCCGTTCCGGGCTCCGGAATGACGGTCAGGGTCACGGCCGCGTTGGTCGCGGCTTCAACCGCACCACCCGTACCGATGACCTGATCACCATAGGCGTCGTTCGCGCCGATGCTGATCGTCGTGGAACCGAATGTGGAGCCCGCGGTGAAGACGATCTGGAACTGCGGATCGCCGGCCACCAGGGTAATCACGCCCTGGTCGGCCGAGCCCGTACCGTTCACAGCGACCGTAGAGACACCGTTGAAGAGCTGAATCTCAGGAAGGTTAGGCACGTTCGCCGTGCTCTCAGCGGCCGATCCCGTGGTGTTGGCGAGGCCGCCGAAGCAGGTCCCGGGCGCAACACAGATTGCGTTCAGCACGTTAGCCGGGACCGAGCCGCTCGTGAAAGAGGCGATCGCGGGGTTGTAACCGACCGCCGAAACACCGAGACCAAAGACGGCCGAGCCGTCGCTGCCCAGCGTGATGTCGATCGTCACGACATCGCCCGGATTGAGGGCGCTAATGGGACCGCCGGAGGAACTTGCCGTGGCGGTGAACGTCGCCGCCGCGCCGGCCACCGAGGCCGCAAAAAACATCGCCGTCGTAGCGATTACAGAAACAAAGAGCCGCATCTTAACTATTCTCCTTACAAATGAGCATTCGCTCTAAATGTGACCGCTGGGCTGCCATCCTATGTCGAAGATCCGAGGCTGAACTTCGACGACAATCCAAGGGGCACTACGGGGTAGCCAGTCGGCCGGACTAACCGGCCGACTGGCTGGAAATATCACCTCAGGGCAGGCACGGAATCGTCATCCCACAGGTCAGTCCAGTCGGACCGATCTGCGGGGGAGTCGCCGTGAAGCCGCTGAGGAAGGTCCCGAAGTCCGCGACGGTGGTGAATCCGTCACCATCGTGGTCCGTGTTGGGATCGAACGTACCGGTGAACGACGCCAGGAAGTCACCGAAGTCCTGGACGTTCACGAAGGTGTCTTGGTTGTAGTCGGCGTCGCAGGCGTTGCCGTAGCCGTCCTGGTCGGAGTCGACCTGATTGGATCCTTGAGCAGGGCCGTTGGCGAGCGCGTCGCAGTTGTCAAAAACGTCCGGGACAGCATCCGTATCCGTGTCCGTGACGCTACCGGCAGTCGCACTAAATGCGAAACCGAGAGCAAAGAGGCTGACAAGCATGATGAGCTTGATCTTCATTGAGTAGTTCTCCTTTGAGTAACGAGCCAAGTATTAGTATTTGGCCATCTAGAGCAAAAAAGGTCAAGAAAAATTTCAAAAGTGTCGGGGGGAATCTTCCCTACGGATAAACCCTACTGGTATCCCCCAGGGAAATAAAGCTTCATCGAGTGAGCAATCAATGAAATCCCCGGCTCTTTCGAATAATTCGGAGCCATTGCCCCGCATCCATTTTCATGACCCTGCCCTTATGACCTTGCTCCACTTGGAGCATGACCCATTATAAAGCAAGCCATGTGCCATCTCCATGACAATTCCAACTGTCTGTTTTTGAACAGCAATTCATTTTACGCAGAAGAGGGGGTGGGGAATCTTTTTCCCTACCAGGGCAAATCTTCACCCCCGCCTCAGCGAGGTGAGGCCCTGTTCTTCGGTTGGAGAGGTGCATACCCCTCGAGCTCGGGGGCGATTCGCTTCCAGATTCGCCGGATGCGACCTTCCGCCTCTTGCATGTCGTCATCCCCGCGTTCGACGGAAGTCGAGATCCGGATCGCCAGCATGTGTTCGGGGCGCGATAGCGGGCTGCGGTCGAGCGCGAGCGCCTGTCGGAACCACTCCTGGGCAAAGCTACCCGCGCGCGGAGACCACGAGTAGGAGAGAACCTTGCGACCGCCCCGCCGCAAGACAACGCGCCGAGCCGCATCCACGCCCTCACCGACAGGGGCATAAGACTCTTCCACCGGCACCCAACCGCTCTCGGGCCAAGCCAGCCGCTTGCTGAGCATCGTATGCGAACGGATGGGCTCGTTCGCCACTCCCAGGAACACCTCAGCGGACTTGCCCTCGAAACGCAGGGCCCGATTCGAATGAGCGAGGTACCGGAGGCTGCCTCGGAATTGGAAATCGGGAGCGATCTCACGAGTCTCCGCTTCCCCAAAGACCCGAACGAGTAACTCACCGGGCATCTCGTCGATTCCGCTCGGCGGTTGATAGAGCGGCCCATCGCGATGGACGGCGCCCATCGCGATCAGCGTGATCAGAAGCGCAGCGCCTCCAAGCATGGGGCTCGAGAGTCGGCTCGCCGGCCTCGCCCCGTCGTCATGTTGAGAAGAGGCAGCGGG
>Ga0315332_10000550_pt1 | contig 17624 bp, 11 predicted proteins | sample M110034915metaG_FD_203455 | JGI IMG/M metagenome (GOLD analysis project Ga0315332, IMG submission 203455) | Ammonia-oxidizing marine archaeal communities from Monterey Bay, California, United States - M1 100m 34915 | ecosystem: Environmental > Aquatic > Marine > Intertidal zone | place: USA...
GTGACCGATGGCTTGATACTTGTGAACGCAATGCACATCACGGCGAGCGTTTTCATTAATGACAACGAATCCGGACTGCACGCCGATTACGAACGCTGGCTGGAGCAACTTGTGCCGTTTAACTCCGGCAGCGATCCGGCCAGCGGCGGCTACCAGCACAACCGCACCGGAGAAGACAACGCCGACGCACATCACAAGCGGCAGATCATGGGCCGCGAGGTCGTCGTTGCGATCACGGAAGGCAAACTGCACCTCGGTCCCTGGGAACACATCTTCTATTACGAGTTCGACGGCCGTCGAAAAAAACGGCTTCTCGTGAAGATCATCGGAGAGTGAACCTCCCGATGAGTCGAATACCTGACTGATCAACAGTAAGTAAGAAATTAACGCACTCCAAAGCGATACCACTTCAGTGTTACTTAAAACACCGAATGACACATTTATCGCAATGACCATAGCAGGCCGACGACCAGCAACACGCCAGTTAGCCCGTAGTAGACCGCTGGCTGAAATCGAAGATGCTCGATCGACCCGGCGATGCGAACTGGAAGTTTCTCCCAACCATGTTCCGCCGTTCCACCGAGAACCACCCGATCGCAAATCTCGATGACCAGCGCCAGCCCACGAATGGGCAACTCGAGACCACATCGGATGGCGTCTTCAAGATAGAACCATTCGCGGCTAAGCCTCGTCATCGAGTCAATACCGGCGGTAACCGGGCGACGAACATTCTCGCCAGCCTGCATCAGTAACCAGGCAGCGACCATTCCCAGCAGACAGGCAGGAGTCGCCGCTCCAAATATCAGCAACCGTGCCGGAGATCCGGTTGCTGCGTCAGGAATGCTAAGCGGCATAATGCACACGCAGAGCGCAACTATCGTGGCCACAACGGACGCGATTGTCGAACTCTTGACTGAGTGCCGGCCCAAAGCGTCCTGCTCGCAAGTTGCTGCACTCTGTGCCCGACTCGTCAACAGTTTCACAATCGCGATTCCCCACAGAAGCTGGCCAATGAGAATCCCCCACCAGGCCGTTAGCAGCAATTGACCGGTCGACGAGGTGATAGCTTCATTGGCACCTGCATACCTTGACGATTCGATAACCGACAGCACGGCGTTACTTCCGCCAACCCCTGTCGTGGCAATTATCAACGCAACACCCAACGCGATTCCCCGGCCGCAGACGACGTGATCACGCTGAAGTACACAGATTGCCACGAGTTGGGTAAGCAACGTGCCAGCGGCAATTGGGCCATACGACGGCAATACCGCCACCAGGCCTGATGCAGCAAGGCCGACAGCACTGACGCTCAAAAGTACACCGATTCGATTCGAATCAGACTGAACCATCGCGATTCCGGTGGCTGTGAGAGACGTTAGTATGCCCAACAGTCCAAGCAATCGAAATGCGTCGGCAGCAACGGTGCCCAGTGGAAAGACAGCAAGCGCCAATGCAAAACCTGGCAGAATTCCAGCAAGTGCGACAACAATTCCTGCGTCGCGAAACTGTCTCGTTAGAAACGTACGAGCCCAGATCAACGCCGGGAAAAATGCACATCGAATGGCAACGGCCGCAACAAGCAGGACGGACATTCCAGAAGTAACCGCCGTCGCGTCAACTCGACCATCTTCGACAGCCCTGCTGACAACCGCTTCGATGTCCGACGTGTTGAATCGAGCCATCGCCATCAAAATTGCGATCAGTAATATCGCTCCGGAGACACCGAGAACCAACACTGTATTCAAAGGTTTTCTGGTACGAACTATTGGCTGTCTGCGGTCTGCAAGCATGCCGATAACACAGCAGTCAATCAGAATCCAGATCCCTGCGAGCACGACAAAATCGGCACTTAGAATCGCGGCAGCACTTAATGCGTACAAGAGTGCTGTCCTTCCAGGTTCGACGTCTTTCGAAGATGAAGAGACAGTGCCTGCATTCTTAAGAAGCAAGACCAGCGACGCCGCAAGGATCAGTATGCATCGCGACTGGTCTGCCCGGAACGACAGGTTCACTGCCAGGTCAACTTCCGACGCTACGACCAGCCACTGGCCAACTGACACTGAGACGGTTGGCTCGATCAAATCGGCAATCGCACAGAGGATCCAGACTCCGCTGGCTACTCCGGCCAATCCCGTCGCAATCGCAATCGTGGTGTTCCGTTGAGTGGGCATGGCAACCGCCAGTAGCCACCCAACAAGTGGCGTCACCAGCATGACTGAAATCAGCAACTGCTCAGTCATAAGGACGCTCCCTGTTGCGCGAAGAAACCCCGGCAATCAACGATTCCCGGGGTTCTCCAGTTTGATGCTTGATCGTTCTGATTATTCAGTCTTCGCGGCGTCGGTCCCCGCGGACTCGTCTGTCGACGTATCGTCTGTTGTAGACTCATCGACGGGCTCTTCTTCCGGTTTTTCATCCGGAGTCGTTTCTGCTTTGTACTCGTGAGGTCGCTTTCGAAGTACCGTTGCTTTGGTGATTTTGTCACCTTTTCGCAGCGAAGCGGCGACTTTCATTCCTTCAATCACTCGGCCAAACACTGTATGGCCACCCCTGTCCGGCTCCGTACGAGCGTTCAGCCAGTCAGTTGGCAGATGCGTAATAAAGAATTGCGAACCGCCAGTGTCCTGTCCGGAATGAGCCATACTCAGGCTACCTCGGAAGTGCATCCGGGTTCCCTCTTCAAAGCATTCACATTTAATCGAGTATCCGGGGCCACCATATCCGTCGTTGCCGGGATCATCGTCAAGCGTATTGGGGTCTCCACCTTGTGCCATGAAGCCGTTGATGACTCGGTGAAAACCGATGCCGTCGTATTTACCGCCTTCCACCAGGTTGATCGCATTAGCCACGGTGTTTGGAGCGTGATCTTCGAACAGTTCAAAAACAATCTTTCCTTTGCTTGTTTCAAACTGAATTCTCGGAAGAGCGGCCTCTCCCTCAAGAGTGTCTTCTTTGGCACGAAGTTCCTGTTCAATCTTCCAGAGTTCCTGGTACTTCGCTGCGGACTCGATGTAAGTCTCGTAACGAAGATCGAGTCGGTTCAGTTTCTGAGCTTCGGCGAAGATTGCAGATGCCTGATCGAAGTTGTGCAACGCGAACTGCGAGACAGCTCCCATACTGAGTGCATCTTTTGTCTTTCGACCAGCCGTCAGCAACTTTGACGAAATCTCGGCGGAACGATCGAAGTCGTTGTTGTTAAAGGATTCCTTCATAACGATTTCGCCAGCGTCGAGATCGCCCTCATCTTTTTCAAAGATCTTCGCAGCCAGGTCGAGTATCTCGGGGTAAATCTCGACTTCGAATTCGCGGATCAAATCTACATATTGATCGCGAACCGTCCGTTTTTCATCACTGGTTGCGGCGTCTTCAAACTTCTTCTTCAGTTCCTGCAGCTTCTCAAAAATTGCCAAACGGCGTGCTAACAGCGACTTCCATTTTTCGCTCGGGTCTTCATCACCCTTGTCGACGACAACTTTCAATGCCGGTGCTTTCGGAGCCTCGCCCTCAGCTTTTTCATCCTGAGCTCGAACGCTCGAAGCGAGCATCAGTTGAGCACACAGCGGCAGCAAAATGAGCGCCGTCAGGAAACGGGATTCGCGAATCATTGATCTCATCCTGTCAGAATTCTGGTGCGCTTCAAACGGTGAAGCGATTTGTTCCAATGTTAAAGATTGAGTTTATCGATCACACCTCGACGCGCCCACGGAACGGGAAATTTGTAATTCAGATGCTTTAATGCCGACATTTTCCGATTTCGCAAGTCACTGAATTCGTACGTGGTTAATGAAGTAACGAAACTCACTGTGGCGCAGGTACAAGTGCTCCGGGTTTCTCAAGAACGAAATAGTGACCGTGGTCGGCAGTTACAAACACAGCAGTGTCTTCCCAGCCCCCATTGGTTTCGACCCAGTCGGTGACTGATTTGAATGCAGAATCACCACTAAGGACAGCCCCGATTGAATTGTCAATGTTGTTCGCATGGTTCGCCCAGTCGACATCACCGGCCTCGACCATCAGCCAGAATCGATCGGATCGCGCCGCCAGGACTGTCAGCGCAGCATTAGCCATTTGGGAAAGAGTCGGATTTTCGCCGATGTCGGCCTGCGAGTATTTCTCCGCGGCAACCGTCGTCGCAAGGTTGGCAACGACCGCTCCAGCGCTGAGGGTCGGATCAAAACCACCATCGGCCGTCTGGAACGGCAGATGTCCTTTTTGGACACCGAACATCCCGAACAGTCGCATTTTCTTCTCACCGGCTTCTTGAGCCGCTTTGACGAGAGCGACTTCTCCATTCTTTCCGGATTCGCGCAGGACCGTGGTCCAGCGACGCTGCTTCTGCGACTGGATCGCCTTCAGATCGTCAGCGGCCAGGTAACGATTCTCTGCAGTTTTGCCTGGATTGAAATTACTCCCCTGCCCGGTGTCTTTCAGGCGATCTTCTCCCCAGCCGGCTCCCAGCAGAACGTCAACACCAGGCAACGGCTCTAGTGGATGTGAAATCGACTTCAGCCCAAGCAGGTCTCGTGTCAGGTCCTGATAGTCGCTGCGGCTGACATTATTGGCATATCCGCATGCCGGCGTTGCATGGCTGATCGGCACGCTGGTGACCAGGCCAATGGCGAAACCGTCGCGCTGCAGTTGCCTGGCCAGAGGTTCGACATGCTTACCTTCGGGATCAACGTTGACCGCTCCGTTGTAAGTCTTGACTCCTGAACAAAGCGACGTCGCGCTGGACGATGAATCCGTATAGACGTGACGAAAGTCGCGACCTAACCCGATGGGATACAGAGGGTCCAAAGGTTCTGACCAGGGATACCGACCACCAATTCGGCTCGAGTAGCCGCTGGGTTTTGTGCCGCCTGGATTTTCGACCGTTTGCAGGTTGACGTTCTTCTTTGTTCCGTCATTGTGAGGTGTCGAGACGAAGTAACCAAAGTCCGTCTGAGTCTTCGCGTAATCCTGAAACGCCAGTCCTGAACCGCGACCAGTTCGATACTTCACGGCACCAGCGTTGTAAGTCGCAGCCGCCCAGGTAGTTTGCCAGTCCATCCCGTCGAAGACAAACAGGATGATTCGCTTCTTGCCGCTCGCAACGGCTGCCTTCTGCAGCGAATAAACGTTGGTCTGGTCAAAGTACTCGGCCTCTGGGTTGACTGTTCCGGTGGGTACTTTTCCGAATAGGCGTCGCAGTTTTCTCACCGAACGGTACGGGCTGTTGTCACCGGATACCGATTTCAGTCCCATCCCGAACGAGTAGATCGGGATCAGTCGATTTGAATGACTGACCCAGCTCGAGTATTTGTCAGTGTGCGATCCCCATCGCCCCCAGTCAGCTTTCCTGGATTCGATTGCCCGAGTCTGAAGATCTCGAACATGATCCTTCCCGGCCGCTGAAACGATTTCATGACAGACCAGCATCGTGAGGCCTGCGGTTATCGCCCACGCCGTTTTCCGTCCGCTCATCAGGTACTCCAGAGTGCCGTTTCTTGAGGATGACTTCCGTTGAACCTCGCGGTCAGTACTGCGAGTGTCTGGGAGTTTCGGACATTGGGCATCCATTCGCTACTCCGCCGCCTGGCGAGCATCGTGCAACCGACGTAGGATCAACCACTTCAAATGGTCGTATGCCGACACCATTACGAAGGAATACTGAAATGACCCGAAGTTTATGTGCCCTTTTTGCCGGACTCAGTCTTGCCCTGACGATTGCAGCATCACCCGGTTCGGTCGTCGCTGACGACATCGTTCTCACCAATCGCATGCACCATCTTCGGCAGATGGAACCTCGTGAGTGGTCGACGTTTCCCGAAAAGGCCGAAGCCACAAAGCTCGAACTGAAGTTCGATGCAAAGGCCGCCGCTCGCGAACGCTGCCTTTCTCTGAGGCAGCAGGACGTCAAGGATAACTGGACGATCAGCCTGAACGGCGAGTCGCTCGGTAAACTGCACATCAACGAAATCGACATGCAAGTCTACTACGAAGTCGGCTTCGACCTGGTCAAGGACGGCGAAAACACGCTGACGATCGAATGTCCGAGAGGTCGCAAAGCTGACGACATCCGAGTGGGGGAAATCTCACTGCACGAAACATCGAAGACGCGGATTCTCGCACAGGCGACTTTTGATGTCGCAGTCGTTTTTTCTCCTGGCAATGCTCCTACGCCAGCACGCATCACCGTTTTGAATGAACAGGGAAGCCTGCAGGAATGCCTCACTGAATCGAAAGGTGAACTGGCCGTACGACCGGGAACGATTTACACGGCAGGTCACCCGGTGACAATTTCGTTGCCAGCCGGAGACTACCGCGTTCTCGCAGGGCGAGGATTTGAATACTCGCTTGCGCAAGAAAAAATCAGTGTCCGCGAGAGTAGCCTCGTGAATCTGCAACTCTCAATCGAGCGTCAGGTCGACACCACCGGCTTCGTCGCGTGCGACACGCATGTGCACACACTGACTCACTCGGGACACGGTGATTCTACCGTTCAGGAGCGAATGGTCACGCTGGCTGGCGAGGGGATCGAACTGCCTGTTGCGACGGACCACAACGTTCACATCGACCACCGACCATTTGCGAAGGAAGCAGGAGTCGATCGCTACTTCACTCCGGTTATCGGCAACGAGGTCACGACGAAGATTGGACACTTCAATGTCTTTCCGGTTAAGCCGGGGGCTGAACTTCCAAATCACAAACTGACAGACTGGGACGAGATTGCTGACTCGATCAATCAGGTCGACGGCGTGAAAGTCGTCATTCTTAACCACGCTCGCGATATTCATTCCAACGTTCGCCCGTTCGGTCCAGTTCTGTTTAATGACGCCGTCGGAGAAAACATTAAAGGCTGGCGTTTCCGAGCGAACGCAATGGAAACGGCCAACTCGTCTGCCAACCAGACAGACATCATGCAGATGTTTCGAGACTGGATGACGATGTTGAACCGAGGCCACAATATCACGCCGGTCGGCTGCAGCGACTCGCACGATGTTTCTCGGCACTTTGTTGGCCAGGGAAGAACGTACATTCGTTGCGACGATCGCGACCCTGGCAACATCGATGTTGAACAGGCTGTCGACAGCTTCGTACAGGGCAGGGTGATGGTGAGCTACGGTTTGCTCACAAACCTGACAGTCAACGATCGATACGGATCCGGTGAGATGGCACGTGTTGGCGGCGACACGATAAAAGTCAACGTCCGAGTGCAAGGGCCTCATTGGACAACGGCTTCGCGAGTTCAACTCTTTGCAAACGGCACGGTGATACGCGAAACAAAGATGCCAGCCAGCGACGACTCTGCTCCCGCTAAGAAGCTGGACTGGAAAACCGAATGGACCATCCCTCGCCCAGATCATGACGTGCATCTGGTGGCGATCGCGACCGGTCCCGGCATCACCGGCCCGTATTGGAAAACCGCGTTGCCATACCAGCCAACGTCTGCCGACTTTAAACCCACATCGCTCGGCTGCAGCGGCGCCGTCTGGCTCGACGTGGACGGCGACGGCCGCCAATCGACGGCACGTGATTATGCTGAGTTTGCCGTTGGATTGTCAGAAGGAAAAATTGCGTCGATTCTGAAGAAGCTTTCGACCTACGACGAAGCGACAGCCGCACAGGCAGCGTTCGTCATTCATCGACAATCCGGACTTGATAAGCAGAATCCGTTTCTAAGTGGAGATGTTCAAACGGCCGTCCGCCGGGCAGTGCCGCATGTTCAGGACGGAATTCAGAAATACGTCGACGCCTGGCGTCGCAATCAAATTGCGGCCGCCAGGTAGAGTGCGTACGACCCACTCGCAATACATTGGTGGGCAGTACCCACTCTGCGCCAATGCCGAAGTCGTCTCACGAAGTCACCTTTACGAATAATTCGCATGAACGAACCCGATTCATCCAAGGCAAAATCGTGCTGCACGCCGAGTCGACATTCGGTTGCGAATGATCCGCTTCCACTGGCATCGTTGGAACTTCCTGTCGAACCCGCTGATGGCTCGTCGACGAGTGACGGCATGGTCGAAGTTCCAGGCGGCAGCTTCCTGATGGGCGGCAAGGGGCCGGAGACCTGGCAGCAGGATGGTGAAGGTCCGGTGCGTGAAGTTTCGGTCGATCCGTTTCTGATTGATGTCTGCGCGGTTTCGAACGAGCAGTTTGCTGCGTTTGTTGAGTCGACTGGCTTTATCACTGAGGCCGAACGTTTTGGCTGGTCGTTCGTCTTTCAGCTTCACATTCCGAAGAAGCAGCGAGAACAACTTCAGCAGACCAAGGCAGTCGCCGGACTGGAGTGGTGGCTGGCTGTTCCCGAAGCATCGTGGAAACAACCGACCGGACCGGGTTCGAAAATCGAGGACATCTTCGATTATCCGGTCGTGCAGGTTTCGTGGAACGACGCGCAGGCTTACTGTCAGTGGGCTGGTAAGCGATTGCCAACGGAAGCCGAGTGGGAACTTGCCGCTCGCGGAGGGCTCGAACAGAAAACCTGGCCGTGGGGAAACTCTTTGTTGAGAAGTGGAAAGTTTCGCTGCAATATCTTTCAGGGAGTCTTTCCAAAGAAGGACACCGGAAAAGACGGCTACAAAGGAACGTGCCCGGTCAACGCCTTCGAGCCCAACGGGTACGGCCTCTACAACTGTGTTGGCAATGTCTGGGAATGGTGCCAGGACTGGTTCAATCCTGATTACCACAGAATCCGTCCCGACCTCAGCGATAACCCAACTGGCCCGCCATCCGGAACAAAACGCGTGCAACGCGGTGGCTCATACCTTTGCCACGATTCCTACTGCAACCGCTACCGCCTGTCTGCCCGGATCGGAAATACGCCAGACAGCTCAGGCGGCAACCTCGGTTTCCGTTGCGTTCGAGATCCTGCCTGACGTTTGAGCAAGCCTGCTGTGACTTCTACAGCGAGAACCTGAGTAACAAGCAATTCTGTAACCAGCAAATTCCAATGGACGATTTGATGAGCGATCTGCCTGACTGCCCGGAATGCAACTCGAAATACACCTATCAGGACGGCACGCTCTTCGTTTGCCCGACGTGTGCTCACGAGTGGATCCCGTCAGCAGACAATGTTCCCGATGAGAATGCCATACGAGACTCCAACGGCAACATACTTAAGTCAGGCGATTCGGTGACGGTCATCAAAGACCTGAAGGTCAAAGGCTCGTCCGTAGTCGTGAAGGTTGGGACCAAGGTCAAAAACATTCGCCTCGTTGACGGCGTCGGCGATCACGACATCGATTGCAGAATCGACGGTGTCGGAGCTATGCAACTCAAATCCGAATTCGTCAAACAATCTTGATCTCACAACGCACACCCTACGTCGCTGCCCAATCACGCGACGGACGTGAGCGAAGTCGGTTGGCTTCCGCGTCGGCGACGAACCTTTCAGTGACGGGATCGAGTTTCAGCTTGCGGTTCAGAATCCACGCGATCGCGGCGGCGTGGCAGGCGATGTGTGAACGTCGCATCACATCCGGATTCGCAACGGTTGGTTTCCGCGAGCGGATGCAATCGAAGAAGTTGCGAGAGTGTGCTGTCACATCCAGACCACGGACGCGCTTCGTTCCTGTCGGCAACTGTTTTTGTAGTGATTCGGGCAGCGCCACGATCTCGCCAGAGTCGCCAGTTTCGACCGAACCTTCGTCTCCCACAAAACGTACCGGGCAGGTTCCCAGCCGAGTCACGTAATGCGGTGCTCGATTTCCGAAGGGTTCTGCCAGGAAGTCGATGATCAGCTTCACACCATTGGCGTATCGGCAGACGATGTTCTTTTCGGTGGGTTCATATTCGATCGGCATTGTATCGTCGGCCTGATTGGCCCACTGACAGAGGTCGACCGTGTGAGCTCCCCAGTCGAGCAACCGGGCCCCTGAATCGAAGTCCCAGTGGCCTCGCCAGCGACCGTTACAGTATGCCTGATTGAATGGTCGCCACGCGGCCGGCCCGAGCCACATGTTCCAGTCAACCACGTCGCGAGCCGGCATTGGTTGGGCCGGCAGCCAGCTGTTGTCGAGCGTCGGGAAGTAGACCGACGCGTGCATCGTGTGGAGTTTGCCAAGCTTGCCGGAATGCACCCACTCGACAGCCTTCTGAAAGTTCGGGACGCTGCGGCGTTGCGTTCCCGCCTGGAAGACTCGCTTCTCACGGTGCATCGTGTCGGCCAGTTCCTGGCACGTCGCAATCGTTATGCCACATGGCTTTTCGCTGTAGACATCCTTGCCGGCTTCGGCAGCCAGCATCGACGCCGCACCGTGCCAGCGATCGCCGGTCGCGATCAGTACTGCATCGATATCTTTGCGGTCGAGCAGTTCGCGGAAATCGCGGTAGAGCACGCAGTCATCGTTTCCGTAATGACCATCGATCAGCTTCTTGCCGGCAGCGCGACGACCAGCCTGCACATCCGCAATCGCAACGCAGCGAACATCCCCAAACGGCAACATGGACTTCACATCGTACGTGCAGCGTGGCCCGATCCCGATGATCCCAAACGAAATCCTCTCACTGGCCGATGTCGCTCCGTCCCGCCCCAGAACGTGCGAGGGAATATACGTCGCTGCTGCCGCCGTGGCAGCAAAACCTGTCGTCAGAAAATCACGTCGCGTACTGGCTGACCTGTTCATCTTCCGGCTCCTGTTCATTGAGGACTCGTCAGCAGAACAGTTTGCAAGAAGCAACGCCGCCGTCAACCACGAGACCTGCAAAATCGGTCAAGTGATCCCGCACCTGCACTTTGGGTGGCCGCGGTTGCTTGCATGCAACAAGAGTACATGCAACAAAACTCTGCTGATGCGGACGGTAGCCTCTCCTGCTTCGCACACTGGTTGGCGAACAATAAGGGAAGGAATGCCACCGAATAAAAGTGATTGGGCATTCTGAGCTTCCCGTGATCAGTGCTTAAACACAAACTCGGGCGTGTTGAGCATTGCCCAGAGGAGGCCTTCGACGGTTTTGCGGCGGCTGGCAGGTTCTTCCTGCAGCAGGGCGACGGCGGCAGCTTTTTCTTCATTGGTTGGGAAGCGGGAGTAGACCGTCAGGTACAGCTCTTCGATCACTTTGTCGGCTTCCAGATCGCTTGAGGCTACCGTCGCAGCCAGACCGGAATCGCTCGTAACTTTGTCGTAGAGCTTCTGCGAGTTCATCAGGTGCAGAGCCTGCACGATCGTGGTGTCCGGCAGCCTTTCGCACGGCGGGTTCTGGTTCGGATCCGGGCGGCCGAATGCGTCCAGGAACAGCGAGTCGATGCGATGCGACCATAGCTGTCTCGCGGACGAACCAGGCGGCATGGCCGAGAATTTTTCCTCTACGCCGGTGATCTGCGAAACCGAATCCAGCAACACTTCGGCGCGTAAGCGGTCTCGGTAGAAGCGTGAGTAGTTGCGTGTGTCCACCGAGTTTCGATCGTTCGGAACGGAACTCAGACCGTAAACGTACGACGAAGCAATCGTCCGGATGAGGTGCTTGAGGTCGTAGTCATGGTCGCGCAGATCGACGGCCAGCGCTTCGAGCAGTTCAGGATTTGACGGCGGGTTTGAAGCTCGCAGATCGTCGACAGGTTCAACGAGACCGCGGCCCATCATGTCAAACCAGACTCGGTTCGAGATGACCTGCCGAAAGAATGGGTTGTCGTCTGAAGTGACCCAGTCGGCGAGAACGTTCCGAGGATCAGGCTCGTCCTCGGGCACGGCAGCCTCACCGAACAGCGGCTTGGCGGCGACTTCTTCTCCGGTCAGCGGATGCTTGACCGCCCGGCGTTTGCCGGCAAAGAAGAACTCTTCAGAACCTGAAATCGGCGCAGAGATTCCCGTGCCTTTGCGGCCGATACGATCGAAGTATGCCGCCAGTCCGTAGAAATCGGCCTGCCCCCACACTTCGTTCGGATGATGGTGGCACTTCGCACATTCCAGCCGGATACCCAGAAACAACTGGCTGACGATCGTTGTCAGTTCGTCCGGAGTTCTCCGATCGCGGAACATCGTCACGGCACCGTGCTTAAAGGTGCTGCCCTTGGCTGTCAGCAGTTCATGCACAAACTGGTCGTACGGTTTGTTCTTGCGGAACGAATCGCGAATCCAATGGTCGTAATTCAGTACGGCTTTGATGCCCGCGTGGTACGGGTTCGGACGCAGCAGGTCCGCCCACTTATTCGCCCAGTGATCGGCGTATTCGGGATCGTCAAGAAGTCGATCAATCAACTTCGAACGGCGATCAGGCGACGGATCTGCCAGGAACGCTCGCGTTTCGTCTTTGGTTGGAACTCGCCCGATAACGTCGATGAAAGCTCGCCGCAGGAAGACATGATCGGGAGCCGGTTCCGAAGGAGTCAGGTTCAGACGTTGCAGCTTCTTCCAGACCAGATCATCGATGAAGTTGTTTCGCGGCAGCTTCTGATAAACGTCATCAGATACGTTGTCCCGGAGAGGAACGGACACCGTCGCGACAGAGAACATGCCCATGTACCGAGTTGTGATCGCGGCTTCGCCTGTCACGCCCGTTGTCGAGACAAGGCCCTCTTCATCAACACCAGCGATCCCGCCTTCGTTACTTTGATAGTGCGACTGCCGAGTGACATCTCGTGTTGAACCGTCTGTGAAATGAGCGGTGACGATCAACTGCTGCTCAGCCTCGCGACCGAGAATTCGCTCGGTCGGAGTCACGGCGATTCCCGTCAACTCGGGAGCGTTGTCAACCTGTCGCGGCATTCCGGCATTGATCCAGCGAAGCAGCGTTTCGTACTCCGGTCCGTCGGCTGCCAGTCGAATTCCGCCACCATGCGGGCTCTGCCCGGACGGCTTCAGCAGCAAGAGGCTTTCTTTGGGCGACGGCAGAAATACTCGCCGCCCGCGAGCTTCTTTCGCCAGCGCGGCGTAATCGAAATTTGCATCAAAGCCGAGCAGCGAAAGCTGAAATCCGTTCTGCCCGCGGGCTTTCCCGTGGCACGGTCCCGAGTTGCACGCTCCGGCCGTCAGGATCGGCATGATGTCATTCTGAAAGTCGACCGACTGCTGCTTTTTTCCGTCTTTCACCTCGACGGTGACGCGAGCTTCATCAGCCCCCCGGCGAACCTGAATGACTGTCTTTCCATTCGACACCGGACTGACGAGTCCCTGGGAATTGACTGTCGCGATTGCCGTGTTCTCGGAGACATAATCGACTTTCCGAGTCAGGTCGACATCCAGCCCGTCGACGGTTTCTCCCACGATCAACTGCTGCTGAGCATGCGGTCCAACCAGCATCACCGTCGCCGGTTCGGGAACGATCGCCGCCACGCCCGATGAGGGCAGCGATGCCGCACTGAAAACTGCCAGCAAACACGAAATCGAAATCTTCTTCAGCATCATCGAAGTCCTGACTTCAAAGCAAAAACTACGCAGTGACGACCAGGTCGCTTTCATTCTGCGGAGAGAACCGGAAATATAGTCGTCCCAATCTAACAAAGCGTCCCAACTCAGGCAGCATCTACACAGAAAAAGGCACCTCTGGCTTATGTCCGAAACCTTTCACTGGCTCGATCACCTCGTGGTCCTGGGATACCTCGCCGTTTCGATCGGGCTGGGGATTGCGATGCGGCGGCAGAATTCGCGCGAAGAGTTCTTTCAGGCGAGCGGCTCGATGGGACGCATGACCGTCGGCCTGAGCGTCATGGCAACGCTGTTTTCAGCCAACAGTTTCATGATGTACCCGTCGACGGCCTACGCGGTCAGTCTGACGGCCGGAGCGGCAGTCATCGCGTTCTGGGCAATGGCTCCGGTCGTTATCTGGGTGTTCATCCCGGTCTACTCCCGATTGAAATGCAAAACCGCGTACGAATACCTGGAACAACGATTTCACGTCTCGGTACGCTGCCTCGCCAGCGGTCTGTTCATCCTGCTCAGAATTGGCTGGATGGCTTCAGCGACGTACGCCGCGGCGGTGGCCATCGCCACCATCTCGGGAGTCGACCAGTACGTGGTTATCGTCAGTCTCGGAACCGTCGCAATCTTCTACACGATGCTGGGCGGTCTGCGAGCGGTGATGTGGACCGATGTGCTGCAGTTCTTCATCTTCGCCGGGACAATCATCTTCGCATTGGGGCTGTTGATCGCTCAGGCCGACGGCGGCTTCTCGGGGATTGTCGAAACCTACACCAAAGGTCGAGACAACCTGATCGTCAACTTCGCCGTCGACCCCAAACTTCGCTTCGCGACATTCGCGATGTTGATCGGAAGTTTCCTGGAAGGACTCTCGGCCTTTGGAGCTGATCAGGTTGCCGTGCAGCGTTACATCGCCGCGAAAGATGAGAAAACGTCGCAGTCAGGCTTCCTGATCAACATGCTCGGCCTGTCCTTCATCGTTCCGAGTCTGTTATGCATCGGAGCTGGATTGTTTGCGTACTTTGATCATCATCCTGAAGACCTGGCTCCGGTCCTGGTTCAGCACCGGTCAGCACTTGAGTTTGAAAACGAATATGGACCTGTCATGAAGCCCGCTGATGAGTCCGAACTGGAAAAATTCAGATCATCGATTACGAGTCAGTACTCAGAAAACCCAGGCCAGGTTCGGTCGGACATATTAGCCAACGGGTTACAGGACCAAGCATTGCCAACGTTCGTCCGTCTGAAATTCCCACCGGGCGTCGTCGGCCTGTTGGTCGCTGCTTTGATGGCCGCCACGATGTCGAGCATCGACTCAGGGATTCACTCCGTCACAACGGCGATCGTTGTCGACTTTCGAGACCGGCTGTTTCCCAGATTCAGACCGGCGACCGATGGCGGAGAAATGAGAGTGGCTCGGATCATCCTCGTCATCGTCGGAGCATTGGCAATTGCGCTGGCGTGTTTTGTAGGAGAACTCGGAGACGTCTTTGCGGTGGCCAAGAAAACGACAGCAGCCTTCGGCGGTCCTTTGCTGGCGGTATTCATCGTCGGGCTGTTCATGCCGCGAGCGACATGGTTGGGCGTCCTGCTGGGAACGTTTTCCGGAGCCGCGATTACCGTCTGGCAGATGGACGCTCACTCGGACTGGTTTTCGCTCTGGTTCTGGCCAATCGGATTCTTCTCGGCAATCGGACTTTCAATGCTTCTCAGCCTGATTCCGCTGGGGAAGAGGGCAGGAGATGCCAGTCAACCTTTGACCTGGTCAGCGGTCATGAAAAGCTCAGATTCAAACGTTTGATCGAAGGGTGTTTTGTCGAAACGGGAACCGATAAACTGGGCGGTTCTTCCGTAGGTCAGGCTCCGCCTGACGGAATCGACTATTCACAAATCGGCCGCAATTTACCGTTGAGACTTCGTCAGCCAGCGCCTGACCTACCTTGATGAAAACCGAGAATCCTATGGCAACCGCTGAAATCGCTTCCAATTTGAACACCTGGTCTGACCTGGCTGATCGTATTCTGGCTGGTCATTCACTCACAAAGGAAGAAGGACTGGCGATCCTTAGTTCTGACGATTCGGACCTGCTGTCACTGCTCGACGCTGCCTGGCGAATCCGTCGTCACCACTTTGGTAACGACGTGCACCTGTACTTTCTCAAGAACGCCAAGAGCGGCCTTTGTGCGGAAGACTGCGGGTACTGCTCACAGAATGTGAAGTCGACCGCTCCTATCGAGAAGTACAACCTGCTGAACGAAGAGGAAATTCTGGCCGGAGCGAAGCAGGCCTACGAATCTCAGGCACGCACTTACTGCATCGTGACCAGTGGTCGAGGCCCGTCGAACAGCGACGTCGACCACGTTTCCAGCGTCGTGAAGAAGATCAAAGACGACTACGGCCTGCACATCTGCTGCTGCATGGGAATCCTCAGCCCCGACCAGGCAACGACTCTTAAAGACGCTGGCGTCGATCGCATCAATCACAACCTGAACACCAGCCGGAAATACTACGATGACATCTGCTCGACACACACCTTCGACGATCGCCTCGACACACTGAAAGTCGCTCGCAACGCCGGCATGGAACTGTGTGCCGGAGTCATCGCCGGCATGGGCGAAGAACACGCCGACCTGGTCGACGTCGCGATCGAACTGCGAGGCATCAAAGTCGAATCGATTCCGGTCAACTTCCTGAACTCGATCGACGGCACCCAACTTGAAGGCAAGTGGGATCTGGATCCTCGCTTCTGCCTGAAGACGCTTTGCCTGTTTCGCTTCGCCAATCCGGACGTCGAAATTCGTATTGCGGGCGGCCGCGAAGTCAACATCCGATCAATGCAGGCCATGAGCCTCTATCCGGCCAACTCGCTCTTCGTCAGCGACTACCTGACAACGAAGGGGCAGGCAGCGATGGAAGATTTCCGGATGATCGAAGACCTCGGCTTCAAAATCATCACCGGCGACGCCCGCACCGCTGAACTCCTCGCCGACCGCGAGAAGGCAGCAGAAGCCGCCGCTCAAACCGGCTCATCCTGCAGCCCCTGCGGAGGCAGCAGCGAAGGCTTCAGTTGTTGAACAGGCAGAATATGTCATCAACCATCAAATTCTCTGCCCCCGACATTTTCACGATGGCAAACGTATTTTCGATCGCCAGGTGTGCCTCGTTTACCGAAGGGGCAGCGTCCATTGGCTTCGACGCTGCCCCCACACAGACTGCATCAAAACTGGAGGGCCGTCTGCGCGGACATGACAATACGGGATTCGCAGGTAAGACTGGTTGAAACTACGCCAGTGGGTTGAAGACCAGGCCAGAGAGCAGTTTCGGGTAGAAGAATGTGCTCTTTGGCGGCATTCGCTCCAGCTCTTCGGAAATTGCCTGAACGTGTTCGATCTGGGCCGGCATGACCAGAATGGCGAGCTGGCAGGTTTTCTCGTTCATACCGGTGTGGACTTCGTCCATCAGGTGAACGAATTTGAATTTCGGATCGGCTTCCGGGTAATTGCCTTTCAGCAGGTGATCAACGATCTGCCGGTGCAGGATACTAACGCCGAGGCCCCGCCAGACGTCGCTTTGCTCGGGAGCAAGTTCGTTCATCGGGCTGGTGTCGGTGGCTCGAAGCAGCAGCCACTTGCCGTCGGATGGCGTGCCAATACCGAAAACTTCCTGTCCGCCGTCGGCATCCATCACTTCCCAGGCGGCGTCTGCCGTGTCGACTTCTTCGATGCTGAAGTGATCGCCGAGTGCTGCTTTGATGTCGTCCGTGCTGAGTTCAGGAAATCCTGACACCAGACGGTGAGTCGGCAGGATCGCCAGGCCGGGGTCTTCCATCCCGCAGAACATCATCAGCGTGCAGTTGGCAGCCGACGTGTCGCTCAGCTTGCCGGCTTCTGCCTGAGCGTTCTTGTAGTTGCACGACGTTTCGTAGCGATGATGACCGTCGGCGATGAAGATCGGCTTGTCGGCGAGAATTTCCTGTACCTTCGAAATGGCCGCGGGATCGGTCACTGGCCACATCCGATGCACGACTCCCAGATGATCGGTCGCAACGAGCGGAGTCAGTGACCGAGCGGCGTCTTCAAGAATCGTTTGAGCTTCGTTCTGCTCGTCCGGAAACAGGCCAAAGATTGGCGACAGGTTAGCTTCGCAGGAACTCATCAATGCCAGACGATCCTTCTTCGGACCGGGCATTGTCTGTTCGTGCGGGAAGACATTGCCCTTGCCAAACTCTTCCAGCTTCAGACGACCGAGGAATCCTTTGCGGACGTACTTCGTCCCTTCCCACTC
>Ga0315332_10000551_pt1 | contig 17604 bp, 12 predicted proteins | sample M110034915metaG_FD_203455 | JGI IMG/M metagenome (GOLD analysis project Ga0315332, IMG submission 203455) | Ammonia-oxidizing marine archaeal communities from Monterey Bay, California, United States - M1 100m 34915 | ecosystem: Environmental > Aquatic > Marine > Intertidal zone | place: USA...
AAGTCATGAATGAGGGTCCCGGGCATGTACCTATGCACCTGATTCAAGAGAACATGCAAAAGCAGATCGAGTGGTGCCACGAAGCCCCGTTCTACACACTTGGCCCACTGACGACCGACATTGCCCCAGGTTACGATCACTTCACCTCCGGTATCGGAGCTGCACAGATTGGCTGGTACGGTTGTGCAATGCTTTGTTACGTCACTCCCAAAGAGCATTTGGGGCTGCCTGACAAGAATGATGTTCGCGAGGGAGTGGTGACCTATAAGATCGCAGCCCACGCAGCGGACCTTGCCAAAGGACATCCAGCGGCTCAGATCCGCGACAACGCACTATCCAAGGCGCGATTTGAGTTCCGTTGGCGAGACCAGTTCGCGCTCGGACTCGATCCCGCTCGTGCGATCGAGTATCACGATGAAACCTTGCCTGCCGAAGGTGCCAAGACCGCCCACTTCTGCTCCATGTGCGGACCAACGTTCTGTTCGATGAAGATCACCGGCGATGTGCGTAAATACGCCGAAGAACAGGGTGTGGAGAAACAGGGTGTGGAAGGACAAGACGCCGGCAACACCAAGCCCGTTACCCCAAAAGCGAAATGATCCGCAGATCAACTCAGCAAGCTCCCGCGACAGGGCCCGCCTCTGCTGCGTCTGAACAAAAGAATTGATGAATTCTCTCTCTGGTTCATCAACGGTCAAATTCTCAAGTGCCATTGGAGTAGATGCACCTGCATCGCTCCAAGCAACGCCTTGAAGATATGTCGACGAAACCCTTACGATCGCAGCAGGCGGTGTTGGCAACTTCATGCCCAACCAAGGTGGCTTTACGGTGCGGAGCATAGCTACGGCAAGGTGATCTTCATGTCGACCTCACGGGAAAGGAATGGGCAGACGCTTTCGTAAAAACAAGCTATCCATTCGCCGCTTTTTTTGATGAGACGCAAAGCCCGCTCTTCACCTATTTGCATCACGTCAAGTTACTTAGTCACTTCAGAATGATCCCATTGAATATTCTTCGGTATCTTGCCTGATTCCACACGAGTTGAATGCAACAATTGGATTTTCCACTCGTCGTCCACTTTGACCATGACTGCACTCTCGAGCCAAACGATAGTCCTCAACTCTGTCGCACGCCGGATTTCCGCTTTATTCCAGTAGCTCACCCAAGCCACATCGCCTGCCTGTCGAGCCCGAATCTGCTTGAAGAAATTCTTCCTAACATGCGGCTTGCCGTTGGCCAGAACCACTGCCACGAGTTTCTGCATGGTCCATTCTTCCCCATGCTCGAGTAATTGAAAGTCCACAGTTGAAGTGTCTTGCATAGCCTTGCCATCTTGCTCAGACATCGCTGCAAATAGTTTTTTGACCGGTTCAAAAGCAGGATGATCCGCAGCCTCAACCACACTGGTTGAGCAAAACAATCCCGCAAGGCAAAAGCCGAGTTGCAAAAGTTTGGGCACAGTGACACTTCCTTTTATGAATTCCAAACAAGTATTTTCGAAGGAATCGAGAACAATCCGAGCAATCTAATTGAAGAGACCGCAATACACAAAAGAATAAACACGCCTGAGAGTCGTTGAACACAAAACACGGAAGGACCGTCGCAGAGAACTGGATTGAGTTTTGCTCATCAGTTGAATCGCAAGTCGTTTCGGGCGTGTTCGTGTTGCCTGCCATCTTCCAACTGTAGGATTCTCAAAAACACTTTAGCAACACAAGTATAACCAAATCGAATGCCAGTCAAACGATCGCGAACGCTACGTCGAGTGACCATCTATCAGTAGCAACCAGCCAGACATCCAGTAAACCCATGCCCCTTTTCCACCAAGTATTTTTCTTCCACCGTACTGAATTCACAGCAATCAGGCAAAAACCACGCTCGGATTCGACTCTTTTTTGTTGCAAAACATATCCATGGGGTGACGTCGAACCGTAAAGCACCTGCCCCCCCTACAGCGTTGGGCCAGTCGATTACACGTCACCCATTTGTCACGAATTGAACTGGTTCAAGAACGCGGAAGTTTGTCCCGAACGCTGTGCATGTCCCGAGTCCCTCTTAACGAAGTCCCAATTTACAGGTAGTCTAGCTCAGCGGTTGGCGTCGTCTATGCAATGTAGTCGGGCGTCGTCATACGAAGCATTGTGGAGAAGCGGTCGTGCTAACCATTACCCAGACGTTTTATCTGGTTGTGATTTTTTTGAGTGCAGTAGTGGGCGGGTTTCTGCCGCTTGCCAAGCCGGATGCCGTCAAAAGCTCTGATGGCTTTCCAAGGGGAGAGGCTTTTGCGTCCGGCGTTTTTCTCGCGCTATCACTATTAATGATGCTGCCATCTGCATTTTCTGTTTTTCGTCAGGCCTTGCCGAACGTTGAGTACCCCGTTTCTTCGGTCATCGCCGTTTCTGCATTCCTAGTTCTTTTGGCGATTGAACATCAGACAGGGAAAGTGGTGCATGAGCGGGACGCGAGACCAGTCCCACCAGAAGTTGACTTAGCACCGGCAATCATTCCGTTGTTACTCACTGGCATGATCGCCGCGCCCTCTTTCTTCCTCGGGATGGCTCTGGGCGTCAGCGATGGAACACAGGCAAAACTAATTTTCATCGCGATCATATTGCATAAAGGAACTGCTGGCTTTGCTTTAGCAATGAACATGGTTCGCAGCACGTTAACACAACGACAAGCAGTGCTATTGCTCTTAACATTTGCCATCATGACTCCCGCTGGGTTAGTTTTGGGGGGAGTTGCAAAGGAGTTGCAGCCAGATTGGTTGCCCATTTTCAAAGCTTGCGTGCTGTCACTGGGGGCAGGCACCTTTCTTTACATGGGGACACTCCATGAATTGAAGCATGCACCGATGATTCAGTACTGTAGAAATCCCCATTGCTTTCTTGTCATGGTGAGTGGTTTCACTGTCACAGCACTGGTTCGTTGGATCATGGGCGAAGCTCACCATTTGTAAGCGGGCAAAACACACGGTTTCGACGAGCACAGTCTTGCAACGCTGAACGGGGGGCAAGACAACTCATCTGTTTGCCCCCAAAGATTGCATGTACATAAAAACGTTCCTCGGAACTTTTTAAATAACGTCTATGCAAGACATAGCGAAAATCCAAACCTCGGCACCCGTGCATTCAGTGAGTCGGACAACTGAAAACGAAGATGTTCCAAACGTTTTCTGCTGCGACCTCCGCAATCATGAATACTGGTTCCGCCCCCCCAAAGCACGTTGCGGCAACCGAGTGAAACAGGACAAGCCACCCGCCCCCCTGATTTCAATGAACTTGAACGAACAACTTGGCTGATGAATCTCGAAAGAAAATCATGGTCATTGATCATGCCCAGGCAAAACGAATCGCCAGCCGTAACGCATAGGTACCCAACAAGCACTCGCTGCGAGTTTAATGGGGTGGGGCAATCCGCCCTTCCTACACCTGCAAACGACCAAGGACCAACAGGTCCGATAGGCAGCGGGATCCCGAGACGAGTTTCTGAACCGCCAGCATCTCATGAACAGGAGTACCACCCGCGTGAATTTCCTCCGCAGGCGTGGATTTCTTTCAGCAGCCAGCGATTCTTTCAGCAGCCAGCGATTCTTTCAGCAGCCAGCGATTCTTTCAGCAAACGTCGCTTCTTTCAGCACACATGGAACAACTGTAAACGGGTACCGGCAGAATCTCTCAAGCCCCGAACCCTGCGTTGAAGCCCGGCAGAAATGACTCAACGACTCGCAGGGCTCATCTTCCGAACGATCGGACTGCCGATCCTTTCAGTCATGTGAAACTGTCTTGCAACCGAAATACAGAGTGAATCGCCGCCCTGCGCGACTCGAGGTCCATTCCCTGCTGCTGTACTTTTTCTTACATTTCAGGGTGTGCTAACATAACGGGCCTTACGGCTCCCAGTCCAACTCGTTTTTTTGTAGACACTTGGAACTCTCATCCATCTCTGCAAAACGTGTTTTGGATACGAAACATTCCTTCAGACCCCTTCAGGTGCATGACTCATGGCTGCTTCGACGTCAATTCTTGCGGATAAACTGCACGAGTACCCGCAACAAGACGTGATCGACGGAGCATCGGCTTCGATTCTCGATGACTGCCTGAACAATCAAGATGGGGTGCTGCAACTACTACACCGCTACGCTGGTCGAACGTTTTGCACGCCTGGCAAACGACTCCGTCTTGCCGAACAGTCGTACTATCCGGATTACATGAATGGCACAGGGCTCGATGAGATCTGGATGTGCTGTACCGTTCCCATCGTGACGGGCGTCATCGACACTCGCACGAACAAGGCACCGTTCCGTGAAGGTGAATCGCACGTTTTGACTCCAAATGGGCAAGTCGTCTCGCTGCAGGATTTGATTACCGCCAATCCAGAAGCTGTCATGGGTGAAAAGGTTACGGCCTTTGCGAAATCACTGTTCGGAAAACCCACGTGGCCAATCGTGTCAAAGAAGTTCGACAACCTGAATCCGATCCCGCATCATCTTCACTGGTCAAAGTGGGAAGTCTATGACATCAACTCCTTCGACAATCCTGGAGTCAGTCCTTCGCACTATCACACCACAGCAATGGGACTGTACCCGTTTGTGACAAAGGATCAGTTTCGTGCTTGCATGAAACGTTTCGGAAAAGATGAGTACAATGGCGTTCGGCATTTGTCACCGCACGTGATGATGCAACTTGACAATGGCTTCGTGATGCCCAACGGCGTGCTGCACTCGCCAACCGATCTTTGCACCCATGAACTGCACGTCACCATGGATGAGCACTTCCTGGCTGAGGACCTCACACTTGACGGACGTATCGGAGCAGCGGACGCTTTTTATGCATGCCGGGAAGAGGACTATCCTAAGGATCGTCATGAGGACTGGGATTACTTGGCTGAAAAGTTCGACTTCAAAGCGAACCAGGACCCCAACTTTGTATTGGAGAATTCGCGTCCAGCAATCACCGCCGAAGAATTCACGGATCAGGACGTGGACGCAAAGTGGATCGTTTATGGCGAGGTCCTCGGCGAGCAGAACTGCTCGATCCTTCGGCTCACCATCCAACCTGGCGGGAAGACTAATTTTTGTCCCGAGAGCCCCGCGCTGTTTCACACGAATGGCGGAAGCGGCCGTGTTGGAAAGCTCGAAGTCCAATATCACCAAAACATGGTTCTCGGCGAAATCTATCCCGAGATCGGTTTCATCACACAGGCTGCACTTGCGAACGGCGGTGTGGAAATCGAGAACACAGGAACTGAACCGCTTGTGCTGACCTTCGACTTCCCACAGAACGCACACTCACAAACACCCGGTGTTGCCGCTGTGAAGTAGGTGCTGTGAAGTAGGTGCTGTGAAGTAGGTGCTGTGAAGTAGGTGCTGTGAAGTAGGTGCTGTGAAGTAGGTGCTGTGAAAGGGTCGTCTGATATCGGTGAGCCCATCATGCAACTGGCTTAGGGAGCTTCTTGATCGAGGCAGTTTGCACTCAACGAGCATCTCAACAAGAAACGCCCTCCGGCATGAATCTGCAACCCAGCTTTGGGATGCAAATCAATGTTCGCAACGCACCAGCCGTAGATGTAGTGAAAAATTGCGCAACTAGCACTTCGTCCAAAGAACGCCCGGATGCCGAACTCAGGCCGCTGGGCGTTTTTTTCATTTGCACCACTTGCGTTGCATGATGTAGTCTCTAATCCGCCGCCAGGACCTCTCGAATTCGCTCCCGTTCCGTTCGACAAAGCCGTGTGAACGCCGTCTTCACACCCATCCCGACAGAAAGCGACGAACTACCTCACTCTCTCTACGCCCCACAGCGTACATTAATGCACTGCGACCTCTCGTTCATGGCAGTGAGTTAGCTCAAATGAATGCTACCTGCAAGAGCCAGCCAACGAGCTCGTTCAATGCAGTCTTGGCAGGGCCAACTTCTGCTCTTACCACAACTCGCAAGAATTCCTGAGTTCAAGCCGAAACAGCTTGATTCACGGGGGCTCTTACCAAGCTACTCACCAACGGCAAAGTAATCCGGGAATCACTTAGGCAAGACGGAAAGGACCTTTGAATGCGACTCCAATGTGCGAAAGCGGATAAAGACCGCCCTCGAATCCAGCTTGATGGCAGTCGCCCTCGTCGAATACTTTCAGCTTTACTTGCATCGAAAGCGGCTTGCACCAATCTATAGAATTGTGAAACCACTCCAAGATAACCAGCCCGCAGGAACAGTGGAAAATAGATAGGCAACAAGCTTCCGCAGGCCCAAACCCACCTCCACATGGAAGAAAAGAAACAGGTCAGACAATGGGCACGGAACAACGCATTTAAGAAGCGAACATCCAGACACGAAGAAAACTTCAATGTCAGAAGAATCGAATCAACAGGTTGCGACAGAATTTTCGGGGAAGCTCGCAAAGCCTCCGTGGGGTTATCGACAATGGATGCTCGCAGGAAACCCAGCAATTTTCTTCGACCACCTTGCAAATCGCTTCGGCGACTTTGTTCATTACCGAGGAGCATTTAACTTTTACCTGATCAATCACCCAGACCTAATTAAGGCCGTTCTTCAGCAGACCAATAAAAACTTCGACAAGAATACCCCGATCTATCGTCGATTTGCCAATGCATTCGGAAATGGCTTGGTGGTTTCCGAGGACAGCCAATGGCGTTGCCAGCGTAAATTGATGCAGCCAATGTTCGGCCATCGTGCAATCGAACAATTCTTTCCTGTGATGATAGAGTCAACCAACGAAATGCTTGCGCGATGGCAAGCCCGACCCAACCAGCATTCATCCTTCGATATCGCGCCCGAGATGAGTCGATTAACGCTTGAGATCGTCGGGCGTACTCTCTTCCGAGACAACTTCGGCAGCGTCAGTGATAAGATTCTGGATTGGACGCACACCATCGACAACTACAGTGCGAAACCGCCTATACCAATCATTCGAGACTTTTGGTTTCCTTCTGGTCGCAATAGGAGACTAAAACGAACACTTCGTGAATTTCACGAATTTATCCAGAAGATGATCGACGAAAGGCTGGCAACAAGACAGAAGGACGATCTACTAGGGATTTTACTTCGTGCCCAGGATCCCGAGTCTGGCCAAGCGATGTCGCATCAACAAGTTGCCGACGAAGTGCTGGGCATGATCGTGGGCGGACATGAAACATCGTCAAGCGCGCTTACTTGGGCTTGGTACGAACTGGCCCAACATCCCGAAGTACTCACTCAGGTACTAGAAGAGATTGATCAAGTAATCGGTACGGCCCCTTTGCAAATCGAAAAAATCAAAGAACTCTCCTTCACGCGAATGGTTCTCGATGAGGTGCTTCGACTGCACCCACCGTTTTGGTTTGAAAACCGAAATACCCGCCACGAGACGCAACTAGCCGGTGTCAACCTACCCGCCGGATCAATCATTGTCATGAGCCGCTACTCATTACACCGGCATCGCGAATATTGGCATGACCCGGATCAATTCAATCCAACTCGTTTCCAACCAAAAAATGAGGAGAACCCTCGTTCAAGCTACGCCTACATTCCCTTTGGAGGTGGCCCAAGAATTTGCATTGGAACGCATTTCGCCATGATGGAGATGCTAGTGATCATGGCGTTGATTGGGCGTCACTTTACAATCGAACTTTCCTGCGAAGATCGCCATGAGATGTCAGCCGCAACAACAATGACTCCCAAGTTTGGAGTCCGAGTGATCGCACGTCCTCGGGCCTCATAAGCTATGACAAACGTTTTGCTACCCGCCTGACCCACATCCGGTAAATCCAATCGAGTGGTTTGAGAGCGAACAAAACAGCAATCAACAGAAAGGGTAGATAAATCGGTGGGTGCCTGACTTGGGGCGGCACTTTTTCCGGTGATAGATAATGCAAGGTTGTTGCAGGCTCAAGCTGCTGTCGGAACCAAGTCCACGTGCTGAGAATTCGTCCACTTTTGACAGATTCACCCATCAATTTGGCAAGGCGATCGCAATAGGGGAACATCTCAACTGGATAAACCTTTGATACTTCAAATGCTTGATATCGAAGTTGCTGTGCCTGTAGATCGTCTTCATGATCAGCGGCGATCGACTCCGGTCGCGAAACCAATCCCGCAATCATTTTACAGACGTACCTCGCTTGCATTTCACTTATCGTTGGAATGTTACCAATAACGGGCCGAGCAAAACCAACGAGATGGACATTCACACGCTTCACGTGGCAGCAGCCCAAGAAGAAGTCCGAGAAAGCAAGCATCCCGCGAAAGAGGTGCTGTAGCTGCATCTGATATCCGATGGATGGGACAACATAATCAGGCTTAACACTGACACTGGCGTCCCCGCTAAAACCCTCAAACGAAGTAAAATTATTGTCCTTGGGGGCACCGATGATCTTGATGCGTCCGATCGCAACTGAATCTAAAAAATCATCACTCTTATTATGGAACATATTAAACAGGTCATCTTTTGCGTGACGCGTCAATCGATAATCCCAATGTTTCCGTCGCTCAAAAGACGCCTTGTCTAAATCGGACTTACTTTGCCTTCCCTTGCGTGATGGAAAGAGTCGCTCGAACACCCATTGGTGGCGAATCCTTGCTTCCACGAATTTTTGCCCAATCCAATTTCGCAAGTCCTCGTGGATGGAGAGCATCAGCCGATTTCGCAAAAAATCCGAGGGGACACCACGGACTGGATGATACCGCGGACTCACCCGAATCCCGGACCGCAAGGATAAATACACCTCGTTCTCATGCTCGGGTTTTGATAACCGATCAGCTAGGTCAACAGCCGATTCCCCTCCGCCTAACACGACGATGCTTTTCTTGCGAATAGGGACCGGACCGTGAATGTCAGATGGAGCGAGTTGAGGAACCGTTGAAACGATTTTTCTCGGTTCAGCAGCCAATCCCGTGCACACAATTACATGATCAAAATCCTCGCTCGAATCATGATTTGTGTCCCCGATATTTTCAACAAGGGTCAGCCGCCACTGATCTCCCTGGTCCACAGATCCTATCTGTTCAACTCGGGTATGCAAACGAATGTGCTGCTTCAACCGGAAGTGTTCTGCAAAATCCAAAAGGTACTGGCCATACTCGCTTCCTTGGAAGAATTCACTCTTTTCGCACGTGGATGCTGAACTTGCGTTCGCCGAGTATTTTGGAAAACACGCAAATTGGGTCGTGAACTTGGTCGAAGTCGATACAAACCCGGGATACGGATCCCCCCAGCATCCTGTAATTTCCCCGGATGCTTCAAAGCACTGAATCTCCCAGTCTGGAAGTAGATCTTGCGCGTACTTCAACGTAATCAGCCCACTACTTCCACATCCGATGATAGCCAATCGCTGACGAACTTTTTCATGAGGTGCGTTGAAGACGCCGCTCATGGAATTACCGCCGTAAGGCTGATCATTACAAAATTGAACTGCCCCGATTCAGGAACAAAGAGCAAGATCCGATCTCCATTTTTGATTTCCCCCCGACGGACAAAGTGATCCAGCATGATGTAGATACTTGCCGCTCCCGTGTTGCCAGCTGTGGAAAGGTTTGTCCAATATGGCAAAGGATTGTCGGGATCCTTGGACAACTTTTTAATTGAACGCTCAACCTTCTTTCGGAAAAAATACGACGACAGATGTGGCAGCACGATCTGATGGTCGTCGAACGAGTCATTGTTTGCTTCGAGTGCTTTCTGCAGGAAAACCTCCCCACAGGAAAACAAATAACGAGAAAGAATCACTGAGTTCTGGCTCAAACGTGCGGTTTTTGCATCGAGCTTCATACACAACTCTGATTCGTTGGCAAACGACATGGAGTGCGTCCAATTGACTCGAAGTGATACACCATCCTGCGATGGCTGATCCTGCAGCAGCATAGCCCCAGCACCGTCTGACAGCATGAAACGCAAAAACACCGTCATGAACCATTGACTGTGACGTACCTGAGCATGCTCGTGACGGTCATCAATCGGATCGATCTCGCCGACTTTTAAGATCTCTGACGGATGGTCAACCCCGACACAAAGAGCTTTTCGATGTGCCCCCAAAGAGACTGCACGGATTGCGTTGACTAAAGCCGCAGTCGCTGAAGAACAAACCCCACCATGCGAACTTATTTCCATCGGATGACTGGTAGCAGGAATGTCGCTAATTCGGGAATGCAAAATCGATGCTGTGCCCGGAGCCAACAGAGGCGAGTACGTGGTGCCTGAAGTCAACATCGTGACGGGCACTGAAAGGTCAGAAGAATCAACACAACTCAGTACAGCCTGTCTAGCCATATCATAAACATCGTGAGTGGCGTTCAGACTTTGATCCTGAGCATAGTGCCGGGTCCGAATCCCGTTCATGCCAAGCACGGTGGACTTGATTTCCTCTTCCCCTGGCAATGCCCCTAAATAGTGTTCAATATTTTCATTATCTACGGGCTCACCGGGTAAAAAGGAGGAAGTCCGAGTGATGTAACAGGTCATACGACACAGTTCTCCTCTGGTTTAAATGGTTCATTCATGAGCAGTTCGTAGACCACTTCATCAAAAACAACGTGATAGTAGAGATACTGGCTCGGGTTAGAGAAAAAGACACTGCTGTTATAGTGCCCCCGATTACTGACCTCTTGCATGAAGAAATCGAGGTCAGTAAGCACACTCGGGTTATCGACATAAAGTCGTTTCATACACCACAACAGAATCGAATCTGAACCAAACGAGTTCAATGCCGTCACCGTTGTCTTTAAATCACCACACAGGGTGATCACCAACACGACCAACATGACAAGACTTGTGGGCCCCAAAAGCTGAAACGAATGTTGTCGAGTTTCATCCAGCAAAGCTTTGCTGTAATTCTCGTGATCCTCTGGTGTGATGGAGCGTAGGAATTCAATATTCTCAAGAAACGAATGCTTATCGAAGCGATCTACTAATTCGTAGCTAAGCAGATCATGTCCAATCGTTAAGTTATTTTGTTTGGCTACCGCCAAGCTCTCGAGATTGAAATCGCCGTCAATCCCATTCAATTTCTCCAAGGAATCCATTGTAGATTGCCCACGTCTTGACAGAATGTACCGGTAGAGAATCGGCTCAATTTGCGTATGGCGAATGAATAACTCCGCAGCCTCTGTGCGCGCCAGATACTTCAGACCAAATGTCATACACCAATCGATGAGACGCCCCTCAAATCCAAGAGGCTTGCGCCGCAAGAAAAACTTGATTGGGAAACTAACTAGCCGAATAAGAAAATAGCTCACTAGTAAAGCAGGTCGAAGAAAGCGAAAGTCCCAACGCTCTTTCTCTTCTGCAAAGACTTTGTTGACATACGGGGTGATATAAGGATATCGATGCATAGCTAATATCTGCAGATCACAAGGTTACAAGTCTCTTAAATTTACTATTCCACTGGCATCGATTACATCAAGCTGAACTTTGATCGAGGCTAACTATTCGTAATTCAAGAAAACCTTCCTCGCTGCTACTGCTCGAGAGCCCACTGGATTCATTTGCTGCGCGAGCGACAAAGACATTCACAGCCTCAAGCATTCGCGACTTCGAGACAGAGGTTCGAGTGAGACAACTCACAAGGCTGAATCGAGCCCTACCCATATTGCGTGCCATCGCCCCCCCCATGTTGGGTTTAATGCGCTGACTTCTGAGCAGAGTCACGAGTTTGATTCTGTTTAGCAACACTTCAATGGCACGGGCAAACAGTGAGATCGCTTCCACAACGCGTCGGCAACTTGCCCTGCGATCGCGCAAAGGATCTACCGCCAACTGTTCAAGCAGACTGACAACCCGAGTATTCGACACTGCTACAGAGATACTTGCCCGCATTCACGATTCCCTCAGAGTTCGGATACTTCTCCGATTGCCTACCACGGACATTCGCGGGGCTCCCATAGAATACTCCTTAGCTATGACGATTGCGCCCTAGTAAAGTGCTCTTGCCACAAGAGCAAGAAAATTAGGTGTGCTGCCGATCTCATCGCAGAAGAATCGAAGCCTAACATCTACAACTGCGATGCTGGCAGCAGCGCGCCGGAAGGACCGCAAACAAGTCGTTTCCCGAAACTGTTGGTCGCGACAGGAACGAGCAATTCCTTGCGGTACGTCAAAGTGACGGTAGGCTATTGCACATCGTGCATTCGCTCCTCCACCCATGCGAATTTAAATGCGCAAGCCCAGAAAACAGTAACACCATCAACGTCAACGCATTAACATCAGGCTAACGAAAACGATGGGAAAATCATTGCATGGTCGTCCTGCATTGAATGCACGATGCACTTTCCAGCCAAACAAAATCAAAATCCTGAAATCCGAGCTGCGGATTTCAACCATTCTTGTAGCTCTGCTGATTGCACCTATATCGCAAGGTTTCGCACAGAATCCGCGACTGGAACTTGGACGTAGACTCGAGAGGTTCGAGAACGAATGGGAAACGGCTCCCACCAATCAACAGATTGCCGCTGTTCCTTTCCTCAAGACCGCCGTCCGAAGTTTCTTTACCCTTCGGCTCTCCGAAGCCGGTCGCCAGTTGGATCAGGCATGGCTGGCAGTCCGCAACGAAGAGGAAACCAATGGGCTGATCAACGCCATGATCGGCTCGCAATTGCTAGCCTCACCAGTATGCGCGGAAGCCGGTGTCGGATCGTTAAAAGTCCAGCTGACACCGTTCTATCCGACCGACATCAAACGCTTTCCGCAAGCAATGGCAAATCTGAAGCTGACGCGAGCTACAGGCGAGGCACTGGCTGAAACACAGTTTTCAATTCATCAACTGATGAAAGGTGCAAGCTGGAATATTGAACAGATTCCAGAAGGCGATCACTTGCTTTCAGTCATCATCCGACATAACGACGATGCCTATGCTCTACCTTTCACAACCATCAGTCGAATCGAACGGCTCAACAAACGTTTGCAACAACTCAAGGACGCTGCAATGACCTTGAAGACGGCAACTCCCTCAACGACGGCACAAGCCTTTGACATGACGGTCGCTTCTACACTTCGCGACGAAACACGACTCATCGAAAATGTGATTGAAGGTCTTCCCCAAGAGGCGGACTTCCCCCTGCTCTACCGGCTAGAAACTTGCGAAGCGATGCTTGCCAATCGCAGTAAACCGACCGACTTCGCCAACCAGTCGTCTGGTGCAAAGGAAGTTTGGCTAACATTGGCAAAGGGTATACGGTCGGTACCGACTCGAATCCATCTCCCCCAAAAGGCCATCAAACCAGCCCCAGTGTTATTTGTTTTCCATGGAGCTGGTGGCAGCGAAAACATGTTTTTTGAGACTTATGGAGCAGGTAGAGTTATCGATGAAGCAGCGAAACGGGGTTGGGTCGTAATCTCACCCCGTCAGACGTTATTCGGCTTATCGCTGGACAGCAGCGAAATGATAGACACTCTCGAAGCGTTTGTGCCGCTGGATCGAAAACGCATCATGCTGCTGGGCCATTCCATGGGAGCATCGCAAGTTATCAAGCAAGTACGAAAGAACCCGGCTCTGCCGGCCGCGGCAATCGCGTTGGGTGGAGGCGGTCGCATGCCGAGCAGCGACGCCAAACGCAGCCAGCAGGTCGCATGGTACGTGGGAGCGGGTGACCAGGACTTTGGAATCGCGGCAGCGAAACAACTACACCAGAGTCTAACGACGTCCAAAATTGAAAATCGCTTCAAGATATACGCAAATATCGAACATCTTGTGGTGGTCCAAGCTGCCATCGATGATGCCTTTGAGTTCCTTGATGAAGTACTTGCCAAGCTCCCAGATTCTGAATCCAGCAGCGATCCATAGGCAACCTGGAAACACGGTGAACCGAGCACTCACATCAAACCCCGAAAGGCTAATGCCTCTCCGATCGAAGGACGGCTGCCAATCATGCGACAGAAGTAACCTGAACCCCGAATCTCGACTGAAGTACAAATGAGGCGGATCCAAGAAACGGAAAAACAATCGTATCCCGACGTAAAGCATGCACTGCGTGTCAACAACGACAGCCATGCGGTCAGCTGACGTGTCCTGTTGCCCAATGGCATACCACGCTTAGTCAAGTTTTTTTGCTATGCTAAATCCACGCTCATCCTTACCCATTCCTCCGTGCTGTTCACCAACTTCCATGAATCGATTCATACTTTTCCTCTACTGTGTTGCGGGTTGCCTTACGGCAGGGGTCACTTTTGCTCAAACGCGGGCTGTTGACTTCACACTGCCCCCGGGTTTTGTTGCAGAAGAAATCTATGAAGTTCCGAATTCCGAGCAGGGCTCGTGGATTTGCCTGACTGTCGACGACCGAGGACGGCTCATTGCATCGGATCAAAAGGGATCGCTGTATCGGTTGACCATGCCCAAATCCATGGATTTGGATGCCCCGACCATCGAAAAAATTGATCTCGATATCGGCATGGCGATGGGACTGCTGTATAAAGCCGACGCCCTTTACGTGATGGTCAACGGCAAGTCAGCCCAAGGCCCTGGTTTGTACCGTGTTCGAGATACCAACCAGGACGATCAGTTTGACTCAATTGAATTGCTGCGTGGAATCGCCCCTCCCGGCAAGCCGGGAGCTGGTCATGGAAACCACGCGATTGTCCCAAGCCCCGATGGCAAGTCACTGTACGTGGTGTGTGGCAACATGGCAGGAAAACCTGTTGGTGGCTTTGACAGCAGCAGGGTGCCAAAACACTGGGACGAAGATCAATTGTTACCGCGAATGCCAGACAGTCGGGGACATGCCAACAACACGATGGCGCCTGGCGGTTGGATCGCCAAAACAGACCTCGACGGTCGCCACTGGGAGTTGATCTGCATTGGGTTTCGTAATGTCTATGACGCGGCTTTCAATCGCGAAGGCGACTTGTTCACATACGATGCCGATATGGAGTTTGATCTGGGTACTCCTTGGTACCGTCCGACCCGTATCTGTCACGTCACTAGTGGTGGTGAGTTCGGATGGCGCAACGGTTCCGGGAAATGGCCCGCCTACTACCCAGATAGTTTGCCGTCCGTGATCGATGTCGGGCTCGGGTCACCAACAGGGGTGACCTTCGGCTATGAAACAAACTTTCCCACACCGTACCGAGAGCTGTTTTTCTTCTGTGACTGGAGCTACGGGCGCATTTACACGGCTAACCTGAAAAGAAGCGGAGCGACCTACACTGGCAACCACCAACTATTTGCAAGTTTTGCTCCATTGCCGGTCGTTGATATCGTCGTTCATCCGCTGGACCATTCACTCTATCTTGTGACTGGCGGTCGCGGTGTTCAATCGCACATCTATCGGATTCGCTATGACGCAGATAACGATCAGCAGCAAAAACATATTGTTGCTTCTGAAAATTCTGCGGCTGATGCAGACAATCTGCACTCCCTACGTCGCTCACTTGAGGAATATCATCAGCCAATGAAACCAAATCGCATTGATCAGATCTGGCCTCACCTGAAGCATCAGGATCGTAACATCCGTTTCGCCGCTCGCGTTGCCCTGGAACACCAGCCTGTAGCGCAATGGCAAGATCGCCTGTCAACCGAAAGGGAACCACAAACCATCATCGAGGCGACGATCGCGTTGGCACGTTGCACAGAGAACCGTGGGCAACCACTGCTACAGAAATTGAAGCAACTGCAACTGGCTAATCTGGATCGAAAACTTCAAATCGACCTGCTCCGTGCCTACGCACTGATTTTCATTCGTCATGGACGCCCCACGGAACCGCTGGAATCCCAACTCAGCCAGCAATGCCTGTCTCTTTTTCCAACACATGATTCAGATTTCGATCGTGAACTCAGTCGCATGCTGGCATTTCTTGACACCGAAACGGGAATTGAACCGTTGCTGGTGGCACTCGAAACATCTGAAACTTCCGATGACCAGATGCACATGGCATTGATGTTGCGTGGTTTCGAAGAGGGCTGGTCGCTTGCCCAGCGCCGACGCTACTTTCGCTGGTTTGGTCGTGCGAACTCGTTAGCCGGCGGGCGAACCAACGGAGAATTTGCGCGTCAAATTCGAAAAGACGCGGAAACAACCCTGAATGAAGAAGAACAAGCAAAGCTCGAACCATTACTGCAAGAACTGAACCAACCCAATACCGAGGATACTCCCGCCCAGTCACGTCCCATGGTCAAACAGTGGACAGTCAGTGAGCTGCTACCCAAGCGTGACTCCCGTTGGCAAGAGATCCGCTCAGCCAAACGTAATCACAAACGGGGCGAGCATATGTTTGCTGTTGCGATGTGCAACCGATGCCATCAGGTTCGAAACCAAGGAGGCCGAGTTGGCCCTAATCTGTCGGGAGTCACCCGTCGATTCAGTCCCTACGATCTACTCGAGGCCATCATTGAACCCAACAAGACAATACCGCACGATTTTCAAGCGGTTAAGGTCGTGACGGACGACGGAAAAGTGGTTGTGGGTCAGGTTGTCAATTATGGCGGTGGTGGTATGTCCGTGCGGACGAACCAAATGGAACCGTGGAATCTGACCAAAATCGAAGAAGAAAGAATCGAGCAGATCAGTCCCTCAACCACTTCACTCATGCCGGCTGGCCTGCTCGATACGCTGAACAAACAGGAAATCCTCGACCTTCTTGGATGGCTTGCTGAGCAGTAACCCGCACAAAGCAGGTGGACTCGGCTTCACAAACCCACAAAGACTGATGTTACCGATGCCCAGGAACGCAAGCGTTCCCTGCGGCACGACGTCCCATCAAACACACCGCTCGTCAATCTGGGATTGCTTCCCTAGGATCAATGTCTTCTCCTTCCCAGTTGGCGACGCCACTTTCATAAACAAGTATTCGCTTGGCGCTGCCTGCGACCGGCTTCTTGTTGAGTTTGGGAAGCTGTTTTCGCAACGCGGTTTTCTCAGCCAAATACCGGGAATCGTCAGCAAGATTGGTGAATTCATTGGGATCTTTCAGCATGTCGTAAAGTTCTTCCGAACCATCCGCGTACCGAATGTATCGCCACCGCTCGGTGCGCAGACCATGATTGTCACGATTGTCCGTCGTGATCGCAGGACGTGTTCGTGGTGCGTTTGCATCTTGCAATTGAGGAGACAGACTTAGCCCTTCCAGATGCGTTGGAATCTCGAGCCCGCACAACTCAACAAGAGTGGGATACATGTCCAACAACTCTGCCGGTCGACTCGATTTTTGCCCAGCTTTGACACCCGGGCCAGCAAAAATCAGGGGAACACGAGCGGATCGATCCCACAACGAATTCTTTCCAGTGATCTGCTTTTCACCCAAATGATAGCCGTGGTCCGACCAAAGGACGACAATGGTGTCATCAGCCAGGTCGTTTCGTTCCAGCGCGTCGAGAACGCGTCCCACCTGGCTGTCAACAAAACTCACACTTGCGAGATAAGCCTGAACAATTTTTATTTGTTCACCTTCCTGCAGAAGAAACTTCTGACGCGGCTCTGGCAGCTTCCAGTGAAGGTACCAACTGAAGCGAGGTGTGTCCCTTCGATCATCCAAAAGCATGCGGGGAAGAATCACCTCATCTTCCGGATACAAATCAAACCACTTTTGTGTTGCAAGCAACGGCACGTGAGGGAGAGAAAAACCCACTGCCATGAAAAACGGATCTTCTGGTTTTTGATCAAGTTGCTCCACTGCCCAGCTCGC
>Ga0315332_10000556_pt1 | contig 17568 bp, 10 predicted proteins | sample M110034915metaG_FD_203455 | JGI IMG/M metagenome (GOLD analysis project Ga0315332, IMG submission 203455) | Ammonia-oxidizing marine archaeal communities from Monterey Bay, California, United States - M1 100m 34915 | ecosystem: Environmental > Aquatic > Marine > Intertidal zone | place: USA...
CGTTGATAGAGATAGACTCTCCTTGCAACTGTATGATGGTGATTTTTTTTCCTGCATCTGCGAGATATACCTGACCGCTTCCCTCTGCCTTGGTCAGCCGTGCTCCCTCACCCGAGACCGCTTTCTTGAGCAAATTCCCGACGCCGCGATCCATGATTCCCTCGCGAGTGAATCGAACATCGCCCCGATAGGAAACCATCGCCCCCATTTTTGTCCAAATAGAACCATTGAGATTCAATTCCAACATGCGTGGTGTCTCCAGCTCGAAGACTCCCTCACCTCGATCTTGCTGACAGCTTTGGTTTACAAAATCTTGGATCGTGTATTTGCTCATTATTTTCCCCGAGATACGAAAGTTAAGGCTGCAAATGTGGGTTCAGTTCCCTATCCCCACCTTTCTCAGGGCCGAGAACGAAGCAAATGCTGGCGCACTCCGAGGACAAGTTGCTTGAAAACACCAAACAGAGGACGCAAAAGAGATACTGAAAGCAGATCGATTGCGTTTTGTCACAGAGCTGTACGGTGCTGGCCTTGTCAGTGTGTCGCAGATCCTGCTCAGCAACTCATTCCGAGTTGCTAATTCAAAAACGAATCCTTTTATTCCTTTAGCAGGCATTCGCAGTTACCCAATACGAGAGTCGCGGTGAATTCCATTTTTGTAAGATTGCGTCCGTTAGCCTGAGCACCGAAATTCATCACCTGAACCTGATCGCTTCTGCCATTCAGCAATGATCAGTCCGACTAAATAGTACGCATGGAAGCTCTGCAAGATAGGTATCATTCCGATGAACACGATCCAAACTCGCAGCCACATCAAGAAATTCGAAAAAACTGCTCATGCGACCGACTAGTTTCCGGCGATTGATAGTCTCTTAAGAAAATCGGGGGGACAAGGGAGACTCCACGCCAGCCTTAGGACAGCATGCACGTGGATCCCCCCGGCTTAGGTGTTGCTGTCGCCCGCATTAAGTCGCCCGCGTAATTTTCCGCCAAAGGGTGAAAGAGACTTCCATGACCAGACTTCGCAGCATTTCAAACGACAGCAGCCGCGGTACTTTTTTCCATCTGCGCACTGCACTGATCGACTTCAGATCGCCGAGACAACATCCACTTCCGATATTCATGAACACACGCGACGCTGCCACAGGATGTGCCGACAACGCAAATGCCTCAAGGAATTGAAGTTCATCCGAGATCACATGCCAGTGGGTTCCCAGGTAAGGCACGAGACAGCGGGTCTTTGACCAACACTTGCCAAACCGCAGGAGATGCGAGCCCACCGCACATCCCGCTTTCCGGATGGAGTTTCGCATCGCGGCGTCGGACTGAAAAATAACAGACAGACATTTTCAAGAGAACATTCATGAGCGGATCTGCAGCAAGCTCACCGAGTGACTCTCACCGAGACGCTTAGAGAGGGAAATCTTCTTCACCTGCAGCTTCTGCATACAATGGCATGTGGCGGTAGTAGACCTCCAACATCATCGTTGCGAAGGAGGTAATGCACAGACGACCCGCATTCGAGGTGTGTCCACCTTTCACATACCAACTGCCCTTCGCGCCGCCTTCCTGTGCCTGAGATGCAACCAGATAGTCACGCATCTCGACATTGAACTTGTCCCACTCAACACCACCATACTGCCTCAGGACCTGAGCGGCGTAGTAGTTGTAATAGAAGTCATTCTTACTGACGCCATGCTTACTGAGTTCTTTGACCCCGGCAATGATTCCCGGATGTTTCTTATCCCAACCGGTGTACATGCGACACAGCAATCCGACAGCACTGGTCGCTGGACGGAATTTGGGTACCGGTCCGGTGTATCCGTAAACAGCTCCACCGTTCGACTGAACCTTATCAAGAAACAGCATGGAACCTTGAATTGTTTGAGGCGGTACCGCGAGGTGCCCCATGTATCCGCTTTTGAGGGCCATCAGCTGCCATCCGACCACAGAGGTATCACCACCACCTGTTCCATTAGGTGAGTATCGCCATCCCCCATCGCTACACTGAGCAGTAATGATAAAGTTCAACGATGCTTGGGCGTACGGCAGTAAAGCTCGATCTTCCGTCATTGCGTAAGCTTCACAAAGGGCGATGGCGGCTAGTCCATGTGAGTACATGTTGCCTTTTCCATCCCGCAGGTCCAAAACGGGCAGACCATTTTTCTTACCTTGCTTCCCGTTCTTCATCAGGAAGAACAGACCGAGTTTAACATTCTGCCTGAACTCTCCGCTAAGTTGCGTTTGCCCAGCTCCCAGAAAGGGAAGTAACGCCATCGCCGTCGCAGCATTATAAGATTTGTTGTAGCTGGCGTCACAACCGTCTTTGCAGCGGCCTTTGCAGACAAGATCATGCTGATAAGTCCAACCGCCGTTCGGCATTTGGTGGCGTGAGAACCATTTCAATGCCTCCGTTACCGCTGCTTCACTCGATGGTGTTCCACCGTAGTCACGAAGCATCTTCTTTTTCATATCGGAACTACGACTGCCCATTGGCTGAGCAGTCATGGACGCCAGCGTTTGAAGCGATGCAGCAGAGGGAGCCATATCTGACTGCAGGTCTGCGACGTCCAGTTCAACGGCAGCGACCTCCATAGGCTCCACCTCAACTGGTTCAGTGAGCTCCATATTTTCAGTGACATCAACCGGTTCCGATTCCTCCTCCATTTCGGAGAGGTCACTATCATCAATTTGCTCAATCGCAAATTCTTCCATCTCTGGCCCGTCGTCAGTCGAGCTACTGGCTGAAAGCACATTCACAATTTGCGTGGGATCAGCGATCGTCACCAAGCCGAGAATCAAAAGAATGATCACGTGAACCAGCGTGCTTACCAACCAAGCGGGTGTTGCCTGGAAAACGAGGAACTTGCGTTGTAAATCGGCCTCTTCGCCATTGTCTTCGAACCCCTCCTCGTCCTCATGTTCTGCACTCTCAAAACCTTCGGCCATCTCCAGGGGCTCAGCCTCAGATCCACTCACGTCTGGTTCATCTGCTGCCATCAACATGGCATCGTCGAATCGTGAACCACCCAATCCAAGAATGGGGTAAAAGACGAACGGCAGACAACCCAAACCGAGTCCAAATCCGGGACCACGACCAAAACGCTTTGCAACGTTCATCGAGACCAAGATGACTACTGCAAGATTCACAAAAGGGACAAAAAACAGGATCAGCCACCAAGTTGGCTTGTTGGCAATTTGCAGCAGCAAGACTTGGTTGTAAATCGGAATCAGCGACTTCCAACCAGCAATCCCAGCCTTGTTGAAGGTCGCCCACACACCGGCAATCGTGACTAAGCCCAGTACTGTCCACAGCACCGCAAAGATCGCAAGTACCGCGAGCCCACCGTACATTGCTGTAGCTGCGAATTCGTCAACTGCGGCATTGCCTTGCGCAAGTGGAACGAAAGCAAGCTGTTGGCTGAGTGCTGGCATCATCAATCTCTCCAATGGTGTCATGCTGGTCGCTCGGGATCATCTGTACGGACAGATGCCCACCGCTGAACACCGCTAATTAGACGAGCAAAAGGAAAAGTACCCGATCTGAGTATAGCCGACTTGCGCCGACGCCTTTGCAATTAAACCGGGTTAGTGGGAATGAGCTGCCCCTAATCGAGCGATTTATGCAGTCCTACCCCTACAATCGAACGTGCGACTCCGTGGGATGTACTCAAACCTTTTCATCTGTGGGAGGCGACGGGTTTAAGACGCCTCAGCATGCGCCCCAGCCCCCCCTAATCTGACTAGTTCACACCTATTCTCTTTGGTCGTACCGCAGTCGTTCAACGTTGACAATCATTTGGAAATAGCTCGTGAGCTTAGGCCTGACCCACTCTGTCGCTTGAACGCGTTTTGAGCCATCACTGGGCCCAACCCAACCTCCCACGAGGTCTATGTCCAGATCGATGGTCCCAATCCGTTTAGCGGTGGGGTCGGTAAGCCGCAACCGAACGCAACTCACCGCTCCCTCTTTTGGCGGTTTCTGACACATGGCAGCGGCAGCACCTGAGCTTTCGGTGTTCCAGTCAAACCCTCGATCATCAAGCAACGCATGCCTTAAATGCCCGAGACTTGGTGTTCCAGACAGATCAACCGGATCAAAAGTACTTGAGCCGATAGGCCTGAGTTCAATCTTCTCGGCCAGTTGCAACGCCGTAATTGTCTCGGGCCCCCAGAATTTCGTTGTATGCTCAAGTTTTGTTTTTCGAGCGTAAATACTGAGGGCCGCCCCGCAAATGCCGAGAATTACCACACCAAGCCCGAGCAAAACGCCAAATCTGGTAATCTTTGCACGTGGATCCGAGTACTTATCAAGATGCAAATTGCCCCCAGACGATGCATCACGACTAACGTCCGATTTTGCCGGTAAAGTTGAATGAGTGTCGGTATCGCTCGGATTGTTGTTCATGGAGTAAGTTGTCTGTTCTGGCAGGCATAAGAGCAAGTAGGTAGTTAAGGCAGAAGTATGATACCGTCACCGCAAGGGGCCCCCTCATCCATGGTTCATGTGCCCTTGGATGATCGCAGTTACCAAATCGATATCACCAGCGGACTCATGGCGGACGCTGCGAATCGAATTCATGAGGCTATCCCTGATCTTTCACATGCCATTTTGATTGCAGATGCGGCCGTCGATGAGGCTTGGGCGAATCAGATTTACGAAGGTCTGAGCACAGGACCGAAGCAGATCCGGATCAGCCGACAAACAGTTGCCTCCGGAGAGCCAAGTAAATCGATTGCAGAATTCGAACGTCTGCTGGCGTGGGTTTTATCAGAGGGTGGTGATCGGCGCAGCGTGATTGTTGCCGTCGGCGGTGGAGTGATTGGAGATTTGGCCGGTTACGTCGCCGCGTCTTTCACTCGCGGAATTCGTTTCATCCAGGTTCCCACAACACTTCTTGCGATGGTGGATAGCAGTGTCGGTGGCAAGACGGGAATAAATCTACCCGGCGCTAAAAACATGGTAGGTGCCTTCTGGCAACCGAGTCTGGTTCTGATCGACACCGAAGTTCTTTCAACCTTGCCAGAGAGAAGTTTTCTCAGCGGATTAGCCGAGGTGGTCAAATACGGTGTCATTGATGATGCCGATTTTTTTTCGTGGTTGGAACTCAACGCGAAATCTCTTGTCTCACGCGACAACCAGGCGTTACGCCACGCGATTCAAGTCAGTTGTGAGTGTAAAGCTCGTGTCGTTGGTGAGGACGAACGTGAAACCAGCGGCCGACGCGCCATACTCAATTATGGCCATACGTTTGCACACGCGATCGAAGCAACTGCAGGGTACGGAAAGCTTCTGCACGGAGAGGCGGTTTCCGTTGGGATGCAGATGGCGGCCAAACTTGCGATCGATCTCGGTCTGGCAAACGAAGAACTCCTGAAACGCCAAACTGAACTACTCAGTGCATGCAAACTTCCTATTCGCCTTGCAGAGGCTGACCCGGTTGCGATGCTACCCGTCATGATGCGTGACAAGAAAGTCGCTCATGGAAAGCTGCGGTTTATCCTTCCAACGGAACTGGGTTCTGTTGAGTTGGTGAGTGATGTCAGCGAAGAGGCAGTTGTTAACGCAATTGAAGCCTTGCAATGACTTAGTGGTGGGACAAGGGTCACCAACGGGGATCATTCAACTTGCAGCAGCAATCAAAGGTCGCGTCGCAAGTCACCGCTGAAAGTCGACCTTTTATTCGCGAAGTATTCCCGCCACCGCTGCTCGTCGTATCCGTAATCGACGCCCGGCTCAATCGCCTGAAGCAGTGCCAAAACCGCGGGGTTTTTACGTGTTTGCACAAAGACCTTCTTCTTGCCTCCGGTCTGCAAACCACCGCCGCCATCTCCGAACCCCGCATTGATTGCTGAACTGGGAGCCTGTTCAGTTTTGTGAGTCGTCACAAGTGCATCAACGTAGCTCATTGCAAGCTCCGAGTCTGGAAACCAAGCCAACCCACGAGCAGCCCGATTCACCAACACGTTGTCATTTTTTGTCAGACACGGCAAATAAGTCGCGACTGCTGACCCCGCTCCATATTTGACTAACTGATCCAACGCAGCTTCCCGTATCACGTCGTCATCCTCCATCAAACCAGTTTCGACTAGGGCCTTCACCGATACAGAATTACGAAACTTCCCCAGCAATCTGATCCACAACATTCGCATATTTCGGCTCTGAGCACCCCGCTCTCGTGAATCAATTAGCTGGTCAGCGATCGCGCTTGACGCGAGTGGATCCTCGATCGCCTGCAACGCAACCAATGCGTCCGGTGACTTTTTTGTATTGCGAAGCACTAAGGCAACAAGACGCTTCACCTCTTTGATCCACTTCTTTGCGTTCACATCGGTATCTTGTTGATAATCTTCAATGGCAACGGACTCTGGTAACTCCCACCTACCAGCTCGGGAGATCATTCCCCGCCCACGCATCAAATCTGATGTACGGACCCACTTCCCATTCTGCTTTTTGAATCCCAGACCAGCACGAGCCTTTGTATGCTCAGGATCAAGTGTGATCGCCCGCTGCAAATGGTGAGCACGATAATGCTTTGAGTCCCCAGGCACGTTGCTGCCGGTAACGCACCAAACGGCTAACTCGTAATGTGCTTCCGCATCTTCACCCGCTTTGGTAGCGCGCATGCGGTACGCCGCAAGCTCATCCGAATCGACGACCCTCCGCACACGACTGGCCGGTAAAGCAACATGAATTTCATCGTCCACTCGGACGATCACCGAGTCGGGCTTACGACTGGCCTCCCCAGTCAAATGGCCACCGCCAGAGATTTCCACGGTATCAGCACTGACGGATTGGCCAACAAGTCCCAGAATCTGACTGCCCAAAAATCCAGCAGCCACAACGATAAAAAAGAGCCGGTTGATCATCACAAATTCTCTTTCTGAACGGCTTTCCCTGACCCCGCCTCAAAACGACGACCGGGCGATGCAAACACGACCACCTGTGTGTCCCCATCGGTACTTTAGACGGTAACGCTTCAGATCTGGGCAACAAATCCCGGTCAAACGGCTCAAATAGTTGCGTTATCGTTAAAATCGTTCATCTAGGACTTGCCAGCAGACGATAGATACTTGACTAAAGAGATCATATTTATAGCATATCAACAAAAGCACGCTTTCCAACAAATTTCCCGCCATGTCCGCACGGCCAAAACCACTGATGAACGCTCCCGTACCACCGGGTGACTCTGCTAAGCCAGATCCCAAGCAAAAATCTGCTGCACCGTTAAAGGTTCTCGCCCCCAACTCGGATGAACCAAGGGGTGCATTGGCTGCCACCCCACCGCTATGTCCTACCGATGAACTTTTAGAAGAGTTGGAACGGGAAAGCCAAGCTCTGGAAACGGCTACTCCCAAGCAAATTCTAAAATGGGCTGTTGAGCGTTTTGCTCCCAAATTCACAATGGCCACAGCCTTCGGTCCGGAGGGCATGACCATCATCCACATGCTTGCTGACGTTGCTCCCGATACCCCGATTTTCAATTTAGATACGGGCTATCAATTCAAGGAAACGATGGAACTGCGTGAGCGAGTAAAAGAGAAGTACGGAATCGAAGTCGAATACAAATTACCTGACCTGACAGTTGCTGAATACGAACTGGCGAACGGCGGGCCAGTTTACAAATCAAATCCAAACCAGTGCTGCTTTGATCGAAAACTAAAAGTGCTGCACGAATCAGCCAAAGGTCATCATGCATGGGCGAGTGCGATTCGTCGCGACCAGAGTCCTGACCGCGCGGCAGCGCCGATCGTCGGCTGGGATCGCAAGTTTCAACTTGTAAAAATCAGCCCGTTGGCGAATTGGACCAAGAAAGATGTCTGGTCATTGATCGCCAGTGAGAACATTCCTTACAACCCTCTTCACGATCAGGGCTATCCGAGTGTGGGCTGCTTCCCATGCACTCGCGCGGTATTACCGGGCGAAGATGAAAGAGCTGGACGATGGAGTGGGTTCAAAAAAACCGAATGCGGACTCCATTCTTCTTAAGCTGCGGAGAAATACGATGGTCATCTCCGCCCGCGTTCACTACGCCTGCGTTGCAATGCTGGAACTTGCGATCCAAAATGATGAAGGGTCGCCCGTTGCAATCCGTGAAATAACAGATCGCCACGGGGTTCCCGGACCGTTTTTGGTTCAGATTCTGCGCAGCCTCCGCGCTTTGGGTTGGGTCCAAAGTATCCGTGGCAGCCAAGGTGGTTACCGGCTTTCAGTTGATCCTGCCACCATCACACTGTTAGACATTGCTGAAGCCATTGGCTCGCAAGAAACGGGTTGTCGGACGGAAGCGAAGGGCACCCCCATCGCCGCGATGCTTCAAGAGCAATGGGATGATGCTGCAGAAGCCTCACGCCGGGTTCTGGGACAAGCCACATTGAGCGGTCTTGTCGAGCGTGCCCAACACGGCGACGCGAGCATGTTCTACATTTAGATCAAGTGTCCCGTTCCCCGCTGAATCATCATTGTCCAACGAGTCAGGCGGGCACCTTACTTTTTCTTGCCACCCGGGCGTTTTCGCTTACTCGGTTTTTCGAAGGTCGGCTCTGGCTTTGCTACCTGGCTTCGAATCCGTTCAGCTAGCGACTGAGACTTGACCGGCGCGGCTCCCTTACCGCCCTCCAATCCAGCCAGATCAAAGTGTTTTTTGCTTGGAAGCGTCCTTTTGACAATGATCCGCTCGCAAATTCCCCACGCACTACTGGTAATGAAATAGATACACAGTCCCGCTGGAACGCGAAAGAAGAACAGGCCCATCATCAGCGTCATCACGCTCATCATTTTCTGCGTGAGGGCTGTTTGCTCATCAGTTGCCGGAGGCATGAACAGTTTTTGCTGTGTCAGGTACAGGACCACGACGATCACTGGCAGCACATTAAAGTAGGGTCCGAGCCAACCAGTTCCCCGGCCGGAGAGGTACTCCCATAACCAGTCTCCCCAGTAAGCAAGCTTGTCGGGGCCAGCGAGGTTTGATGCCCAATCGCTGAAACTCAAAGCGGGCTGTTGCCTCATTTCAATATTTACAGAGAGCGTTCGATACAGCCCTAGAAAAATCGGGAGCTGGATGAACATCGGCAGGCAACCGGCTAACGGATTGAGCCCCACACGTTGCTGCAACTCCCTTTGAGCCTTGAGTTTCCCCTCCATGTCATCTTTGTACTTCTCATTGATCTTTTTCATCTCCGGTGCCAACTCCTGCATTCGTTGCGCGTTGACAGCGGCTTTTCTGCTTAACGGGAACATACACCCGCGAACAAGTAAGGTAAGCAGGATGATCGCGAGCGCGTAATTGCCAACGGCTGACAAGCCATGCAGCAGCCCACCCAGGAACTTTGCGATTGCAGAAAACCATCCGTAATAAATGCAATCCTGCAATCCATACTGAGTAAGCAGAGACGTGTATTTGGGACCTGCAAACAGTCTCAGATCCTGCCGCATAGAACCGCCGGGCTCCAACGACTTACTCAGCGTATCGACATAAAAAGTTGAATTTACGGCGCGTTCTTGGTGCTTAATGATCGCCGCAGGGTCCGAGGCGATGCCTGCTCCCCCCCGATCCAGCGTCGTCAAAGAGGCTTGACCTTCGGCGGGAACAAACGCGACTGTAAAATACTGTGAATCAACACCTACATAGCTCAGGTCTCGACTGTCGTCGGCACCATCATCTGCGAAAAGCAACGGAGTCATTCCAAAACGTGGCAGCGCCGGATTAGCGTCGCTTCGCTCCTCGCCTTTTGCAGCCTTGAGCAATTCAAAGCCACTGACGAGCACATGTCCGGATGTCTTGGTTTTGTAAACGATGTCACGAGCGGCTGCGCCACCCCAGTTTGGGCTGATTTTGGTGCTGTACCACCAACCCTCAAGACTGATTCCGTTAGCACCTTCGAGCCTGACACCGATATCCTGCTTGGTCGTTCCCAGATTATCAACCTGAACTCCCAAGTCCAAAGCATAGGATTTCTCGGGCAACTGGTAACTGCGACTGATCCGCAAAGCGTCTCCTCCGACCACCGCCATCTCTGTCTTACTGAGTTCGACTGAGAAAGATGCTCCTCCCGATTCTTTTGTCACATCCCAATTCAAATCCATTGGATTAGTGAGGCCACGCATGGCAACATTGCTATCGCCAATTCGCTTGTCATTCACTCTGGCCAAAGTCAACAGGCAAGATAATCTTGTCAGGTTACCCTTAACTTGATCCGGCCCTCCGTCTTTCGCCAGCCGCATGAGATCAAGCGGGTGCTCACTTAATTGGGCAGCCAGAGTTTCTGTTTTCGCAGCCCTCGTGACCTCGATATCTACCTTGTCGCCCGGTCTCGTGTCCGACAACATCGACACGAGATCATCGCGAGATGCTACCGCAACGCCGTTGATACCAACGATGACATCGCCGACTTCGACACCTGCGGTGGCGGCAGGCGTTCCGGGACCCACAACATTGACAAGCACACCGTCGGTGTCTTCTAGCTCGCTGCCAGCAAAATATCCAAGATAGCCACTGGTCACATCGACGCGACGATACTTCAACTCACCATCGCTGCCACGCTCCGTGAGTTCCACCCTTTCCACGCCAGCGCCTTTGCTGCACAAAGTCACCAACATGTAATAGCCCTTGGTTGGATCCATGGATCCAACGGTCAGCCATTCTGTCTTTTCGGGTCGTTTGATTTCAGGAGTCACCACCGTGGTGTTTCCTTCTGTCTGCTGGTCACCCGACTGACTATCAGGCGAAACTGGATTCGCACCATCGACCGCAGGTACCTGCAGGTCCTCAGCAGGCACCGCAGCAACGGCAGGATCGGGCTTCACAGGCGCAACACCCAGCCACGACCGGAGAGTGATATAGGCGAAGAAGAACACCGATGAAGCGAGAATAAACGTGACCAGACGACGTTCCACGATCAGTCCCAGTTCTAGCGGGGGTGAAGCAAAGCAAGGCTGCGGCACAACCTTTGGCTGATTTCACACTTGGCAGAGATCAGCTCACAAGCCCGTATTCTGCCCGCCAAAGCAAATCTTGGGAAGGTGGAAGCCATACCTAAGCAGGCTACTTTTGCCGTTAAACCACTGCAGAGAGGTGCCTACACAAAAAAATCACCCCATCAATGACAGGGTGATTTCACGTGTTGCTAGTCATGACCGCCTAACCGTTAGGGTCGGGTGGCGACTTCCAGAGGTGGAACAACGCCCAGATAAGCCATCATATCGCTGATTTCCTGAAGAGTCAGATCGTCTAAGAGACCGCTTGGCATGATGCTGCTGTTGCTCGGCAAGATCTGATCGATCTCCTGCTCTTTGATCACAACGACTTGGTTGTTGGCGTCTCGAAGTTCCATGTTCTCATCACTTCGTTGACTTACCAAACCAGTGAGCACGCGGCCATCCAGCGTTAAAATCCGCTTGCTCGCGTATTGATCGCTGACAACATGAGCTGGGAACAAGATGGACTCCAGAATTTCACGCTTCGTAAAACGCCTCCCAATGCCTGAGAGCGATGGACCGATGGCCTCCCCGTAGTTCCCAAACTGGTGACATTGAGCACACTTCGCTTTCGTAAAGGCGGTCCGACCGTGAGCAGGGTCGCCAAAACGCCCTTTATCACTGTCCATGTACTCCACGAGTTGCTCAAAATCCCAACGTGAATCAGCGGGATCAGGAAGCTCTGCAGGCACTCGATCGGGATTTGCTTTGGCATACCATTTCTGCCACGGCTTCATCGAAGTCGAAGCCTTTTCTGGTCGCTGCATTCCGGTCCAATGCTCTAGCAAGGATTCTACATTTTCGAAACTTGCACCTTTCTTTTCGGCTCGAACTCCGAGCAGAATCAACTGCCGAATCGCCATTGGGTCATCCGTGGCAACATCCACAGACGCCAAAGCCTTGATCACCTCAGAAGCCGTTTGATCTTCTAAAACGTTCAAACTTCGGACCAGGTAGTCCCAGTTATCGCCATCAGGTTTTTGGGCCAGAGCCATAGCAACCACAGCGCGACGTTCTGGTTCTGTTCGCCAGAGGCCTCGCAGGTAAGCACTTGATTCTTCATCCTCTGCCGTCGCAAACATCGCAACGATGCCAGTCCGCAATCGTCGTTCGATGTCACCCGGCTTTGGATTGGCAATCAGTTCGCGGTCCAATTTCCGAAGTACTTCTGCGGTAGAAGCATCAATCGGTCGTGGCAAGCGATAAATCGCGGCAAGAGCAGCGTTACGCCACACGGCACCCTGCTCGAGGATAGCAATGACATCCTGATCGGAAAGTGTTTTGGCAAAATCCCGGGTAGCATTCATCAAGTACATCGACAAAGCGTTCGACTTTGCGTCGTTGGCAGCGTTCTCGTAATACTTCAAAATCTGGAAGCGTTGCTCGGCAGTCCAATCGTTGGAAAGGAACTGCAGGCACATAGCAACCAAAGTACGATCCTGTTCAGGATCGTCGCCAGCAATGTATTCCAACGCTCTCTCAGCTACCTCGTCTGCTTGCAGATAGGCTGCCAAGCGGATCAATTCGTGATTCATGCGTGCATCACCGGCTGGAAACTCCTCAGCAATCTGATTTCGCAGAGCAACCACTTTGTCAGGCGAGATTTTCCCACGATGTAAGGCAACCTGGCACAATCGCAGCGTATCAACAAAATCTGCATCGCTCAGGAAGTCGGCCATCATCGCACTACTGCGGTTGAGAACTTCCATACAGGTTTCAGCTGTTGGATCTGCATTGACCAAGGCCAGCATACCAACCAGCGAGATACGCGGATCAGCACTATCAAGAACCTCTTCTCGCCAATCCTCGACAGGCATTTTCTCGAGCAAGCGTCGAGCAACGAATGCGAGTGACCGATCCTCCTCTGCGAGCAACGGCAGCAAGTCCTCTGCCGTCTCTGGCAAGGCACCGCTCCTCAGAATAGCTTCACAAGCCGCGCGCTGGACGCGTGGATCGCTGTCGGTGAGCATTTCCACCAGACGCTTCTTGCTTTGTTCGTCAGGATGAAGGCCCATCATGTAAGCGGCTTTTGCACGCACCAATTCGTTGCCTGCCTCGCTCAGCTCCAGAACCAAATCCTCACTGGGTACCGGCCCAAAGAGTTGCATCAAATCCATTGCACGGATTCGGTATTGGGCTGGATTGTCTTTGCTGTAGGCAACTCCTGCGACCAACTGGCCCCAATTGTTCCCCAGCTCTCGTTTAATCGAAGCAATCTCTTGGCGAGCCCACGCAGACTCCAATTGAGGCTGCCTGACTGCTGCGGCAATACCAGTCCCAAGATTTTTCATGCGATCAGGAATGTCACCTTTATAGACAACACGATAAACGCCACCGGCAGTGCCTCGACCACCCGTACAGAAATACATTCCTCCGTCCGGACCAACATCAAGATCAGTGACGTTGAGCGGTTGTCCCTTCAGGAATACTTCGCTGTCCGCGATGAACCCGGCTCCTCTGGGCTTCAGACGAACATTGAGAATCCGTCCTTCAGACCAATCAGCAAGAAACATCGAGTTGTGATAGCGAGCAGGGAACATGTAATGCTCGTAACAAACAGCCCCTGTTGGACTGCCTTTTCCTGTTTCAAGCAGATTCGGTAGGCGGTCATAGTAGTACTCTGGCCACTTTGCCCAGCCAGTACGCCAACCAAACTCACCCGCCTCTGTCACATCAAAGAGAGCCGTTGGCCGGTACCACACGGTGTCAACGTCAGACTCCATGTCGGCATCGTGAACGAACAAACCGCCATTGGGGTGGAACACGAGATCGTAAGCATTTCGAATTCCGCCAGCGACACGTTCAACCACCGAGCCATCAGCGTTAGTACGAATCACAATTCCGCCCGGTGCCTTGATGCCAAGACCATGGCCGGCTGGATCCTCATACCGGGGGAGCAAATCTCCCTCATAAGTTTTGGGCAACGTCTCACCAGGTCCACCTTTGCCGGTGTAACGGGTGTGACTACCGAGCACGACGTAGATCATTCCATCAGGACCCAAGCGAATTCCGTGAGGCCCGTGCTCACCACCATTGCCTGTAAATTTCACGATCGCCTTGACTTGCTCCAACGTGCCATTCCGATCAACATCGGTCAATCGATAGAGTGCGGCACCTTCAGGACCATCGCCAGTGACGAACACTTCCCCATTAAGAGCAAGGATTCCTTGGCATGATTTGACCTTGTCGCAATAAGTACGAACTTGCTCCGGAATGCCGTCTTCATCTTTATCGAACACAAGCAACAACGGCCCATCTTCCTGAGACAGGATGATATGACCAAATTCGTTGAAGGTCATTGCAATGATCGAACCCACTTGTTCGTCGCTCAGGACGCGTTGAACTCCAAAGCCTTTCTGAATCTGAAATCGCTCACGCTGCTCTGTCTGCTTTTCAGCCACGACATCCTCGTCACGATCCCATGGCACAGTATCACCGAGCTTGCCAAAGGCAGCCGCAGAACCCCACAAACGATCATTGAACAGAACAGTCTCCCACATTGGGCTCTCTTCTGTACTTGTGCGCCAGGAAGGGCTGCTACTGAACGTGTACCACTTGTCAGAACGCTCTGGGCGAATGGAAACGCGGGCAGCCATCGCTGCCGTTTTCCCATGCGTGTTGACAACGCGGACGCCAACGACATTGCGGCCGATTTCCAAATAGTCAGTGATGTCATAATCCTGCATCTGGCGGGCAGAACTGCCTCGACCAATCAACTTGCCATTCACGAAAACTTCGTACTCATCATCGGCTGCGATTTCAATTCGCCCAGCCGCTTTCGTACGCAGATTAATTGGCTTGCGGAATAAACAGACTTCACCTTGTGGGACATCAACGCCCACGCGGCTGCCATTCTTCCAAATCCACTGAGCCTCCTCAGCAGAAACGTTAGAAACATGTGCGACCGAGCAGGTCACGACAACAAACAACATAAATAGTGAGCGGATAGGGCCGTCCATGGCAATATTCATTCAAACGGAGGAACGTAGGGGTCCACTGAACTGCGGGAGATTAGGGGCGAGCCCCGATTGGACGCAAGATTGATCCTGAGATTGAGCCACCCCCTGATCAAGGTAAACGCGCACCGCCCACCGGACGATCCCAACGAGGCGATGACATGGCGTCTTTCCCCCGCCACCATCCACCTGCCAATCGTTCAGAACAAAAAAGATCGCAAAAAACGCAAGAAAACCGCACCCAATGCGTCCTCCCACCGGAAGACACACGGCACCGCGAACTGCAATCTCTGATTGAAAACGGGAGATGTAGCGTATGCTTGCAAAATGGAAAAAATGCGATCAACTCCCAAAAAAGTCCGTGGAGTGGTGCCGCGGCGGCCGCCCTAAGTACAAGATGCGAAAAACTTCACCTTTGGATAAAACCGGAACCTCATACCACCACCATGCTACGCAGGGGATTACATGCAACACCCAGTTCAAGCCAACACACGTAACTCTTGTCATGCATGTCTGGTATGCAACTTGAGTTCAGGAAGAGTGCGCATCTGCTGCATCACGAAACATGCAACAAAACCCAAACGGTAGTCCTCACACAGAGTCGTTCGCACAGACCACAATTAGCATCTATGCCATCGTGACAGCGAAACAAACCTCACACTTATTTCTTGCCAACTGCCTTACTTGGACGTGGGAGGGTTTCCAACCTAGGATTCGCTCGAACCACTTTTCAATCAGCGATGCCGAAGAGTACTCACCAATTTTCAACGTGATCAACAGTCCTTCAAAATCGCTTTGACGATGAGTCACGACATTTTCGATGGTTGTCAGCGTTTGATCAGGTCGGACGTTCGAGTCCACCAGTAACCACTTTGCGCCTCGGAACTGGCGTCGAGGCAAATCCCCTCCTCGTGCCCGAATGTGCTGAAAGTTTCGGTGTTGGTCGATCCGAGGGTCCATTTCTGCAGGATCGATCCCGATGACTCTTAGTCCAAGTTCAAGTAATCTTCCGCAAGCACCCCCGGGTGCACTCCCGATTTCGACAGCCAAATCGCCCGGTTGCATATCAAACCCGCTCCAAGTGATTGACTCTGCTGCCTTGTAATAAGCTCGTGAAATGGGTTCATTCAAAGGTTGTATCGGTTGCACAGCACCGGGCCAGCGTGTGGGCCAAACAGTTGCTTCATGGACCCCCATGAACCAATGAGATGGTTCGACCAACACGAGGTCCAAAACCCGATCACCGGGTTGGGCAATGCGATTCGGGGCGTCACACTTGAGCCATGCTTCATTCAACCCGGAATAGACTGCATCAGCCACAACTAAGGAGACTTCATCGGCTCCCGGTTCAAAACCAAACCGACCGATTGGCTGTCGATCTTTGGGCCAGACATGAAGTTGATCAAACTTCCGACCATTCGGATCATTCTCCGCCAGTTTCGATGCTAACTCGGCCACCATGGCATTGGCTTCTGATCCACGCACCTGTCCTAAAGAACGCGAGGCGGTGCGTACAAAAACGCCTTCTGGCAGAGGCACATCCTGATCATTCTTGGCAGTAACAAAACCGGGCCTCGAAAACGCCAATCGCCAACCCTGCTCGGCCATTTCCGCTTTCACGACATGCTCAGCGCCACAGGCACAGGACAACATTGCGAACGTTGGCTTCATCATGGCTTGACCTCTTCGGATTCAATTTGACGATATTTCATCAGGCGAGTTTTTACACCAGGTATCAGCCGACAGGCATTCTCAAAGTAAAGTTGCTTCAAAACGGCATCGGGTAGATTCAAACCGTGAATTTGCCACATGCCCTGTGGTGGAGGAACCTTTTCACTGTAGGCAAAAGATTCATCCTGTGTTTCAAAGAAACGCCAGTTGATGTTCAATCGAGCTTCAGGCCATGGCCCGTCTGTTCCAAACAGAATGCGCTCTGAATGTTGAATCAAGAACTTCCGCGCTGTAAACGGTTGCCGCCCGAGTTCAGAGATTCTGGATGCGGTTTCGATATATAAGTTCGGGTATTTTTCGAGCCATCCGCTAACGACGCTGAGATCTTCGGAATGATTCGCAACGTGTGCTCCAATAAATTTTGTTTTCGGATGTCTGCCAATCACACGATTTCTAGCTTCCAGCAATTCATCGCGAGACGGAAAGTCTTCACCATGAAAGCTCCAGTCAGGATGCCGACTCAGTTCTTCCCAACGCTCATTGGTTTCATCGATCGGTTCAAAAAAAGCGGCAGGATCTGCAGTATGAATTATGACCGGTATGCCAAGTTCACCACAGGCCTGCCAGATCGGATCAAATCTCGCGTCATCCACGTCGATCAGCGAGCCATCTGGATTTCGATACTCCAGACCAAAACGCTTGAATAACTTCAGCCCGCTCACGCCGCTCTCAACGGCCGCGGCTAACTCCTTGGCGGTTCGTTCTGCAAAACCCGCACGATGGCATGCCCAACTTGCTGGGTTATCCTCCGTGCCATCACCACGCCAGTCCACGTTTGCAAAGATAACAAAACGATCTTTGTATTTGCTCCACAGGAATTTGACATGTTCTTCCAAGCGTCCGTTCAGGCTGCCATCCAATGACGCACAGACAGCAATCCTGTTACGGTCCATCACTGCCACG
>Ga0315332_10000558_pt1 | contig 17533 bp, 9 predicted proteins | sample M110034915metaG_FD_203455 | JGI IMG/M metagenome (GOLD analysis project Ga0315332, IMG submission 203455) | Ammonia-oxidizing marine archaeal communities from Monterey Bay, California, United States - M1 100m 34915 | ecosystem: Environmental > Aquatic > Marine > Intertidal zone | place: USA...
TGGTGAATGATATTCAGCTTCTGCCAGTCAATGCTCGCGGTGAGCTGTTATTTGGTATTGGAGTGATGTTGGCAATTTAAGTGCCCGTTTCTGTAAATGCCGACTAAATGTCTGTTAGATTGTGCGATGCCAGATCAATTCCTGGAATTTGTTTGAACACACTGGTGAGGATTTCATGCTCTATGACCACACGCAGTCTGCGCCAACCTATCTGCTGCTGTTGGTAATCGGGATCGGTACTCTGGCTGGAGCAGTTTTCATACACGTTAATGTTGCGCAGGCAGCGATGTACTGTAGCGGTGCCTTGATGCTGCTTCTTGCATCCTGCTTTCGTGATTTGACGGTAAGCGATGAGGGTACCGAGTTGTTAATCGCATTCGGACCTTTGCCGTTATTCAAACGCCGTTTGCAGTACAGTGAATTCGAAAAAGTGGAGCAAGCCAGATCCACCATAATGGACGGTTGGGGCATTCATATGAGTCCGAGTGGAGGTTGGGTTTGGAATCTGTGGGGATATGACTGTGTTGATGTTTGGTACCGAGAAGGTCGGAAAATCAGGATTGGTACTGATGATGCAGTTGCTTTGGCAACCTTCTTGGAGACAAAGGTCATCCCTGCAGGCAACAAACCTCAAGACAGTCACTGATGTGTAGCTTTGAGTTTCTACCGGACCGGTATGCGATTTGTCGTCTTGCAGCAGACGACTCGTTACCGCAATGGGCACTGCAAAACGATTCCGGCAAGCAACAGTTTGTCTCGTTGAATTGGACACCCGATGAACTGTCCGTTGTGTGTCGTGAATCTATCGTGCCGGACGATGTAGAATCAGAGACGGATTGGATGTGCATGCGAGTTGCTGGGAAGCTTGATTTTTCGCTAGTTGGGATTCTTGCTCGCATCACAAGATATCTGGCAGATGCACACATCAGCGTCTTTGCCGTCTCCACCTTCGATACAGACTATTTGCTGGTCAAAAGGTCACAGTGGCCACTGACTATCAAAACGTTGTCGGAGGCTGGTTGCAAGGTGTATCCTTTAGGAGATGCGTGAATCATTCGGAAAGAATTGAGCGCAGAGCGTTCGGCTAATGGCAGGGATTGCTGTTACGCCTGAAAGGCGCAACTGACAGATAGGTATTGTCTGTTTGGGATCGGAGGTGTGTGGGTTGCGCCAGCAGCCCGTATATGACAATAGTGCACTTAACATGTTGACAGGGCCAATGATGAGAATCAACAGAAGGCAGTTCACGAAGGCCGGAAGCCTCGGTGGTGTTGCCGCTCTCGCAAACTTAGCAAAACCCATTAACGCATTCGAACCGCAGGTACCAGCTGTCACTTTGGTGAACGCACAGGCCGGGGAAGATATTTTTAAATACTTGGATCGTGTGCAGTTTGGATTTAATGAAAAGGCCTATCGGAATATCATCGGGGCAGCTAACCCTTTTAAAGAGGGCGACGCGATGCTTGGCGTGGCGGCTACCGATGACTCTACTCGGGGCATTGCTCGTCAGTTGTTGTCAAACACTATTTTATCCAAGCTAGATGACCATCCGATTACGCAGGATCGTTTGTCTCAACTGCTTCAACAGACTGTGGCACGCGGTGAGCAGACAACGACGCAAAGCCAAACACTTGGGCAACTAAAGCGATTTCTTCTCGAACGCGATGAGGTAGCAATCAAGACGGTGCTTCCTTCATTGTCCAGCATCGTGATCGGTTGCGTTGTGAAGCTAATGAGCAATGCAGAACTGGTCACAGTGGCTTCCAAAATATTTCACCCTCTGCCCAATAGCAATATTGGTGCAAAGGGCTACCTGGGAGCCCGTGTGCAGCCGAACTCGCCTACTGATAATCTTGAGGACATTCGTTGGCAAGTGTTTGACGCTTGGGCTTATGGTGTTGGTGATGTCCTGTTGGGAACCAATCCAGTTTCCAGCGATCCGGAGTCGGTCGCTGCGGTGGAACGGACATTGCAAGAGATCATTGAAGTCTTTGGTTTGCAGGATGATTTGCCCCATTGTGTACTGTCGCATATCGATGTGCAGGCTGACGTTGAGCAGCGACTACCCGGTAGCACAGCACTTTGGTTCCAGAGTATTGCTGGTACCGATGGTGCTAATCAAACTTTTGATATCAGCGTTGAGAAAATGCTGGATTATGCCCGGCAGCGCAAGGGAAAATATGACCTCTATTTCGAAACCGGGCAGGGGGCAGATTTTACAAATGGCCATGGCAATGGTTTTGACATGGTGGTGCATGAGTCACGGAAATATGGCTTTGCTCGGGCGTTGAAATCTGAAGTTGAGAAAACAAAGTCGGGAAGTGGTTTGAAACCATGGGTCCATTTGAACGACGTCGCTGGGTTCATCGGTCCTGAGGTGTTTCGAACCAAAGAGCAATTGGTCCGCTGTTGCCTTGAGGATATCGTCATGGGAAAACTGCATGGTTTGACCATTGGACTTGATGTCTGCTCCACACTTCACATGGAGGTCTCTTTACAGGACCTTGATTGGTGTCTTGAACAGATCATGCCCGCAAATCCGGCGTATCTGATGGCGTTGCCAACCAAGATCGATCCAATGCTCGGTTATCTGACAACGGGCTACCATGATCACCTGCGCCTCCGGCAAAAGTTTGGCTATCGGGTCAATGACCCCATGTGGAACTTCTTTCGCTCGATCAAGGTGATCGATGATCAGGGAAAGCCAACTTCGAATTTTGGTGATCCAGCATGGGTCTATTTTCAGTATCAGCAGCGCAAAGGTGACGTGAGGTCCGAGCGGGTGATCAGGCGAGAAGCAAAACAGCAGATTGCATCCGTCCGAGGCAGAGGAGTGTTTGTCACTGAGGGGCACGGAGAAACAGTGTCAGATATTCCGAAAGCAACTCAACGCAATGTTGATCGTATTTACCATGATGCGAAGAAAAGTATTTGGGCACAATTGACACCCGGTTTTGTCAGTAAAGTACCTGGCTCGATCGCTCTGAACACCGAGTCGGAAGATCGCAACGACTATATTTTGCATCCGGTGAGTGGTGAGAAGTTGCGTGAGCCGTCTGCATTGAAGGTGCAGGGGCTGCGTATCAAGCATGATGATCAATTTAATGTTCAGATCGTAATATCTGACGGGCTCAATGCCTTGTCGATTATGGAGAAGAATCACCTGGAGCCATTCTTAAAAAGCTTGCGGGAGCAATTGGTTCGCGACGAATTTAAGCCTGCTCCAGATAATATTGTCGTGAACTCGGGGCGTGTCAGGGCAGGCTATCAGATTGGTGAAATCCTGTTCGCCCAAGCCAAGGGACCGAGAGCGCTTTTGCATGTGATTGGGGAGCGTCCCGGCACGGGGCATCGCACCTTTTCTGTCTACATCACTGCTCCCGACGGGCAAGTGTGGAGCAGCAGCGGACGAGTGGATCACAACATTACTAAAGTTGTCTCTGGAATCGCATCGACCGCTTTGCCGCCAGTAAGTGCGGCCAAAGAGACGGTGCGGTTACTTCGATCCCTCACGGGCTAATCACCGCCTCTTGATTTAAATATTGGGTCTCAGCATGGATTCCAATACAGCACAGCACAAAATGCCAATTGTATAACGAATGAGGTCCATCGCTGTGAAATTGAATCCGAGAACCAATCCACCCAACGTTGTCTGTCGTAACGAATCAATCCATGGTGCGTGATAGAGTTGGCTTAACTCGATTGTAAAGGCACAGCCGATAGCAGTGATGGCGCGCTGAAGTACCGGTTTTTGGGGCAGGAAGAGACTGAGCACCAGGTAAACCAACGCTGCCCAACACACGTCCCCGGCATGGTTCTTGATGAAGTCTGGCGGAGAAAATCCAGCATAGCGTGAGGCCAATCCAAGCAGCAGCATTGCTGCAGTTGCCGTAACATAGATCAATCTTCTTTTTTGAGTTGGCTTCACGTTTACTCGTTCGGCAGGAGAGCATCGCAGGTCACTGCCTCTGTCGGCACGGAACACAGTGGCACCTGAATTCGACCATCTGGATTGGTTAAATCCATGGCGCTGGAAGAACCAGATAGTGAGTTACCCACGGCGTGATTTGTGCTGAGGTGGCCAAGTGATAATATTCGGTGGAATGGAGAAAAAGAACTGGTTTCATGTTCGGTCGGTTTGTTTGACAGATGTTGGCGGAATGAACAATCAAAGGGGTTTTGCGCGCCCCGTTCTGGTCCGAAATGTGACTATAGAAGTGTACTGATTCTCGCGACAGTATGTGATTCAGGACTCTTGCTGCTCTCTTGTCTTGCTTAGCAATGTCACACTGTCCGCGGTGCATGCTGGGCTCACAATCTTCTTCGTCTTATCATAAAGGTTTTCTTTTGAAGCATCTTCTGCGCACTTTTTACGATGATCGCATGTCCTGTCCATCAGGTGGTTATTCGCCTTCCGGTGAGAAACCCGCTTCGGTTTACGAAGATTGGGTGCAGCACAGGTTGGTCAAACGGGTTGCATTTGCTCCTGTTTCGATCGAAGAACTTCAAACGGTTCATGATCCGCAGTATGTGCGGGATTTGTTCAGTGGTGAGGTTCCCAATGGTCATGGCAATACAGACGCTGCAGTCGCTGAATCGACTCGATGGACGGTTGGTTCGATGGTCGCCGCAGCTGAGGATGCGTTGGACTCAGGTTTGGCATGTTCACCATCAAGTGGTTTTCATCACGCAGGCTACTCTTCCAATCATGGATTTTGCACTTTCAATGGATTGATGGTTGCAGCAACTCGTTTGTTGCAACGTGATGAAATTAACAAAATTGGAATTCTGGATTGCGATTGGCATGCTGGTGATGGAACTGATGACATCATTCGAGAATTGGGTCTGCAAGATTCCATTCTGCATTTCTCTTCCGGCGTTCAGCGACTCGCCAATTCTCGCAGGTATTTTGTGTGGCTTGATGAAGTGATCAAAACGCTGCGCGCTGCGCGCGTCGATATTGTGTTGTATCAAGCAGGGGCCGATGCCCATCGTGATGATCCTCTGGGTGGTGTTCTGGATAATGCAGAATTATCTGAAAGGGATCGAGTTGTTTTTGAGCAATTCGTGGCCCAAGGAATACCAATTGCCTGGAATCTTGCAGGCGGTTACCAGCGCGATGCTGAGGGATCCATCTCGCCAGTGCTGGATATTCACCGGACGACTGCTTTGCATGCCCTCGCAGTGCTGCAGGAACAGCAGGCAAATCACGCTAGCTGGCAACAGTCGTTTTTTCAGGACGATGATCACTCAGGGCATCGAATGGATCGAACAACTCTGAAATCCATTCGGAAGGGAAGAGAGATGTTCAAAAGCCGGGAATTGAGTCTGAATAATTTTGGTTTCGAACAGACCTACGTAAATCATTTGGAGGGAAGTCTCGAGTCAATCAGTCATTCTATAATGGTGAATCTTGAACGGCGCCAAAAACAGAGAGCATGCACGGCGTCAGGCTTTACCTTTGTCCGACCGGGGGTATTTCCACTTCCTCGCTACCGTTTTAAAGCCACCTTGGGATCGCCTTATCCAACAGCCACGGGTGATTCCAGTGATTATTCACGTCTGCAAATATGCTGGTTTAGTGATGAGATTGGATTAGCGATTGATGAAATGGTGTTTTCTGTGTTGGGAAAGGTCAATTGGGACGCAACTGCAACTAACTATGATCGCTACGATGGGTAAGAGTTTACGGTGTGACGCTTTTTGAACAGCTGGTGTTACGCGAGAAGCATCCTAGGTTTGATACCATTGATGTGTTGTTGAAGCGTTCTGTTATTCAGATTTGGAGTTTCGTTTGAACAAGATATATTTGATCGATACTGAGACAACGGGAGGAGATCCTAACGAAGCGATTGAGGTAGCATGGGCATTATTCAACCCTACCGAAGAACCAGTGGTCCATGTTCAGCGATATCGACCAGTGGGAGAAATGAAGCTGGGGGCAACTGTCGTGCATGGCATTCTTCCGGAAGAACTGGAGAACTGTCCACCAACGGTGGAGGCGGCTAGCTTCATACCACTGGAGCCTGGTGATTTTATTGTTGCGCACAATGTCGATTTTGATTACGAGGTGATCGGATCACCTGCTGATGTACGCTGCATCGATACCTTGGGTATATCTCAGTATCTGTGGCCAGAGATTGACTGCCACAAACAGTTAGCAGTTCTTTATCATTTGTTTGGATATGAACGCTGGCTGCGTGATTTGGCCAAGGATGCGCATAGCGCGGAGGCAGACGTCAGGATGTTGCATTTACTAGCGACACAGATTGTGCAGCGGCAAAAAATTAAAAGTGGAGGCCAGTTCTTTAACTTCTCACACCACGCACGAACACATCCGAAGCAGATCGCGTGGGGAAAACATCGAGGAAAGTATCTGTTCAGCACGGACGAGTCCGAAGCGGTTCCCGGTGACTATTTGGAATACATGCTGAAGCAAGATCTGAATCCCTACACTCGGCAGGCATTCATTAATGCCTTGGCGTGGCGTGAAGACGCAGACAGTGATCACAACTGAGGCAATAGGCACTTCAGTAACACAGACACGCCGTGTGAGATGAATTCCATCTCACAGAGGTAGTTCTGGCGGTGCGAACTGTGGTTGCGTTACGCGATCACTCAGAATAGCAGTCCGTGGTGAATCGATGGCATCAGCTCATGATCCCCGTTCTGATGACCAATCTCTTGATTACCCAAACGCTCGAACACCTGTTCGGTTGCGGTTGTCCATGCGGCTTCATTGACTGGTGAGAACGATGAAACTTGTTCACTTTCGGCGCTGAAGACTTCCATCGCATTGATGATCAACAGCACGTCTAAGGCGCTAACTTGTCGATCTTGCGAAACATCCAGTTGGTATCCGCCCATGGAGGCGACTACACGGAGTGGGTTAGCGTTGGGATCAAATTCGACTTTCTGGGACCGCAGCGCATTGATGATTACCAGTGCGTCTAGGGTCGTAACTTGACCATCACGTGTTGTATCGAGTGGATTGTCTTGGTTGGTCAGTGATCCGACAAAAGCGTTACTTCCTTCGGATTCAATGGGTGGATCGAAGTTACCGATCAACGGCAACGCGACATCCGTTCCAAAGGTTGAAAACAGGTCATTGCCCAGTGGTGCTGGGCTGTAAGGTCCAAAGATATTGCTGGGTAAATTGGTTGCAGCGGGAGATGCGGGCACTGAGTCAGAGACCAAAATGTGGAATTCGCCAGCATCAGCGGGAGTCTGGCCCTGACGACCGGGAACCCACATCGCGATGTCGTCTACGCCATCTAAATTGACATCACCCGACACAGGGATTTCACCAAAGCCGCTGAAACCGAATGTTAATTGATCATTTCCTGCAATCACCGGTCCGCTTACGCTGTAGCCGCTGACAAGGTCAAACGTAAATACACCGGTGGCATTGTTGTAAGCTGCCAGATCATCGACTCCGTCACCATTGAAGTCACCCACGACCGGATTTCCACGCAACGCTGTGGCAAAGCGTTCACCGTTGTCGATGTTGTTGTTCCCATCGACGTCCAGATACAGATATTGGCCATCAAAAGCACCGATTTCATCTCGCGGACGTTCGCCATTAGCGATTGCGGTCTGATCTGCTGTGCTTAGAAAAAAGTTCCCAGCCAGTGGAATAGCATTGACCTGATAAAACATGTTGCCGACTAGATCACCAACACCGTTGTCATCAGTATCGAGGAAAAACTGGTACGAACCATTGAATGCACCATAGGCACCCGGTTTGTCAAAACCGCTGCTGGTAGCATCAGCAGGCGAGATCGGAATGTCGTCACCTGTTCCAATTATTCCATCCGGACCCGGCAGCGAATTTTGGGCGAAGTTACCAGCAAAATATGCATCGGTAATTTCGCCAAAGTTATAAACGAAGTCGCGATTAGTGGCATCGTTGTCTTTACCTTGTGGATCCCATAGGTAGTTTCCATTGATGTCGGCGTAAATGACTGCTTGCGACCAAGTCGCTAATTCAGGGCGACTGTCGACCGTGAACCTCGCGATGAAATCACCGCCTGCGATAGAATCACCTGTTGGAAAGTCAGGCGTTCCGTTGGGTTCCGCAGCATTGTTTTCTCCGTCCAGCGGATTGCCAGCAGGATCAACCAGATAATCTGTCAATGTCAGTGTATAGCGGTCATCCGGCAGGGGCTGATTGAAGTCCAATACGATTTCTGCTGTCGCGATTCCCGGGCCCGTATTCAAGTTGGTGTAGGAGATCTTGTCGATTGCGATCGCACCAGTGTGGTCACCTAGCAAAACGATGGGCGACAATTCGTGGTCCTCGATTTCGTTCGCAAGGACCCCGTAGAAGAATGGTGCGATGCGGACGGGAAGATCCTGCAACGAGATTGTCAAACTGTCCACCCGTGGTGTCGGCTGTGGATTCTCAGGCTTGAGTGTAAATAGATCGAATGCCGGTTTGGATGTGATGAAGACACCGGTCACTTGTGGGCCGGTCGTGTCAATGAAAATATCGTGATGCTGCACTTGGTCGTTGGGCGTGATGTTCCCCGCTACATCTTCTGCGGATAACAGAATCCTGCGGACGCCGTCTTTCCCTAGCACTGACACGATGCGCGGATCATTCATGTTGACGTTTGATGTCACGACCCACTGTCCTCCCGGTTCGTTGGGGTACAGTGGGGTATCAAGTTGTGCTGTTCCGTCTAGTGGAATCGTTGTCGTTTGCGCGATGAGTAAATCACCCGCTGACAGTGTGCTGGAATCATCCAAATCGATGTAAAGTCGTATAATCGAGTCGGCGTCAGCTCGTCCGAAGAAGGTTGGCGTCACATCATTGGTGATGCCGTCGGCAATGCTGCCATGATCACTAGTCGGATGAATTCCATCGGCGGCATCGCCAGCGAGTCCGAAGAATGCTTCGGGTGCGGTCGTGTCAACGATGATCTCAAGAGGGAGACTGCGACCGCCGAACGCCGTTTGCTGATCATCAGAGGCCGCAATCATCTGTACGCGGGCTGTCAGGAAATGGCTCCCTTCACTCAAGGCTAGTGCATTGGGAACCGTAAAACTATAAACACCCTCTTGCCCGGTCGCCGTTGCAAAACCTAGTGGTGTTTGCGGAGCTGTTCCCGTCTGGGGCAGTGTGTTGCCTTCATCAAAGATCGCAATGGCGTAACCAGCGGTGACGGGTTGTGCTGTGCCCGCCTGGAATGGGATTGGGATGATTTGGTCAGGCGGCAATACTGGCCCTGAGTTACCCGGAATGTCATTCAGAAAGATGCCGTCGTCCAGTCGAAAGAAAAGCGTGGGCGTATCGTCGTAAGTGATGTTGTCATATTGCGAGCGTCCTGTGTCACTGTTGACGCTTGTTCCGGGAGGGTTAGGTGTGCCGTCAGCTGGGTTGTCCAGCAGTTCCAGGGCATAAGGAACCGTGGGCGCGTGATTGATAATGCTGATGTCATAGACATTGATTGCATCGCCGTTGTTGCCAAAAACTTCCAAGTAGTAAGTCTGTCCTTCTACAACTGGAATTCGAACTCGCTCATCATCGTCACTGTCGTTGGTGCCGAAACCGTTAATGATGTTGCCGTTGGCATCACGAACATTGATGTCGAGATTGCCGTTGTTGGGGAGACCAACGACTTCACGGAAGTAAATTTGAAAATCCATGGTGCCAGTGGTCTCGGCCACTACACGATAGAAGTCGCGGTCGCCTGATAGATTCTGACCGTCACCGAATGGATCACTGATCGGTCCCGGATCAATGGTGGGGTCCAAGTTCAGTACATGACCGGATCCAAGATAGGTCGCATTGAATCGATTGTCGTTGCTTTCAAATGGATCATGCTTGAACACGACCAATCGTTCATCAACGGACGTGCCAGAATCATCCACAAAGTCAATCCGTTCGATTCCATCAAATACTGCCAGCAATGGCTCAGGATTGATTGGCCCAAGCTCGACGGTACCTGCATTGTCCTGCATGCCTTTGCGATAAAGAACAAGGTCGTTTGCCGCGTCATCCACGACAATTAATCGGTCAAATGTCGTGTCCTCACCACCGTCAACCGTCATTCGCAGGCCACCGATGAGGCCGTCTTGCCAGTTGACTCGGATAAGATCCGAGCCGCTGGCAGCCTCGATGCGGGCTTGCTCGATTGTGTTCGCGATCAGCGTGTCTACTTGTGCATTACCATTCACGGTGTGGTTCAGTGACGTTGGTGTTGATTGCACAACGTCAATCACATCGTTCCCAGAAGTCCCGGAGATCAAGATGGTGTCGAAGTCTGGGCCACCATCAAAGGTATCTGCGGCGTCTCCACCAAGCATGGTGTCTTCACCTGGCCCGCCGTTGATGGCTTGGATGCCCACGCTACCCCAAATGGTGTCATTGCCAGTATCGCCATTGGCAGTATTGAAATTGCCTGTCAGCAGATCATCTGCCGATCCACCATTCAGGACTGATGTAACCAGTGTGAAGACGCTATCGGAAACGTGGGCTGAATCGTTCCCATCATTCAAGTTCAGTGTCAGGGTATCTTCTGTTGTTGAGTCGTTCAGAAGGACGTCATAGGCAAGTCCTTCGATCACGACCGCGTCATTGATGGAATTCAGATTCAAGTTGTCAGCCGTGTCACGACCTTCAACAATAACGCTGTCAGCGGTGCCACCGGAACTTCCAGTTGGCAAGTCAATTTCGACGAGTCTGGTTTCAGTTGTGAACAGATCGTTGATGGTGACATTTGCCGCACCGCCACTCGTTGGGATCACATGAATGTATTCGACACCCGCAAGTTGGTTGACGATGGTGCTGTTGTAAACGGCATCCACGTGAGCATTGTCAGAGGTGAGATCAAATTGGTCGCCGTCTGTTCCGTTACCTCGAAATTCAAATCTGTCGTCGCCATCATCGCCACCGCTGACTGTGTCCTGACCGTCACCGGGTTCCCATATGAACAGGTCACTGCCATCACCACCGAAGTAAAAATCGTCGCCAGCATCGTCCGCGCCGGGTGTAGCATCACCAATCGTATCATTGCCCGCTTCGCCGTAGATAAAATCGACCCCATCGCCACCGACTAAAACGTCATTACCATCGCCACCGAAAATTCGATCCGCCAGTGGTGTTCCGATGATGCTGTCGTTACCGATGCCGCCAAAGAAGTCGCCATCCTGCATTAGCGAAGCGTCGAGCTGATCATTGCCCGAACCCAACTTGACGACCTTGTGCACGCCACTGACGTTCAGAGCAAGAGTAACGTTGTCGTCACCCCCCGAGGTATCAATGGTGAGTTGTGCAAAGTTGGTGTTGCCGATTGTTACAGCGACACTGTTCATTGTGATTGTGTCTGTCGTCGAGGTCACAGTGTCATCGGTTTCTGTACCGACAATCGACAGCAAGTCATCGGCATTGGTCCCACCGCCGTTGACCGTCAAGGTCTGCGCTCCGACCAAGTTGGTCGGGTAGATCTCGAGTGTATTTGTTCCAATACCTGCGTCCAGTGTCGTGTCAGAGAAGCCGGTGTACTGGATGTTGGGCAGCGAACTGGAAAGTACGATGTCTGATTCAAGAGTCTCGTCAATGGTGTGGCTGCGTTGAATGACTGCGGTGTCGTCACCATTTCCCAAATTGATCGTCAGCGTATCCGTGTCACCGTCGTCAGCAATCATTTGGATACCGCCAACGTTGTAAACTGACAGGTCGGTGGTGCTGGTGCTACCCATCGCCACGATCTGATCACTGCTGTAAAGAGGATCGACCGCCACGGTCATGTCATCATTGGTGCCTGCTTCGGATCGAAGCACGAGAACATCTTGTCCACTGCTACCGCCTCCATCAATATTCAGCCCATCTGCGAGTATGGGACCGCTGATGTCAATCACATCGTCGCCATCGGTGGCATCGATGGTGTATTGATTAACTGCCAGAGTGGCAATGATCGGGCGAGTTACGCTGGCATCGCGGTGAATCAATATTGCTTCGTTGGGATTCGAAGAAGCAAATTCAAAATAGTCTGTGCTCGTTGTTCCGATCACGGTTAGTGAATTCAGTCCACCAACACCATCGATGCCTACGATGCCATCACCAAGGTTGCGATAGTCAATTCCTAGTAAGGTCACGACATCGGTTTCATCGTTGATGTTGATACGGCCCGTGTCTGATGCAATCCCAGGAAGATGCAGGAAATGGTTGTCATTTGGACCGCCCAATACGACTATTTCATCATCATCTTCCATGCCATCAAAGCTCAGAGCTTCAGTGGAAGTGAGATTGAGCGGTTGTCGTCCATCGAGGGTCACGATGGCAGCGTCACTCGCTGAAGGGAGTACAAACAACAGGTCGCTGGCTGTCGTTCCTAATACAGTCACACGGTCATTTGTCGTTTGAGCACCACCATCAATCGTGACGCCCACTTCGGTGAGTGGCGTTATCGAAAAGATGTCGTTACCAGCTCTGGCTTCGATAACGAGGTTGGTTAGGTTTGGATTGGTGAGATTGGCGGTGATTGTTGGGCCATCATTGACCCAGACGTTGGTTGCCGCCCCAGTCGGTGCTACTGCAATCGTGTCAGAAGCATTGGTTCCAAGGACGGTGAGCGTACTGCCTGCGTTTGCTGACTCGATTTGGATTGCTTCGACATCTCTGTAATTGACTTTTTCAGCACCAATGCCGAGTTGATCAATCAGGCCAGTGGTGGAATCCGCGCCTTGCGTGACTCGTGCGTTCGTATCTGTGTTGATGATTAAAGTGTCGTTCGCAATGGGGTTGCCACCTGCCACCGTGATGGTTCCTGGGCTGGTTGGAACGTCTACCGTGATGCTGTCTGCGGAAATACCACCGTTGATGAAAATGCTGGCGGTGGATGCTGGATCGAGCGATTCAAGGGCAAGAGTATCACCCTGATTACCGAGGTTGATTGTGAGTGTGTTGCTGGGATTCGGGATCGTTGTGTTTTCAAACGTGGCGCCGTTGTCGACGATTCTGATCGAACCGGGAGTGAGGTCGTTTTGAACCGTCGCAGTGTTGGCGAACGCAGTGGGCAGATTGAGGATGGTATCGACCGAATTGCCCGCATTGATTGGTTCTAGCCCTGTATAGGAAACCATGAAACCATCCAGTTCCACGTCTCCATTTTTGCCTTGGGAATCCGTTGTGGTGTAATTGAACGTTTGGTTGGCGAAATCACCGATGATTGTCAGCAAATCTCCGTTTGCCCCGCTGGAATCCCCACCGTTGAAAGTGATTCCTGCCGCAAAGTTGAAATCACCGCCGGTAAAATCAACCGTCAGCGAGTCGTCTCCATCTCCGCCATTGAAAGTGATATTCGCAGTGGCTGTGAGTCGACTGATGTCGACCAGAATGTCATCCTCATCCTGAATGGTTCTGGCACCGGCAACCAACGGATTCGGGGAGTCGCTGACACGCAAAAAGTTGCCTTCTCGAATGATCGTCAAGTCGTGGTCAGCATTGTCCGTGAGCTCTATCGTTAGAGCGCCTTCACTTACCGACACCTCATCTTGGTTGGCGAGGTAATCTTGTAGTTCGGCCTCGTAACCAACCTCGTAGGGAGCACCTGCCGCGAGTACAAACTCAGTCAAGCCACGGGTCGCCCAAGTGCCCTCAGGCGTCAAGTTCAGCATGTCCTCGTATTGATCTTCACTGTATCCATAGTACCAGTCGTACGTATAACCGTGACCCGTCCAAGGGAATACTCCCGGGACAGTGTTCTCGTTCCACCAATCCTTATACCACTCGTGGTAATCAGGGTTGGATTCATAATACTGAGCGACACCAGAAGAGAACTCACCGTATTCACTCACCTGCTCGGTAGTCCAACTGGTGTCAATATCTACTATTGGGCTGGTAGCGCCTGGAGCACCCGGTACAACGACCTCAGTGGAGGCGTAATCTGAGTTAACACTGGTATGAAAAAGATGTTGGGGATCAACCCACACGTCGGCAACGCGATAGAAATTTCCGAACCCGAGGGTGCCACCAAGAATACTTCCACTGTCGTTGATGAATTTACCATTGAGCATGCCCAATGCAGCAGCAGCTCGGTTATAGGGATTCGTTGCTTCGGTATAGTTTGACCAGATGGGGCCTGGGTCTGTTGGGTTGATGCTGGGGCTGGGCTCTCTGTTTTCATACGGACTCACCTGGCTTGTCCATTGGTCCTTCACTTCTGAACTGTTCATGTACTCGCGTAATGAGTTGAAGGGTGTTAGCCAGATTTCATCAGCGGAACCACCTCCGTAATAAGTGTCGGGAAGGTAATCGGTTGACTTTCCTACTTCTGAGTAGTCCAGAACACTCTCAGGATCAAATGGCAGCGGATCGTCAGCCCTATAAAAAGTGGAAAGCTTGACACGACCGCTGGTATCCCGTGGTAAGTCATCCACGCTGAATAATGCGGCGGTACTCATCTGGGAAAATACACCCGGTTGAGTTCCAAGGAGCGGCGGAGTCGCTGTGAAACCTTGAATGAAGTTTGCAGAATTGACGTAGTTCGTCGCTACGTTCGCTACGTCGAATGTACCGTCTTCGGACCAGTAGTTCGGGGTGGCGGTCAATAGGCGGCGGTCCTCAAGCTTCTCAAGCTGGACTTTGCGAGAAATGGCTCGCCCAAGCCGGCGGCGTCGAGTGCTGGCCGTACTCTTTTGTCCGTAACCTTGACTCGCACTACGTTTCTTAAAAGTCATACTGCTCTTCCGCTTGGCCATTTGGCATTTTTATCAGCAACTGAATTCACCAAAGGAACGACCTAAGGTGGGACCGAAAGCACGCGAGAATGAAGCTCATCTGCAGTGCTCATTGATCACGCAATCAGCATAAGATGCCTGACCCTTAAAGCAAGAAAGGGGGCATGGGTTAGGGGCACAAAAAGCGTTATTTAAGAGGGATGGGGGATTTGTAGCTCTAGAGAGTGTTCGCGCGTGCGAATTTGGCAGCTTTGCTGTCGCGAACGCCATCACTTCCTTGCCTGCGTTTCCGTCGAGGTGGCCCGCCGCGAGAAGTGCTCACCCCTCTTTGGTGGGTGAGAAAATGGGGTGAGTGGGGCGGCTGTTCTTTCTTTCTGCTTTCGGTTGGCTTTAGCGGTGCTATTGCGTCGAGCGATGTGGAATAGGTGATGGTGTCTGTTTCCTTGGCCGCTCGTTCCGTTTTGAACGGAACGTCACATGGTTTAACGTCGCATTTTTTACGGAACCCGAGCGAAGGATCCCAGAAATGAAAAGTATCTCAGCCACGTCAAATCAACTTTGGCGAAGCGCACTTCTTCCCCTCGGATTTTGTTTGGTGCTCATCCACACGGTCCACGCTGAAGATCTGGTCGCAGTCGGGCAACTCGAAGCCGTGGATGTAGCTGCTGCGGCAGCGGTGTCAAACACGTCACCCACCAATTTGTTGACAAGCGATGACTCCATTGAACAGGCGGGTTTTATTGGTCTGTTTGCAGACAAAGATAAATCGTGTGATTTTGCTTGTGATGGATGCGGCAATGCGTCGGCTCGTTGTTGTTGCAAGCCTTGGTGGGCACATCGTTGCGGTGTGTTTGCGGAGTTCTTGCTATTGCGACCTGGAAGTACCGATTTTATCTACGCTGTTGAGCAGAATGACACGACTCCTACTGCATTCCCGACTGGACCCATTGGCCTAGTCAACATTGAAAGTAGTGCTGGTGGCCGTTTTGGTTTCTCAGTTTGCGCGAGTCAGTGCAGTAGCCTTGAAGTCATTTATACAGGGTGGCAGGGAGATACAAGCAATTCGATTACGGCCAATGGCAGTAACGTTTTAAACTCGACGGTGATTCATCCCAGTTCAGCTACCACGGGAAATGCAAGTCTGGTTTCCAGTGCAGATTATGAGATGGATTTTCAAACATTGGATTTATCCTATCGCCGAATCTGGCGAGCGAATGATTGCTATGCAATCAACTGGTCCGGAGGTTTCCGGTACGGCAACATGACTCAGGATCTGATTGCCCGGCAAGATATCTCTGTTGCTACAGGTTTGGTGACAGTTGACACGGATGTTGATTTTGAAGGATTCGGCTTGATGATGGGGCTGGATGCAGAGCGACGCAGTTGTAGAACAGGCGTGATGTGCTATTCGAAAGCGCTTAGCAGTTTTTTGGCCGGTGATTGGACAGGGCGTTATCGCCAGAGTGACCAAATTGGTCTGGGAGTCATTGCCAACGATTACGAGGATTTTCGAGTCACTCCTGTGCTTGAACTGGAGTTGGGGATCGGGTGGCGGAGTCCATGCGGGCGATGCCGTGCATCGGTCGGTTATATGACAGCAGCATGGTACAACGCTGTTTCCACTCGCGAATATGTTGATGCGGTACGAGCGAGCAGCTACGTGGGAGTCGATGAAACGATCACCTTTAGCGGACTCACTGCCGGTATTGAAGCTAATTTTTAGCCGTTCGTTATCACGGACTGATTCGTGTATCAAATGAGTCCGAGTGCGATTTTCAGCAAAGTTGATAGTGTTGAGATTGCGACCATCAAGATGACAAGGCGGAACAGTATTGGTTGAATCCATCTCAGTTTCATAACCATCGATGTTCCAGCTTCATCTGAAATTTGCTGGAAGCCTCGCTCGAGTGTTCCCGAATGCTCTGCAGTGGTGATCGTGGTTTGAGTCTGAGCGGACAGAAACCCGACCTTCCGGAATGCTTCCGCCATGGTGTGCTGATTTTCGATTGCGATCGCGGCTTTCTCTAGCTCCGAACGTGCGGCACGATTAGTCACCGTCTCTGCTGCCAAGCGAATCATTGATTCCACTCGGTGTTCGCCCACGGCATACATCATGGACATCACACGAAAGAATCGGTGCATTGCAATTTCTCGTTCCAGCGTGCCGACGAAGGGCAGCGAGAGTCGAATCTGGTCGATGGAATGACGGATTGGGCTTAGCATGACCAATCCAAGGACCAGAGCGGCCAATGTCCAGCCGAGGGTTTCCGAGAACGTAAGTTGGATTGCCTGGATTACATTTCCGCTCAGCAAGCATATTAGGATGCGAAGTACCGAACCGGCGAAAAATATAGCAAGGGGAAAAAGCCATGTGCGACGCAAGTTGGTCAACGGTTCACAGAGTGCTTTGCAGTGGTCGTGCAAGAATTGAAAAACCTCTGCCAGTCGTCCCGATTGTTCGCCGGCCTGTACAAGAGGCAGATAGAAGCCAGGAAGAGATTCACGGGCGGGGCTGAGTGCTTCTGTAAGAGTGCCGCCTTGCTGGACGGTTTCGACTGCAGTTGTCCAGCGTCGGCCAATGGGGGTTCGGCGCATGGGACGAATGCAGAGCTCCAGACCCTTCTCTACATCTGCGACTGACTTCATGCAGACACTAAAGTTCCGTGAAAAATCAGCCAATGATTGATAGTCAGTGCCTCTCACGCAGAGATACAATCCTCTCGCTCCTTTTTTGCCGACACGACGCAACCACGCGAACAACTCTGCGTATCCATTTGGCGTTCGATCAGATGTGGTTGGCATGTACTAAAGCAATCTTGATATCGTTGAGATGTGCTTGTGAGTCAGT
>Ga0315332_10000563_pt1 | contig 17470 bp, 12 predicted proteins | sample M110034915metaG_FD_203455 | JGI IMG/M metagenome (GOLD analysis project Ga0315332, IMG submission 203455) | Ammonia-oxidizing marine archaeal communities from Monterey Bay, California, United States - M1 100m 34915 | ecosystem: Environmental > Aquatic > Marine > Intertidal zone | place: USA...
GAGCCGGAGGGCGCTCGCCTCTTCTCGGCGGACGAAGGGGAGGCGCTTCTCGAGCAGCGCGGCCAGCGGCTCGACCTCCTCGGCGCGCTCGTAGATCTCGATCAGGGCATCCTCGACCTCGGAGTCGTCGGGCGATGCGGCGAGAGCCGACCGATAAGCCACGGCGGCGGCCCCGAGATGTCCCAAAGCGTATTCGCTCGCACCGAGTCGGACACTCCACTCGGGCTTTGCGGCTGCGCCTTCGGCCTCGTCTCGAGCGAGGACCGCACGGGCCAGATCGGAGAGGGCGGCTCTGTCGCCCAGTCTTTCATAGAGGTCTGCGAGCGGTCCGGCGACGAGGGGCACTGGGCCGAGGCCATCCAGCGCGGTTTCGAAGAGCCCCTGGGCCTGTGGCTCGTCATCGAGCGGTCCAGCCAGCACTCGGCCCAGCCGCACCCGGAGCTCGTGTGCGATCGTCGTGGTCGAGTCGACCTGCTGGTCGATCTGGGCCCGGAGCAGCTCCGCGGCATCCGCGTAGCGCCCCTCTTCTTCGAATCGTGTCGCGAGTGCCTGGGCCGCTTCGGCGTGGGCGGGATCGATGGCCAGGGCTCTCTCGTAGTGCGCGTAGGCGTTGCTCTCGTCGTGGCTTTCCGGCCGCCGAGCGGGGTCGAGGCAGATCCGGGCGGCGTTCACGCGGAGGCCGAGCTCGCGGTCGGCTGCGGGTGCGGTGGCGAGTTCCGCCTCGATGACTCGGAGCCAGCTGCGGGGACGGTCGAGGGTCTCGCCGTAGATCTCCGCGAGCTGTTGCCAAACGTGAACGCGGTTGCGAGCGAGCGCCGCGACGAGCTCCAATTGCTCGGCGCAGCTCACGATGTCCTCCAGGCGGTCGCGGCATAGGTGGGCGATCTGCTCGCGAAGCGTCGCCTGTTCGGCAGGGGGCAGGGCGCTCGCGCGCGTCAGGAGTCGATCGCGAAGGCGCCCCCATTGCTGGGTGGATTCCAGCAGGGACTCGAAACGGCGACCGGCGGCCTCGGCGGCGGGGGCATCGTCCAAGTCGTGAAGGATGGCCTCGTAGAGGTCGCAGGCGGTATGAAGATCGCCGAGCGAATCTTCGGTGAGGGAGGCCCGTTCGAACTGGATCTCCGCCCAGCGGGCGTCGTTCGGTGCCCGCTCCGCCTGGATTTCGAGCAGGGCACAGAGCGCCTCGGGGTCGTTCTTGCCACGGAGGGCCCGCTCCTGGAGCGCGAGAAGATCATCGCGCCCTGGCTCCTGCTCGATCAGGGTGGACAGGATCGCAGACGCCTCGTCGGATCGCCCGAGCGGGTCCAGTAGGAGTCGGGCGCGGCGCAGGTCGAGGGAAAAGAGTTCCTCGGTGGAGGAGAGCCGTTTGCGCTGTAGCCCCAGTAGTCGGGAGAGCTCGGCATAGCGGCCCGCCATCTCGAGGAGCGCCGCGAGCTTGTCGGCGGCCTGGCGCGGTGGGGACGGGAGCTCGACCAGCTGCCAGCGGATATCGATCGCCGCATCGAGGTCGCCGATTGGCGCCTGGAGCGTGCTTGCGAGTTCTTCGAGGGACTCGGCCTGTTGCTCGGGCGCAAGCTGCTCTAAAAGGAGGCTCAGCGTACGGGCGAGTTCATGAGGCCGATCGAACTCGCGGTAGACCGCGCAGAGCGCCTCGATGATCTCGAGCGAGTCCGGGTCCTCCTCGCGCGCGAGGTCGAGCGAAACGGCCGCTTCCTGGCCCTGGCCGAGCTCTCGGTGAAGGTCGCCGAGGCGTCGAAGGGTCGCGACCCGCTCTGAGCCCGCCTGTAGTCGGGCGAGCGAGCGGCGGGAGGCGAGCTCGGCAGCGGGGCGCTCCAGGGCCGCTTCGATGTCAGCGCGAAGGCCCAGGGCTTCGGCATCGAGGGGAGGCAGGTCGCTCCACCGCACGGCCCATTCGAGCGCGGGCTTGAGCTCACCCCGAGCGATGAGGATCGGCACGGCCGTGTTGGCCAGCGCGCCCATTGCATCGGCCTCGTGACAGTCGTCGGCCTCGAGTTCACAGACCTGGAGGAGCAGGTCCGGGTCATCGCTGGCATCGGCGAGCCGGCGCAGGCCCGTGATGGCGGCGGTGCAGCGCTCGTCCATCGCGAGTGCCGCTTCGAAGAGAACCCGGGCTCGTCCCGTCTCTTCGAAGCGGTCCAACAGGATCTCGGCGAGCCGTGCAGAGAGCTCGGGGGCCGAGGCTTCGCCGGCGACGTCATGGGCGCGTTCGAGCACAGCACGCAGCTCGTCCCAGTCCTCGCGCTTGCGGTAGCAGCGGTCGAGCGCTGCGAGGGCGGGCCCCTCACCGGGCTCTAGGTCGAAGGCCTGGCGCCAGCTGGTCTCGGCGGCGTCGGAGTCGTTGAACTCCTCCTCCTGAAGAGTTGCCAGCTCCCGAAATTGGGCCGCGCGCCGGGTTCGGGGCTGTTCACCCTCCACGCTGGTCAGCGTCTCGAGGACTTCGGCAAGGCGATGTTTCGATCCCGCCGTTCTCAGCAGACGGGCTTGCAGCAGTAAGATCCGCTCGTCCTTCGTCCCCGATCGTTCGGCCGCCCACTCGATCGCCTCGAGCGCACGGTCGGCATGTCCGAGGTCGGCATGCAGCTCCGCCGCTTCCAACAGAGCGCTTCGCGGGGTCTGCCGTCCGACGACGTCGATGAGTCGGTCCAGAGAGGTGAGCAGGGTGTCCTTATCGCCGTCTGCGCGCTCGACGTCGGTCGCCGCCATCAGTACGGAAGGCTCTTCGGGGCTCAGCTCGAGGGCTCGGTCGATCCAAGCGCGTGCGCTCGCCGAGGAGCGCAGGTGATTCAGTTGGATCTGGCTTGCCTCGACCGCGATGGCGGAGCGTGCGCGCGCGCCCGAAGCAAGATCGAAATGACATTCGAGGAGTTCGCTGACGGCCTCCCAGTCTTCGCTGGCCGTCGCCAGCAGCAAAGACCACTCGACGGCGGGGGCTTGGAAGGGATCGTCTTCGAGCGCGGCGCGGAAGCACTCACGCGCTCGCGCCGGGTTTTCGAGGGGGCCCGCGAAGAGCGCGCCGAGGGCGATCCAGGCCGGCGCGCGCTCGGGGCCGCGCAGGCGCTCGGTGAGCTTTTCGAAGAGCTGTCGGGCTTCGGAAAGGCGTCCTGCAGCTTGATGAAGCTGGGCCAGCCCCTGTAAGGCCCCGGGCAGTTCGGGGTCGGCTTCGAGCGCGCGCTCGAAGCATTGGAGTGCCTCGGCCGGGTCGTGCAGTCGCTCCTGCCAGACGCGACCGAGCTCGGCCTCGAACTCGGCGCGCTCGAGGGGCTCCATCGAGGTTTGGCCTTCGAGCTCGGCGATCTGGATCACGATGTCCCACTTTGCGCGACGCTCGTGGATGCCTCGCAGCTGGCGTAGGGCGGGGCGGTGGCTCGGGTCCAGTCGCGCGACGGTCCAGTAGATCTCGGTCGCCTGGTCGAGGTCGACGATGCGCTCCTCGACGATCTGTCCGAGGCGCAGCAGGAGGGGCACGCGCTGCTCGTCGCTCGCCTCGATCGAGGGCGCCGCAAGCCGCGCGCGATAGAGTTGCACGAGGTCCTGCCAGTTGGCCTCGGTAAAGAAATGCTCTTCGAGGGCCTCGAAGGCCCTTCGATGGTCCGGATTGATCGCGAAAATCCGCTGATGCGCGTCGAGAACGGTCGCCAACGTTGCCTCGTTTCGGGTGAGAGGTTCTCACGGGGGCCTATCGACCAGAAGCGCGCCTTGCTTGACGGGCGATACTCCTTGCCGAGCGGGTAGATCCGAGGGTGAGGCGCGGGCCGGAGAGAGCGCTTTGGTTGCAAAGCGAAATCAGATATTTCGATGTGAAAAGCCCCCTCTGCTCAGGAGCGCCGTGGTGCTCCTGGAGCGGGCGATGGGCTCGCCGTGGAGCCACGGGCAGGTGGAGGCCGCGCTGGCTGGGCCGGCTCTCCGTCATCGTCTGCGCTGGGAGTACGCGGGGGAGGCAGAGGGGCCGGAGCGTGGGGCTCTGGTCGGGCTCTTGTTGGCGCGTCGCGTCGCGTGGGACGAGGTGGAGATCGACCTCGTGGCGGTCGACCCGGGGCATCGCCGGCGCGGGATCGCTCGGGCGCTGTTGCGGGATCTGGTCGAGGTCGAGCGCGCGGACGGCGTCGTCGATTTTCGCCTCGAGATGGCGGCTACGAACGAATCGGCGTTCGCTCTCTACGCGTCCCTCGGCTTCGTGGTCGTCGGCCGACGGGCACGCTATTACCCCGACGGCGACGACGCCCTGCTCTTGTCGAGGCGAACGCCGAGGGCAACTGCGACGGGCGATTGAGCCTGCGGGAGAGATGATTGAACGCGAACGAGGCGCCGATCGAGTCGGTCCAACATGACGCGCAGCCGATTCGCAGTCAGGCGAGAGTGCTCGCCAATGAACCCGATGGTCACGGTTGGAGATTGCGGCTCGCGGTCCCCCACTGGCCCGGGTCGATTCCGGGTCAGTTCGTCATGGTGGGGGCGGGGCCGGAGACCGCGGCGCCCAGGCGGGACCCGCTGCTGCCGCGTCCGATGGCGATCTACCGAGAACGCGGTCCGCTGCGGACCGCGGACGAGGCGGACGTCGAGCTGCTCTATCGCGTGGTGGGGCGTGGGACCGCGCTCCTCGCGGCCTCGACCCCGGGCGACCGGATCTCGATCGTCGGCCCTCTCGGACGGGGCTTCCGGGTGGAGCCGGGGGCGGGGCCGGCCTTGCTCGTTGGAGGTGGGACGGGGATTGCGTCGCTCTACGAGCTGGCTCGGGCGCTCGTGGCCTGCGGTCGTCGGGTCAGTGTGCTGCTCGGGGCGCGGGGGGAGCCGGATCTGACGGGCCGAGCAGATCTCCAGGCGCTCCAGGGCGTGGAGCTCATCTGCGCGACGGAAGACGGGAGCGTTGGATTCCACGGTCGTGTCAGCGAGCCTCTCGAGGCCTGCTTGGACCGCGACGCGGTCGGGGCAACGGTCTTCGCAGTGGGGCCGACGCCGATGATGCGGGTCTGCGCGGAGCTCGCCGAAGCAAAAGGGGTGCCCTGCGTCGTCTCGCTGGAGAATCCGATGGCCTGTGGCTTCGGCGTCTGTCTGGGCTGCGCTGCGCCGCGCCGCGCGGGCGGCTTCTCGCTGGTGTGTCGCGCTGGACCCGTCTTCGACGCGCGTGAGATCGCCTGGGAGGGTTTGCCGTGAGTGCCGAAAGCGGGAGCGCACTCGAGGTCGATGAATCGGTGGAGCTGGCGGGCATCCCGCTGCGTAACGCGGTCCTGACCGCGTCGGGGACCTTCGGTTACGGGACGGAGTTCGCGCCCTTCCTGGACCTCGAGAAGATCGGAGGCTTCGTCGCCAAGAGCCTGACGCTCGAGCCGCGGTTTGGAAATCCGCCACCGCGGATCGGTGAAACGCCTTCGGGCATGCTCAACGCGATCAGCATCGAAAACGTGGGAGTGCGGGCTTTTCTCGAGGAGAAGGTCCCGGCGTTGCCAGAAGGGGCCGTGGTGATCGCGAGCGCCTTTGGGACGGCTCCGGAGCAGTACGCGGAACTGGTGGGCCAGGTCTCGGAGCATCCCCGCATCGCCGGCGTCGAGATCAACGCCTCTTGCCCCCACGTGAAGGCGGGGGGCATCGAGTTCGGTCAGGATCCTCGGCTGCTGGCCGAGCTGGTTTCGACCGTACGCGCGGCGACCCGAGGACCCTTGTTGGTCAAGCTCTCGCCCAATGTCACGGGCATCGCCGAGATGGCGAAGGTCTGCGAGGCGGAGGGCGCGGACGGCTTGTCGCTGATCAACGCGGTTCAGGCCATGGAGGTGGACGTGGAAAGCCGTCGCCCCGTGCTCTCCAACGTGTTGGGTGGCCTGTCGGGGCCCGCGATCCGCCCCATCGCGCTGCGGATGGTCTGGCAGGCGTCCCGGGCCGTGAAGATCCCGGTTTGCGGCATTGGGGGGATCACCGACGCGGACGATGCGGTGAAGTTCCTGCTCTGCGGGGCTTCCGCGGTCCAGGTCGGAACGACCAACTATCTGGACCCAGGGGCCGCGGAGCGGATCGCCCATGGCCTCGCCGACTACGCTCGTCGCCACGGATTCGACCGCGTGCGCGACCTGACCGGGGCGCTCGAGACGGGTGGATCGAGTTCCCTGGGGGGATAAGGGCCTGTCTGGCTGCAGCTTGCTTGCCAATTCGGTGGTGTTCCCTTAATTTGCCCTGGCTTTCGGGGCCCCTCGCGGCACTGGCAGCAAAAGCTTTTCGGGTCGATCGGTAGGCGTGAGTAAGCGGGGATCCACCCGCGAGGCGCACCCCGCCGGTCGAGACCGCCGGAAAAGTGGGCGTTTCGTCCGCTTTTTTTTTTGGCCGGACGAGTTCGCAGAATTCGCCGCTTCGATGAACCTTTCGCGGGACATCGAGGAGGGGGGGGCGCGAACGCGGTCGGCAAGGAAGTGTCGAGACGGATCGCGGATCCGGCCGACGAGTCTGGTGCCGAACGCAGGGGCGGCTCCGGCGACCGCACCGCAAACAAGAAGAAGAAGAAGGGAGGGCGAACCCGATCTATCGAGACATTCCGGAGGAGCTGCGGAGCCTGATCGAGCCGGTGGTGGACGAGCAGGGCTGCGAGCTGGTCGACGTGGAGGTGGCTCGGAATCGAGGAGAAGGGCTACTGCGCATCACGGTCGACTCTCCCCAGGGAGATGGCCGAGTCGCGATCGAGCGATGCGTAACCATCTCCAGGGAGATCGAGACCCTGCTCGATGCGGCTGAGGCGATGACGACGACGTATCGGCTGGAGGTCTCGTCGCCGGGTCTGGATCGGTTGTTGGGTCGGGAAAAGGATTTCGTGGGTGCGCTCGATCAGGAGATCAAATTGCGCACCCGGCGCCCTCTCGAAGGTCGCAAGAGGTTTCGGGGTCGGTTGCTCGGGGTGGAATCCGGGCCGTCGACCGTCTTGAGAGTGGAGGTAGACGGGGAAGAGGTTTCCATCCCCTTCGACGAGGTCGAGAAGGCCAACACGATTTATGCGTTCAGCCCCGCTGACTTCGACAAGAAGCGCGGGCGCGGGCGCGGGTAGCGGGACGAGGACATCATGATTGGGATGAATCTCAAGCGAGAAATCGATCAGATTGCCAAGGACAAGGGCATTGATTCGAACGAAATCACGGGCGCCCTCGAGGAGGCGATGCTTCAGGCTGCGCGTAAGCGTTTCGGCCAGGAGAAGGAGATCGAGGCTCGTTATAACGACGAGATCGGCGAGGTGGAACTCTTCGAGTTCCGTGAAGTGGTCGAGACGATTACCGACGACGAGAGCCAGATCCTGATCGCGAGAGCACAGCGCGACTACGACCCCGACGTGGAAGTCGGCGACGAGATTGGGGTGAAGCTCGAGACCGAGGACTTCGGCCGGATTCTCGCGCAGGCCGCCAAGCAGGTGATCATCCAGCGGATCCGCGACGCCGAGCGCGACAATACGTTCGATGAGTACCGCGATCGCCAGGGCGAAGTGGTCAATGGCATCGTTCGCCGTTTCGAAAAGGGGGCGATCATCGTCGACCTGGGACGAGCGGAAGCGGTGATCCCGGCCAAGGAGCAGGTGCCGCGGGAGAGCTATCGGCCCGGCGACCGAGTCCGAGCCTACGTGGTCGAGGTGAACAAGGTCGCCAAGGGGCCGCAGATCGTCCTTTCCCGGACCTCGATCGAGTTTCTCGTGAAGCTCTTCGAGCAAGAAGTGCCGGAGATGTACGAGAAGATCGTCTCGATCGAGTCGGCAGCGCGGGAGCCCGGCGGTCGTTCGAAGATTTCAGTCGTCTCGCGCGACAGCGACGTCGACCCGGTCGGCGCCTGCGTTGGGATGAAGGGCAGCCGTGTCCAGGCCGTGGTCCAGGAACTCCGCGGAGAGCGCATCGACATCGTGCCCTGGAGCCCCGACACCGCGCGATATGTCTGTAGTGCGCTCTCTCCAGCGGCGGTCTCGAAGGTGATCATCGACGAGGCGCAGAAGTCGATGGACGTGATCGTTCCGGACGATCAGCTTTCGCTGGCGATTGGACGGCGGGGCCAGAACGTGCGCCTCGCGGTACAACTCACGGGCTGGCGGATCGATATCAAGAGTGAAACCAAGATGCGGGAGATCGCGGAGTGGCTCTCGCGTGCGGTTTCGGTCGTGGAGGGCTGTGGAGACCCGGAAGCGGAGCTGCTCCTCCAGCAAGGCATCACGTCGCTCGAAGATCTCGCCGAGTGTGGTCCCGAGGTGCTGACCCAGCTGCCCGGGATCGACGAAGCCGGCGCGCAATCGATCAAGTCGACCGCTGCGGAGCTGGTCTCCGTGAAGGCGGTCGCGGACGAAGAGAAAGCGCAGCAAGATGCCGCAGCAGAAGAAGAGCGGCAGCGTGAGGCGGCGGTGGTCGCGCCGACGGTCGAAGCGGTGCCGGATGGAGAGCCGCGACGGCCGCCAAGCGGCCCGGCGGCGGACCGGCGGGACTGATGGGGCAATGATGGGTGCAAGGCGCCTTTTGCATGGGAGCGGTCTGATGATCGCTTAGATATTCGAGACGGAGCCGGGTGCCCGCAGCGTAGCGGGGACGGCGTGTATGCCCGGCTGAGTCGGGACTAGCGGGAACAGATGGCAAAGATCAGGGCATACAAGCTCGCCGAAGAACTCGGCATCGAGCGTAACGAGTTCGTCGAACAAGCGGGTTCGCACGGCATCGAACTCAAAAACGCGATGGCCTCGCTCGAGGAGGATCAGGTCGAGCTATTGCGCGACAAGCTCGGCGGCGCGAAGGCGAATCGCAACGTCGACGAGCGTCGTCTGCAAGGCAAGTCCGGCACGACCGTCGTGCGTCGTCGACGCAAGAAGGAGCCGGAGCCCGAGCCGGAGCCGCCCGTCGTTGAGGTGGTCCCCGAACCCGAGTCGGCCGAAGCCGTGGAGCCCACAGGCACCGCGGAGGAAGTCGTCGAGGCCGAGAGCCCGACGGAGCCCGTCGTCGAAGAGCCGGTTGCGGCGGAGGCTGAGTCCGATGGGGCGGAGCCCGCCCCGGCGGAGCCGATGACCCCGCCGAAGGTGTCGGGCCCGGCCGCGACGCCGCCGTCCGCTCCCGCGAAAGAGGGGCGCCCGCCGGCAAGCCCGGCCGATGGTGCTGGCGCTGGTGCCGGTGCGGCCGCAGACCGCAAGGGCAAGCAGCGCAAACGGGTGCGAGAGGTCGTGAACCTGCAGGAGCAGGAGCAATTCGCGCGCCAGATCACGAGCCGGGGACCGGCTCCGCGCAGGACGGCGACCCCAACGCCGCGCCCGGTGTTGAGCCCGCGTGCCCGCCGCCGTGACAAGCTGTCGCCGAAAGCGGCTCCGGTGGTTGCGGCCAACCAGGCGAGACAAGTCAAGGTGGCGGGAGATATCAGCGTCGGCGAGCTCGCCAAGCAGGCTGGTCTCAAAGCGCCTGCCATTCAGGGCAAGCTGATGGCGCAGGGCATCATGGTCTCGGTGAACCAGCGAATCGACTTCGAGACGGTCCAGAAGATTGCGGTCGAAATGGGCTTCGAGGCGAGCGATGTGGGGTTCAAGGAAGAGGAATTCCTCGACACCCTGAGTCTCGAGGCCGTCGAGGAAGGCGGGGCAGTCGTCACGCGTCCGCCCGTGATCACGGTCATGGGGCACGTGGACCACGGCAAGACGTCGCTGCTCGACGCGATCCGCGAGACGAAGGTGACCGAGGGCGAAGCCGGCGGGATCACGCAGCATGTGGGCGCCTACCAGGTCGAGACCGGTGGGCGGCGACTCAGCTTCATCGACACGCCCGGTCACGCCGCCTTCACGGCGATGCGTGCGCGGGGCGCGGCGGTGACCGACCTCGTGGTGCTCGTGATCGCAGCGACGGAAGGGCCGATGCCGCAGACGGTCGAGGCGATCGAGCACGCGCAGGCGGCCGGTTGTCCCATCGTGGTCGCAGTCAATAAATGCGACCTGCCCGAGGCGGACCCTGAGAAGGCGCGCCAGCGTTTGACCGAGCACAATCTGGTTCCCGAGGATTTTGGCGGCGACGTCATCTGCGTGAACGTCTCTGCCAAGACCGGGGAGGGAGTCGATCAACTCCTCGAGATGCTTGCCTTGCAGGCCGAGATCCTCGAACTCAAGGCTGATCCGACACGGCGAGCCAGCGGCTCTGTCCTCGAGGCGCGCCTCGACAAGGGGAGAGGCCCGGTCGCGACCCTGCTCGTCCAGGACGGCACGCTCAAGAAGGGCGACTCGATCGTCGTGGGCACCGAGTGGGGCCGCGTTCGCCAGATGCAGAACGACGAGGGGAAGAATACGAAGCAGGCCGATCCCTCGACGCCCGTACAGATCACGGGCCTGTCCGGCGTCCCGCCGGCAGGAGCGGCCTTCCATGTCGTCGAGAGTGATCGCGTCGCGAAACAGATCGTCGACCATCGAGAGGACCAGGAACGAGGCCAGGGGGGAACGCCGAAGCTGAGGCTGACGCTGGACGAGTTCTACGCTCAGTCTGCCGAGGAAGGCAAGAAGGAACTGTCGGTCGTTCTCAAGTCGGACGTTCAAGGGACCTGCGAGGCGGCGCGAGATGCGCTCCAGGACTTGTCGACGGAAGAAGTATCGCTCCGCGTGCTGTCCTCCGGCGTTGGGGCAATCACGGAGAACGACATCAATCTGGCTTCAGCCAGCGGGACGATCGTGCTCGGCTACAACGTTCGGCCCGATCCGGCGGCACGTCGACAATCCGACGCCGACGGCGTGGAGATCCGGACCTACTCGATCATCATGGAGATGCTCGACGACGTGAAGGCGGCCATGGCCGGGCTTCTGCCGCCGGTGGTGAGCGAGAACATGCTCGGTCGTGCGGAGATCCGTGAGACCTTCACGATTCCGAAGGTGGGCACGATCGCGGGCTCCTTCATCCTGGAAGGAAAGGTCATCCGGCACTCGCATTGTCGCATCGTGCGGGACGGCATCCAGATCTACCAGGGAACGGTCGGGTCTTTGCGCCGCTTCAAGGACGACGTGAAGGAAGTCACCAACGGCATGGAGTGCGGGATCGGCGTCTCGACCTATAACGACGTGAAGATCGGTGACGTGATCGAGGCCTTCGAGTTGGAGGAGAGACCCGCCACCCTCTGATGACGGGGAGTCCAGACGGCCCTGCCTCCCCTGAAAAGGGGGCAGGGCTCAGCCGGGACGCCTCTGGATCGACCGGGGTACCCGTGCGGGACCTTTGCTCGGGCGGGAATCGAGCTGAACCAGGGCGAGGGGCGACGCCATGAACCGTTCCAGGTGGCGCCACTGCGGACACGCCGACCACCGGAGGCGAATCGCCCCTTCGCGCTTCGCGGCGAAGACCTCCGGTCGGCGAGGATCGGCATGATCGTAGGGGTGGCGGTGGTGGAGATTCACGTGGAGGCCTCCCAGTCGCTCAAAGCGAAGCGAGGCGTCGTGCGTTCGATCTCGGGGCGACTTCGCAGCCGGTTCAACATCTCGGTCGGGGAGGTTGGGGGGCAGGGCACCTGGCAGCGTGCCACGATCGGGCTCTCGATGACGGGGAGCGACGAGGGGGCCGTCCGGCGCGCGCTTCAGAAAGCGGTCGATTACGTGGAGGGGACGCATCTGGCCCAGGTCCTCGGGAGTGAGGTGGAGATCGTGCGTATGCCGCTGGCCGAGCCGAGGGAGCTGCTAGGCGACGACGAGGAATTAGACTGGCCCTGGGACGACGAAGGGCTCGGCGGTGCGCGTCGGAGCGGCGAGTCGGGGAAGGATTAGAGCGCAGTGGCGGATTCAGTACGTATCCGACGGGTGGCGGAACAGGTTCGCTCCGAGGTCTCACAGATCCTGAGGGACGAGGTGCGCGATCCGCGAGTCGGTCTCGTGACGATCACGCGTGTGAAGCTCGCTTCGGACCTGGGCGCCGCCACGCTTTTCTATAGCCCGCTCGGCGAGGACCCGGACGAAGCGCGCCAGCAGGAGTTGGATGGCGTGATGCGATCGTTGACCGGCTTCGTTCGACGCTCATTGTCGAAGCGCATGAAGCTCCGGCACACGCCAGAGCTGCGCTTCGTGCTGGATGATTCGATCGCAGAGGGCAGTCATACGCTCGACCTTTTGCGTTCGCTCGACGTATCACCCGCGCCCGAGGACTCGGGCGCGGCTGGAGATGATGAATAGGATGGCCAGACGCAATCAACGACGCCGGAAGCCCGAGCCGCCCGGCCCGTCGGGATTCCTCATCGTGGACAAGCCGCCCGGGATGACCTCTCATGACGTGGTCGATGCCGCCCGGCGTTGGCTCGGGACCCGCCGAGTGGGTCATCTGGGCACGCTCGATCCCCAGGCGACGGGGGTCCTTCCGCTCGCGGTGCGTGCTGCGACGAAGCTGATCCCCTTCATCGAGGGGGGCGCCAAGGGCTACGACGGGACGATCGTGCTCGGGGCCGAGACCGACACGCTCGATCTCGAAGGTGCGGTCCTGCGACGCTTCGAGGGGGTGTTGCCGGAGCGTGACCGAGTCGAGAAGGTGTTGTCGACCTTCGTGGGAGACATCCAGCAGATCCCGCCGATGTACAGCGCAGTCAAGAAGGATGGGGTGCCGCTCCACAAGTTGGCGCGGCAGGGCCAGGAGGTGGAGCGGGATCCGAAATGGATCACGATCGACGAGATCGAGGTGACGCGTTTCGAGTCGCCTCAGCTGGACCTGCGGGTGCTGTGTAGTGCGGGGACCTACGTCCGGGTGCTCGCGGCGGACCTCGGCACGGAGCTCGGCTGCGGGGCTTACCTGGGAGGGCTGCGCCGCACGCGGAGCGGTCCTTTCGTGCTGGAGCAGGCTCTCGATTTCGAGACCTTGGAAGCCGCGGCCGAGGCGGATGGCTTGGCGGACTGCCTGATTCCCTCGGCCGATGCGCTGGGTTTCCCCGTGCTGTCGCTCTCTGGGGGGGAGCAGGCGAGGCTCCGGAATGGAGGGGATGTGGCCGCTGGGGCCCTGCATACGCTCAAGCCCGGCAGCCGGGCATCGGTCCTGGGCGAGGATGGCGCCTTCGTTGCGGTGGGGGAGATTCGCGCCGATCACCGACTCTGGCCCTTGCGAGTGCTGCCTCTGGAGCCCTCGGATGGACGGCCGTGATGAAAAAGGGGTCTGGAGCCGTTGCCAGCGCCATAGGGATCCGTCAGACTCCCCGGGTCTGAAAAAAAGAAATGAAAACAACTGCTTCCCGGTTCGTCGATTGGCGATGAACGAAGCCACGGGAGGCGCAGGAGCCGGCCTTATGTGTCGGCGATCCCGCCGCAGTCGTTCTCTTCCTTCCGTGAGGGAAGGTTGAGCGACGCGAAGCGGGACAATGAGGAGTCATTCGACTTGATCTCTGCAGCCAAGAAGGCGGAAATCATCGCGGCCCACAAGCGCGGTGACGCGGATACGGGATCTCCCGAGGTCCAGATTTCCCTCCTGACCGAGCGTATCTCGGGACTTCAGGAACATTTCAAGACCAACGCGAAGGACCACCACTCGCGCCGCGGTCTGCTCAAGATCGTGAGCCAGCGCCGCCGCCTGCTCGATTATCTCAAGCGCAAGAACATCGACCGGTACCGAACGCTCCTTCAGGAGCTCGGCCTCCGTCGTTAGTCTTTCGCTTTTTGGCCTGCCCCGCCGAAAGCGGGAGTCGGCCATACGCGAACACGCCAATTTGGCGTCCCCCCAGATCTTCGCGCATGGGTGATCCCGCCTTCAGGGGCGCTTCCTGATCCAGGAAGCCGTCCGAGGTCCCGTTTTGCATCCAGGGAGGATGCGATCGCCGGGGCCGTCTAAAACACCGACCTCCGATCTCCGACTCAAAGGAAGAGGGGAGTTCGAGTCGGTGAACACAAAAGTGAGTATATTATGCCGTATTGGTTCGAACCTACATCCGTTTCCGTCGAGGTCGGCGGGCGGACGATGACCATCGAGACAGGGAAGGTCGCCAAGCAGGCGGCCGGCTCGGTCACGGTCACCTTCGGCGACACCGTCGTTCTCGTCACCGCCGTCCACTCGAAGCCCCGCCCCGGGATCGACTTCTTCCCGCTGACGGTCGACTTCGTCGAGAAATTCGCCGCTTCGGGCAAGATCCCCGGTGGCTTCTTCAAGCGCGAGGGGCGCCTCGCGGATCGCGAGGTCCTGGTCTCCCGCTTCATCGATCGCTCGATCCGCCCGCTCTTCGCGGACGGCTACAACGACGAGACGCAGGTGACGGCGACCGTTCTTTCCCACGATCCCGAGTACTCGGCCGACATGTGTGCCTTCGTCGGCGCGTCGGCCGCGCTCTCGATCTCGGAGATCCCCTTCCTCGGCCCGATCGCGGCCGTCCGGATCGGTCGGGTGGACGGAGATTTCGTCATCAACCCGGTCCCCGAAGACCTCGAGGAGAGTGATCTCGAGCTGATCGTGGCGGGCTCCAAGGGCTCGATCGTGATGGTCGAGGGGGGCGCCAAGCAGCTGCCCGAGGACGAGGTCCTCACGGCGCTCAAGCACGCGCACGACGAGCTCCAGCCGATCATCGACACGATTACGGGCTTCGCGGACAAGGTCGGGAAGACCAAGCTCGTGATGCCCGAGGCGCCGGATCACTCGGCCCTCGAGAAGCAGATCGAAGACATGGCGGGCTCGCGACTGTCCGAGGCCTTCCAGATCAAGGAGAAGAAGGCCCGGGGCAGCGCAGTCAAGGAGGTGGAGACCGAGATCCGCAACCAGATCCTGGAGGACTACCGCAACGAAGAGATCGAGGTGAAGAGCCTGGCCGACTTCGAGGCGCGCCAGGGTGGCCTCAAGTCGCTCCAGAGCAACGTGAAGACGATCCTGCATGATCTCGGTGGCGACCTGATGCGGGAGCGCGTCCTGGCGACGGGTGAGCGCATCGACGGTCGTGAGAGCAACGAGATCCGGCCGATCGCCTGCGAGGTCCGGCCCTATCCGCGACCGCATGGTGTGGCGCTCTTCACGCGCGGCGAGACCCAGGCCGTCGTGACGGCGACGCTCGGCTCGGGCTTCGACGAGCAGACCATCGACGGCATGGGGGGGCGCTGGAAGAAGAACTTCATGCTCCATTACAACTTCCCGCCCTTCTCGGTTGGCGAGGCGCGGCCCCTGCGCGGCCCCGGTCGACGAGAGGTGGGACACGGCACGCTCGCCGAGCGCGCGATCACGGCGGTGCTCCCCGAGCACGAGGATTTCCCCTACACGCTTCGCGTCGTATCGGAGACCCTCGAGTCCAACGGCTCCTCTTCGATGGCGGCCGTTTGTGGCTCGACGCTCTCGCTGCTCGACGCGGGCGTTCCGCTCAAGGCGCCGGTTGCAGGGATCGCGATGGGCCTCATCACGGATGGGAAGCGGACGGTGATCCTGTCCGACATTCTCGGAGACGAGGATCATCTCGGAGACATGGACTTCAAGGTGGCCGGCTCTCGTGAGGGCATCACGGCGCTCCAGATGGACATCAAGGTCCGCGAGATCGACTGGGACGTCATGGAGAAGGCCTTGGCTCAGGCCAAGGACGGTCGTTTCCACATCCTCGACTGCATGGACAAGGACACGTCGGGCGACCTGAATGGCCTGGCGAGTCGCACGGAGCTGCACGAGTTCGCACCGCGCATGGAGACCCTGCTGGTCAAGCCCGATCGCATCCGCGACATCATTGGGCCTGGCGGCAAGGTGATCCGCGCCATCCAGGAGACGACGGGCGCCAAGATCGACGTCGAAGATTCGGGCAAGGTCTCGGTCTTCGGTCCCGACGGCGCTTCGGTCGAGCAGGCGATGGCGATGGTCGGTGAGCTCACCCAGGAAGCCGAGATCGGACGGATCTACCTGGCGAAGGTCAAGCGGATCGCCGACTTCGGTGCCTTCGCCGAGATCTTCCCGGGCACGGATGGTCTGATCCACATCAGCCACCTCGCCGAGGGGCGGGTCGAGAAGGTCACGGACGTGCTCGAGGAGGGCGACGAGGTGCTCGCGAAGTGCATCGACATCGACCCCTCCGGCCGGATTCGCCTCTCGCGCAAAGAAGCACTGGCGGACCAGGCCGCAAAGGCCACCGAGTCGGACGAGGAGTAGACGTTCGTTCCGAGGAGGGCTACGAAGCCCAGCATGGCTGAATCCGAGGGATCGACGCGGCGGGCGTCGGGCGGCTCGACAATCCGTGTCGAGGTCGCCCGAGAGCCCCACGCCGCCGACCTGCCGCTGCCCCAGGCTGAATCCGAGGGGGCGGCGGGTCTGGACCTGCGTGCGGCGGTGTCAGAGCCTGTCCTGTTGTCACAGGGAGAACGCCGGTTGATTCCGACGGGCTGGCGCATCGCGCTGCCCGCCGGTTTCGAGGCACAGGTCCGTCCCCGCAGCGGACTGGCGCTACGGCATGGCATACTGATCCCGAACGCGCCGGGCACGATCGACGCCGACTATCGCGGGGAGATCCAGGTGATCTTGATGAACGCGGGGGAGGCCGACTTCGAGGTCTCGCGCGGGGACCGGATCGCTCAGCTCGTCGTCTCTCCAATCGTTCGGCCCCGCTGGGTCGAGGTCGAGGCGCTCGACGACACGGAGCGGGGCGAGGGCGGCTTCGGTCATACGGGCCGGCGCTGAGCCGAGCGTCCGGGTTGCGTGCTGGTGCTCGGTCGAGGCTGCACAAAGAGGGCAAGAGTCGTGATCGAGAGCGTGTCACAGACCGAGGACGAGCCGGAGGGCGCGACGGAGTCGAGCCGGCCGGATGCGGTGGGCAGGGCACAGGCACCGGGCCTCGGCGAGTCGGAGGAAGCTGCCGCAGCGGCCCAGCGTCGGGCTGACCGACGCGCCGACCTGTTGACCCGCCTGGCGACGGCAGGCGTGCTGATTCCTCTGGTGCTTTGGGCCATCGCGCAAGGCGGTTTGATCTATCTCTCGATCGTGATCGCGATTGGGCTGTTGGCCCAGCACGAGTTCTACGGGCTGATCGTCGATAAGGGGGCCCGGCCGATCGAGTCCGTCGGGCTCGCTTTCGGCGTCGCGGTGATTCTGCTGGCGTATTTCGGGACCGAATATCAGGCGATGCTCGTGATGACGGCGACCTTGCTCTCGCTGATGGTCGCCCAGCTCGGCAAGAACGAGATCCATGAGGCGATGGCGAGTATCTCGGGGACCTTCTTCGGGGTCTTCTACGTTTCTTGGCTCTTGAGCCACGCCGTGCTGCTTCGCAAATTCGACTCCGCAGCCGCGGCGCACCAGGATCCGGCGCTGCTCGTGACCCTCGGGATCACGCCCGAGACGGGGATCTTCCTGATGATCTTCGCGCTGGTCGCCGTCGTGCTCTGCGACGCGGGGGCCTATTTTGCAGGACGGGCCTGGGGCCGGATGAAGCTGGCCCCCGAAATCTCACCGAATAAGAGCGTCGAGGGCGCGCTCGGCGGGATCATTCTCGGGGTGCTCGGGGGGCTGGTGACGAAGCTCCTCTTCGACGTGTTCCAGCCCGACTGGTCTGCGGCTCTGCCGTGGTCGGTCTCGATCTTCTTCGG
>Ga0315332_10000566_pt1 | contig 17384 bp, 17 predicted proteins | sample M110034915metaG_FD_203455 | JGI IMG/M metagenome (GOLD analysis project Ga0315332, IMG submission 203455) | Ammonia-oxidizing marine archaeal communities from Monterey Bay, California, United States - M1 100m 34915 | ecosystem: Environmental > Aquatic > Marine > Intertidal zone | place: USA...
CCCATCTAGCCGGGGGCCAAGGCCCACGCGCTAGCGAATGTCGTCATGCGAACCGGCCAGTCAGACTGCCACAATCAAGGCAACGGAAGACCGGTCGCCCCGCTTGCACGCCCCAGCCGAGCTACTACTTGCTGCCGCCGAGGCGTCGCAGCCAAAAGTACTCGTTAAACGGACGGTCGTCCGTGATCACGATACTGCGGTCCTTCGGCAGAAACTCTTCGACTGGTTTGAACTCGGCGAGCACGAGTCGCCACCCGAGCTGCAGAGTGACCTTGTCGCCAAAACGTTGGCACCATTCGGTCATATCCTTCTTGGCCGCCGCGGGCATGCGAGCAATCGCTTGCTCAATCGTCGGGATCTCCAACGGCTCCAGGGACGCCAACAGATGCAGGCCAACGTGTGGAGGTTCGAACGAACGACACACCCGGAGGTGCGGGAACGACTTGGCTAGCGTGTTGACGACCGCCTCTGAAATCGCAAGTTCGCCACCCGGGAACCACTGATGAAGAACACCGGTCGGCGTCAGGCGCTCTTTGAGCACGTCATAGAACTCGGTCGAATAGAGAAGGCTCGATCCCCCGGCCTCCACCGGCGGCGGCGGATCGATTGTGATCAGATCGAACTTCTCTTCGGTGCGCGACAGGAAGCGCCGACCGTCATCGATGACAATGCGGGATCCATCTTGCGCACGAACCGCCGCAGCATCGTCCCAAAAGAACTCGAATGAATCACAGACGCTCGGCACCAATTCCACTGCGGTGAACTTGCCACCCCAAGAAGCGAGCGAACGCCACGTGGTGCCCATGCCGAAGCAAATAACGCAGGTCGACTCTGGCGGCTTCTCGCGCATTGCTAGCGGCAAGTGCGCCATAATCGCGGTAAGCGGCGTCAACGACGTGATACCGACACCGTTGACCAGCAACTTGCGGTCCATGCCTTCGCCGTGCGCCACCACACTTGCCGTCGAATCGCGGCGGACCTCGGCATGCTCGTAGACACTCGGATCTTCGTGCGTCCGCGTGCTAAACAGCGCCACTAACAACGCTGCCACGCCTGCGACCTTGCTCAGCAACACGACCTTGTCGGCCTTGATTGCGGCCCGCCCAAAGAAGAACAATGGGTAGACGAGCGCCATCGACAGCAACGCCCACTTCACGCCAAAAATGGGCAGCAACACGTAGCCGCTAAACAACGGCCCTAGAATGCAGCCAACGACGTTGACGGCATAAGCTGAGCCAGCGGCACCAGGTTCACCGCGGGCATGATCATCGACAAGTTGCGGCGTCATGTAGCCGAGCAACATCGAAATCGGCACTAGGCTTAGCAGCACCAGCACGGAAGAGTCATGCCACCGCGGGTCATTGATAACCAGCGGCAACAGCGCCGCGAGAAACAGCATCGCCAGCAGCTTTTGAATGCTGGCGGCCTTACCGGAACGCAGATGCATGCGATATAGCGCTGACCCAACCCACGTCGCAAACAGATAGGTCGCCAGCACCGCAGCGAAGGCGTAGATCGTTGTCTTCAGGACCGGTGTGAACGCGCGCGTCCAGACGACCTCCATCGCCATCGACGTGAAGCCCGTCGCGAACAGCAACGCCAAGCGCAAGCGATAACCTGATCGCAATTCACGAGTGTCAACTGGTGGCGGGGCTAACGTGCGCACCTGTACGGCATCACTGCTGCCAGCAACAAAGCGCGGCATCAATATCGCCACGACACCAATGACGACGTTGACAACTGCGGCAACCAATAACGTATTGCGGAAGCCGAGCGTCTCAATCAACAGCAATGCCGTCGCAAGCGCACCGATCATCGCGCCGACCACATTACCCAGATACAGATAGCTAAACGTCTCTTCGTCACCACGCGAGGTCGCGCGCAAGAAGCCCATCATCAACGGGAACGTCGCGCCCATCAGTGTCGTAAACACCAAGATCGACAGCGTTATGACCACGGCCGACATGCCGAGATAGCCAGCTGATGATGCTTCGCCCAGACCGAGCAACCAAACTTCGCCTTGATCAAACGCCCATGGCACTACGAGCGCGCCCAGGCCAATACCAAACTCGGCAATGCCATAGCCAACAGCAGCCGCACCAGCGGACTTCTTAGTGAGCGTCGTCGCCAACCGGCCGCCAAGCCATGAACCAAGCGCGAGCCCGAGCATGAACACCGACAACACAACCGACAAAACCGGCGTGATGATGCCGAATGATGCCAGTGCGAGGCGCAACCAGACAATCTGATATAGCAGCCCGCAAAAGCCGGAGCCGACAAAGAGAAAGAATGCGGTTAATCGGAGCAATGGATCGCGGCGTTGCTGACAGGGAAAGAAAGGCCAGGGAAGTCTAGCCTGTGCCCGCGTCGGATTCCGAATCACACTGCGTTTGCTGCAGACTTCGCAGTGTCACCGAGCGCTCAGCAGCCCCAGTGCGAGATCAATTGAGCGCCAATCCAATAGTCCAGACACCATTACCGCTACCGCCAGACAACGCCCAAGCCCAGCGGAGCCTGCCTTACTTAGGTGCCAGCCGTGGGCAGCCCCAAGAGGGGCTCAGTCAGCACCGAACTCGCCAAGCAGCTCTTGTAAGCGCTGCAGCGCCCGCATGTGCAGCGATCGAACGGTCACTTCCTTCGTGTAGCCCAGCACCGGCATGATCTCCGCGAAGCTCTTGCCCTGGAACATACGCATTTCGATGACCCGCTTGTGCTTATCGCTCAACTGCGCAAGCGCATTGTCGAGCGCCCCGCTTAGCTCCTTATAGCGAACCAGCATGCTCTGCCGCTCGACCTTCTCATCCTCGAAGCGGTCGCGACCACCGGTCTCATCGAAGTCTCCGAGATGCTTGACCTTGCCACCGCCTCGCTTCTTGGCACGTGTACGCCGCCAATAATCCTTGAGCTTGCGATCCGCGATCATGCGAACCCAACCCGAGAATGAAGCACCGGGCTCAACCTGGAACTCGGCAATATCCCGGAAGACCTGCATCAACACTTCCTGAGTCAGGTCTTCGAGCCCCTTGTCAGCCGGCGTGTTCTGACCATAGCTGGCCTCACCAACCCACTTGACGATCTTGTCGTAGAGATTGCTCCACGACACGTCTCCATCCTCGCCCTGCACGTTCTTCACGTGCCGCAAGGTGCTGGACAGATCCTCTGTAATAGGCCCCTTGTCGTTCGCGGGCTCGTCTCCGGGCGGCATCGAAGTCATGGCCCGAATGGTAACAGTTCGCGCTCGACATGCCCATGCGACCATGAATCTGACTTGGTGAATACGCACGCACAATCCTGTGGCCCCCGGGGCAGCCTCTGCCTAGCTTGCCTAACTCATGGTCGCACACATTCGGATCGGCATCGTCGACATAGGCTCTAATGCAATCCGTTTCCTTATCACGGAGACCAACGGCCTCGAACATCGCACCCTCGAGAGCCATCGCCTCGCGGTGCGGCTCGGCCAGAATGTGTTTCAATCCGGATGGCTCACAGAGCCTGCCATGGCAGCGACCGTCGAAGCGTTCCAAAAGTTCCGCGGCAGCTGCGACCGGCATCACGTCAGCAAAACTCGCGCAATCGCCACCGCTGCGATGCGCGCTGCCAAGAACAGCACAGAACTGATAGAGCGCGTTCGTGACGCCTCGCAATTTGAAATTGACGTGATCTCCGGAGAGCAAGAGGCCCAACTGCTCAAACTCGGTACCGAAACTAAAGTGGATCTCAGTAAGGGGAGATCATTACTAGTGGACGTAGGAGGCGGCTCCGTAGAAGTCGTAATCGTCGACAAGGGCAGCCTACAAAGCACGGCCTCATATCCGCTCGGCGCGCTGCGCATCCTTGAGCAATTTCGCGATACAGCTCCGGATCAGTTTGTAGACCGCGTGCGAACACACCTTAAGCAGCATCTGCAACTAGACCTCAGCACCCAAGCCGACCGCTATGTAGCCGTTGGCGGCAACATCGAATGCCTAGCTGACTTGATCAGCGGCACAACGGGCAGTGAGTCGTGCTCTATTGCTGACCTCAAACGCCAAATTACTTCACTTGCCAAACTAACAACTGACGATCGAATCACCCAACAGGGCCTGCGCCCAGATCGTGCGGATGCCATCGTGCCAGCTGGGCTCGCCTACCTGCACCTAGCACAACTCGCCAACGTGACCTCGGTACACGTGCCTCGCACCGGCATCAAAGAAGGCCTGATCGCTGAAACAAGCGGACTAACTAGCAAATCTGATTGAAGCCATCGCAATTGCAGACCTCGCTCGCCCGGCAACATCCCCAAGTTGTCGATAGTGTCGAAGCTACGGCTCAAGAGCAACCACCTGAACTACGCGCTTCGCTAGCCGACACCAACACCCAACCAACCATCAAAGCAAAGGCTATCGCCAGCAAAGGCGCGCTCTTTCAGCAACTGTTCGGCTACAAACCTACCCTCGTCAAACCGTGAGAATTGCAACCACGATGACAGACACCAGTGACGCCACCCCATGAGCAACCATACCGAGCGCGAGTTTAAACTACGCGCCAAGCAGACGATCGAGATTGCGGCAATCGACGCCGCCCTCAGAGAATTAGGCGCAACCTGTCGCCTTAGCGAAACTGTTCGCCATACGGATACGTATCTCGACGATTCGCGAGCGACGCTGCTACGCGAAGGCATCGGACTGCGCATTCGCTCCAAGCAAGGCCAAAGGCAATTGACGTATAAGTCACGCAAGCAATCCGAAGGAGGGCTGTTTGTGCGTGATGAAGTTGAAGCAGACTGGCCCACGGACGAACTGCCACAGTCAGCGGCCACCTTGCCGGAGGATGTCCGCGTGATTATCGAACCGCTACTGCACCAACGCACCTTAGACACGCAACAGATCCTGTCTGTGCATCGCGAAATCCGCATGCTAACGGACGGCAACAAGGACCTGTGCGAACTTGCGATTGACTACGTCGTTGCAGAAGCCAATGGGAACTGCGCGACCTTCCAAGAAATCGAACTCGAGTTCTGCAGCGATGAAGCAGCGAACCAGGAACTCGCCAAGAAACTGTGCGACAGGCTGCCCGTCGAGTTCGCCTCCCAAGACAAGCCCAGCTACGCCGCGGCCCTTCTGGGCATGGAATTGCCAGCGGAAGACAGTGTCGAAGATCGGGCGCTATCCATGATTTCGACGGCGATTCCAGCGCATCTACAATCGCTGGTCGTGGACATCCAAGCAGTCACCGCTGACATCAACGCTGAGCCTGCCGAGCGACTCGACAGACTGCAGAAGCTTCATCACAGCATCGAAAGCCTGGCAAACTGCTTCGCGGAGTTGTGGCCAGCAGACATCACCACTCGCATACAATCGCATCTACACACTGTCCGTCGACGCATCACTGAAGCTACGGATCTCGACATCCTGGTGGCCAACCTTGGTTTGCACTTAGCAGCCTTGCCCACGCCACTGCAAGAAAGCGGGCGTCAGGCTGGCATCTGGATCAAGGACACTAGTGCCACGACATCCGAACGGCTGCAGCAATGGCTTCAGAGCGACGACTACCGCGTTGGGGCCGAACAACTCGAACAGGATCTTGCGACAATCACTCCAAACAGCGAGCTCGCCAACAAACTGCTACTGCACGAAGCACCGGCGCGACTTGCCACGGCGATCACTCACCTGCGCACACAACTAAGCGAAACAAGCATCGAGCTGCCAATCAACCAGGTCCGAGAACTCATGCAAAGGGCGCAGCAAGTGCATGACATAGCCCAGCAGTTCTCCGACCTTCCGGGCAAGAGCTACAAAAAGTCGCTAAAGGCCGTCGCACGGGCACTGCGGCACCTCGGAGCCGTAACCAGCCTCGACAACATCGCTGGCTTGCTGATTCAGTGGGTCGTTCGCCCCATGGACGACAACGAACAGCGGGCGCTACGTGCGGCCGTCTTCGGCAGCCTCGCGACCAGAAACTCGTGGGCCGAAGAGGACACGCGACAAATCGCACGTGAAGCACTGGAGCGACTCAACCGTGACCAAGTGTGGCGTCGGTTCGAATCCCCCAACACCGAAAACGAGTAGCATGTCACAATGACGCATAGCGTCAAAATGACATTTTATCGGCCCTTGATACCGAGTATCTATATGGCGCTATATTCAACAATATAACGACTTATGATGATCGTGCCATTATGACACCGCCACCCTGACGGCTTGGTTTTCGCGCGGGTCCAGCCCAAATAGGCTGACCATGAAACTCAATAGTCAATGCAACGCTCCCGAGACCCGCGACCCGCTCACAAACCTAGTCAGCCAGTTCTTTGGCAACGCACTCGCCGAAGCCAACCCCAGCGACGACAACACTCGGCGCCACTCGCCGCGCCTCAACGTCAGTGAAACCAACCAGGAGTTCGTATTCGCCTTCGATCTACCAGGCGTCACGGACCAAGACATCCAAGTCGAGCTTCACGATGCAACCTTGACCGTGACCGCAGAACGACCGGACACACGCGACCAAGGCGACCAAGAAACCCGGTGGCACCGCCTCGAACACCGCTACGGCAAATACTCGCGCGCAATCTCGCTCCCGGCAACGGCCTCAGACACGGACATCGAAGCGGTCTACCAAGCAGGCGTATTGACGATCACAGTGCCCAAGCGCGCCGAGGCCAAACCAGCGAAGATCAGCGTACGCACAGCATAAGACTGGCGAGTCTACGACGACCATTTAGGCTGCATGCGTGATAACTGTGGTGCAACGCGTCCACCATGCGCGCGTGCTTGTCCATGACGAGTGCGTCGGCAGCATTGAGAAGGGATTACTCCTGTTCGTCGGCGTCGAAGAAGGCGACGGGGAACAGGACGCTGATGAGACTGCACGCAAGATATGCAGCCTGCGGATCTTCCCCGACAAGAAACCGACGGACCTATCAGTCAAAGACATCGACGGCAGCTGCTTAGTCGTCAGCCAATTCACGCTTGCAGCCGAATTACGACACGGCAACCGCCCGGACTTCACCGCGGCAGCACCACCAGAATTAGCAAACAGGCTCTACGAGCGCGTAGCCTCTAAACTACGCAGCGCTGGGCTAAACGTCGCAACTGGACAATTCGCTGCGGACATGAACGTCGAGCTCAGCAACGACGGCCCCATCACACTTCTTGTCAAAGTGCGCAACGGCAAAGTCGTGCCACGCACAAGCGAAACCTGAACGCCTGCAACAACGAACCTCCATGCAACCACTAGGCCGACTCGCAATCCTGTGCGCACTGCTGCTAGCCAGCTGCAACATGAATAACAGAGCGCTTGACGTGCTCCGCCATATCGGACACATCGAACGACTCGACCCGGCACTCGAGGATCTAGTACCTAGCAAGACCCAAATAGAAGTCATCGCCGAAGGCTTCGCATGGTCGGAAGGGCCGGTGTGGATCCCTGAAGACGGCGGATACTTGCTGTTTTCCGACATCCCCCCAAACCAGACGATGAAGTGGCAGCGGGGTGCTGGCACCAGCGTCTACCTGCAACAAAGCGGCTATCTCGACCCAATTCCGCGCCCCAATCACATCGCACCCGATGAGCCCGGCGCAAACGGTCTACTGCTCGACCACGAAGGCAGACTCGTCCTATGCCAACATGGTGAACGGCAGGTAGGCCGCATGGATGCACCGTTGTCGGCACCAAAGGCCGAGTTCACCGCGCTGGCGAAGTCCTACGCTGGCAAGCGGCTCAACAGCCCAAACGACGCAACGTTCCACGAGAACGGTGACCTCTACTTCACCGACCCGCCATACGGATTAACACGCAAGATGGAGGACCCGAACAAGGACCTGCCATTCCAAGGCGTCTACCGGGCGACACCAGACGGAACGGTCACGCTGCTTACAAAATCGATGTCACGCCCCAATGGCATCGCGTTCTCGCCGGACCACAAAACACTCTACGTCGCGAACTCAGATCCCAAACGCGCCATCTGGATGGCGTTTCCGGTCAAACCGGACGGAACCCTAGGCACGGGCAAAGTGCTCTTCGATGCAACACCGATGGTCGGCACACGCAAAGGCCTCCCCGACGGACTGAAGATCGACTTGCACGGCAACCTATTTGCTACAGGTCCAGGCGGCGTCCTAGTACTGACACCCGACGGGAAACACCTCGGCACGCTGATGACCGGCGAGGCAACGAGCAACTGCGCTTTCGGCGAAGACGGCAACACTCTCTTCGTAACCGCCGACAGCTTGCTATTACGCATCGAACTAGCGACATCCGCCAACCGCTAATCAGCAGATGGTGACCCTCCATCAGTAGATGGAGCAGAGCGCGCTAACTCAGGCGCACGACAGACTCAGCAAGGCCCAATAACGCCCAGCGAACGCGCCCGAAACGGACAAGCGAGAAGCCCAGCAATCGACCAACGAACGAACTTACGCAAGGCCAAGCCGATCGATCTCTCCTTCGTCCAAGCCAAGGTAATGCCCCAACTCGTGCCACAACGCAACTCGGACCTGCTCGGTCAAGTCTTCGCGGCCCGTTGCCATGCGCTCAAGATTCCGCTGAAAAAGGTAAATCACCGGGGGCAACGACGCCGGACCATCCTGCGGCTCGTCCGAAAGCGATACACCATCGAATAGCCCAAGCATGTCTGGACCAAGCGGTTCTCGACCAGCACGCCGCACACCGCGGCCAAGCGCTTCTTCTGGAACCACCTGCACAACGACCCGCATGCGCGCAAGGTATTGCTGGAACTGATCTGGCAGGGCACGAACAGCCTCCTGCACCTCATGATCAAATTCGTCGCGCGACAACCGCACAGGCACAGAGTACTTGTCTGGAGACGCAGTCGCGGCCCGCTCAAACAACCCATCAGCCTCACGATAACGCCCCCGACGCTCACAAAGACAACCGGCAACGACATCGGCATCAACCAATGCATCCGGCAACTCACGCGCGGCAGCAACCGCCTCCTCGGCCTCTCCGAAACGCCACTGAAGATAAAGACTCATTGCCAACCAGCACCGCGACGACGGGCAATCGGGATCACCTTGCAGCACTGTGCGGAACTCACGCTCCGCCTCGCGAGCTCGGCCCAATCCCAGACATGCATCGCCACGTAAGAACGTCAGGTCAGCAGCATTGCCGCGCCCAGCAGCGATTGCGGCATCAATAGCTCGCAGACCTTCTTCGATCTTCCCCGTCTCCAACAGGCGCTCAATATCCCGGATTGCAGGATCGTTGCCGACCACGACATCCGTGTCTGGCGGCACAACTCCATCGGGCTCAAGGTCCATGCCAGCAGTGGAACGCGGACGCAGTGTCGTGTCGACATCCGATGTCAGCAGAACTGAACACTTGCGGCAGAACGTGATTCACCCTTCTCTGTGAGTCCCCTACATCTGGAGCCAAATGATCAAGCTGTCACGCATCGTCTGCCCGACTGATTTCTCCCCCACATCGTCTCGAGCGGTCGACTACGCAGCGACAATGGCCAATTCCCTTGGGGCCGAGCTCATCCTCCTACACGTCATCCCCGCGATGGACTATCCACTGCGTAGCTTTGGCATGTCCGCCTCGTTCCAACACATCATCGAAGAACTGGAGGCACGCGCTAACGAATCACTCGACAAGCGCGTCAAAGTGCTCAAAGAAACAATGCCCAACGTCAACACGCGAACTGCCGTTGGTCATGGAGAAGCACATGAGGCCACACTCAAGTGCGCAGAAGACGAAGCGGCCGACATGATCGTGCTAGGCACGCATGGACACACCGGCATCACGCATGCACTGATTGGCAGCACAGCGGAAAAGGTCGTGCGCCTATCGAAATGTCCGGTCACGACCGTGCCTAACCCGGACTAGCGGGTAGGCAACGCGGGGTGCGGAGCAAATCACGGCCGCCGGCGGCCTAGACTTCGAGTAGGCCTTCGCGAATGGCGAGACGAGCCAACTCAGCAGCCGAGTGGCAATCCAACTTACGCTGCAGGTTCTCGCGGTGCTTCTTCACCGTGCCGAGCGACAACTCAAGCACTGCCGCGACCTCCTTGTTGGCTTTTCCGATCGCCAACAATTGGAACACTTCGCGCTCACGCGGAGTCAGGACCGACAATACCGAGGCCTCATCGCCCATCGCATTGCCTCCGCGCACTGCACGAGCCATAAAGTCATTCGACACCTTTGGTGACAAGTAGGAATCACCAGCGACAATAGAGTCGATCGCAAGACCGAGCTCTGATGGGTCACTGTTCTTGGACAGATAACCATCGGCTCCGGCCTGCAGTGCTTGCTGGACGAACTTCATGCCCTCGTGCTGCGAGGCCATCAACACTTGCGTTCGCGGTGAAACACGCTTGATCGGCGCAACGGCATCGAGACCGGACATGCCAGCCATGGTGATATCCAGAATCACCACGTCGGGTTTCAACTCGCCAACGAGGTCAACCCCACTGCGAGCATCACCGGAATCACCAACTACCAGAAAACGCCCCAGAGAGTGCAGCAACGACTTAAATGCCGCGCGCACAATCGATTGGTCATCAATCAGAACGATGCTTACTTGCTTTACGTCTTCCATCATAAATCCACTCACACACGTATCGATTCGGCTGTCGCAATCACGACATTGACCGGCAACTTGATCCTAAAACAGGCTCCCGAATCACCACTGAACAGCTCAATGCTTCCACCATGGGCTTCAACAACCTTGCGCGAAAACGCCAAACCAATGCCATTGCCGTAGTCCTTTGAAGTAGAGAACGGCTTAAAGATCTCATCCCGCATGCGGACAGGAACTCCAGGCCCAGAGTCCACAAACTCGATGCACACCGATTCTTCAATCACTTGCGCAGAGATTCCAACAGCACCAGATCCTTCACATGCCTCGGCTGCGTTTCTTAGCAGATTCACGAACACTTCCCCGAGATGTTGCTGGTCTGCCTCCACCCTCAAGCCCCGATCACACGAGACCTCGACTGCCATGTTCGCGAACGAATCGAGGCTGCGACACTCACCAACAGCAGTGTCGATCACATCGTGCAGTGACAATTCGCTTAGGCGCGGGATGAGCGGCTTTGCGAACGACAACGTCTCGCCAAGCAAGCGCTCAATTCGCCCCAGACTGTCGATAAACTCACCGACCACCACACCATCCTCCACACCCAGCCTCTCTCCAACAGCCTGTAACGCGTGACGAAGACCGTTGATCGGCGTCCTAATTTCGTGGCTCAGAACGGAGGCCGACTCACCGATCTCGGCCAGATTCTTGAGCAATTGAAGTTCGCGCTCGCGAGCTTGATCACGCTCACGAATCAGCTTCACGTGGCGTAAGCCGCGATTAACGACTTCGAAGAAACGTTCCTTGAACACCGGCTTCTGCAGGTAGTCGAACGCACCGTTCCGAACCGCTTGCGATGCGGTCTCCAAGTTAGGATCGCCTGTGATCAAGATGACAGGCTCTTGGCATTGGCGCACGTTAACGACCTCGTGCAGGATCTGCATTCCATCGAATGCAGGCATCACAATGTCGGTCACTAGCACCTCAAAACGACCAGGCTGCAGGTGTTCCTCAGCTTCGGCGAAACTGGTTGCCGCGACGACCTCCAGGCCCTCCCGCTCTAGGAAGCGCGCCAGCATCGTCAGCAACCTCACCTCATCATCGATCAGTACTACTTTTGCCATCCCTTTTATTAGTCCAAATACTATCGCTCATGCCCATACACAGCACTACCGCTTGGTGCGAACCCTGGCGTGGCAATAGTGCGTATATGGAGCGTAATTGAGCCTGTCGCTAGACAGGATCAAGGCCTTAGTAACCAACTCCACGCATGCGCTCAGACAATACAGTGCAAGATTCGAACCGCCTCGTCCGCAGCACATCGCGAGGCCCCTGGAATCAGCTTACCGACCTGACGCAGTAGACATGTGGATCGAACCAAGCATCGCGAACCTGCACTGTGAATCTCGCTGTCACTGAGAACCCCCAGCCGTCACTTAGAATCTGCAACAGCGTATTTGCGGGATCGAACGCTGCGACAACCCTGTCCGCACCACGCCCGTACTTTCAGCGCCACGCCGCGCATATGCATACGAAGGACGCACCCGCGGAAGCCCTAGTAACAAGCGGCGACACTCAGACACCGCCCAGCAATCCATCCAGCTGGTTACACGCGGATTTCACCAGTCATGCCACCGAGATCGACCCCCTGTAGACGCGGCTCAATCTCATTGCTCACAAACGAATCCACCTGTTCAGCGCTGCGCCCCACAAAGCGACTCGGCTGCATCAATTCCGGCAAGGCATCTTTGATAGCGGCAAACGCAGGATCGGCCGCAATCAACTCCATCAATGGATTCGCTTTACCCTCAGCCTTCACTGCATGTGCTGCGGCTCGACTGTGGATACGTACCTGCTCATGAAGATCTTGCCGGTCGCCTCCTGCAGCGACACCGGCCATAAGGATCTCCTCGGTTGCCAAGAACGGCAATTGCTCAGAGATCTTCTTCTCGATCACCTTCGGATAGACAACCAAGCCCTTAGTCACGTTCTCGATCAGCATCAGAATGCCATCGATCGCAAGGAACGACTCCGGGATCGCAATTCGCCGCACCGCCGAGTCATCGAGCGTTCGCTCTAACCACTGCGACGCCGCCGTGTGCGCACTCGAACTACTCGCCTCAATGACATAGCGAGCCAGCGAATTGACACGCTCACAACGCATCGGGTTCTTCTTGTAGGCCATCGCCGAACTACCGATCTGCTTCGATTCACTCGGCTCTTCGATCTCACCTTCGTGAGACAACAACCGCAGATCATTGGCAAACTTGCTCGCAGACTGCGCAATCGCTGAGAGAACTTGATGGATGCTCCAATCGAGCTTTCTCGTGTAGGTCTGGCCGCTCACCGGGATGCTCTTCTTGAATCCCATCCCTTCCGTTACAAGCCGGTCTAATTCTTCGACCTTCTTGTGATCGCCACCCGCGAGCAACAGGAACGTCGCCTGCGTACCGGTAGTGCCCTTGACTCCCCGGAACGGCAGCCAATCGATCACCCGCGATATCTCATCGAAGTCGAGGGCGAAGTCTTGCGCCCAGAGGCACGCGCGCTTGCCAACGGTCACGGGTTGCGCCACTTGGAAGTGCGTGTACCCGAGACACGGCTGCGAACGCCACTCCTTGGCAAAGGCTGCGAGATTCGCCATCACCGCGCCAAGGCGGCGCTGAATCAGCCCCATAGCCTGCCGGTAAATGACCAGATCTGCGTTATCGGTAACGAAACAACTGGTCGCGCCCAGGTGAATGATCGGCTTGGCGCTCTTGGCGAGCTCGCCAAAGTGATGCACATGCGCCATCACATCGTGGCGCAGCTCCTTTTCGAGCTCGGCTACTCGATCCCAATCGAAGGTATCGCGGTGCTCACGTAGTTCAGCGATCTGCCCCGGGGTTACCGGGAACCCAAGCTGATGCTCCGCATCTGCCAAACAGATCCACAAATCGCGCCACGCCGTATGACGTGATCGAGGCGAGAACAAACGAGCCATGCTCTTACTCGCATATCGCTCAATGAGTGGGTGATCGAACCGTTCGCCGCGTTCCATGCAGTTATCTAACAGGACAGAGAGCCCAGCGCCACGATCCCGACGAGAGGATCGCAACACCGAGGCCTCAGTCAGGCCCCTCAGGACACCGATCAGTAGCGCACCCAGACCTGACGGCTCTGGGTCTCATAGCGCGCAGGGAACCAAACACGGTCGTGATGAGCGGGCTCGACCACACCCCAACTACGGTGACCGCAGGAGTCGTAGACCCATCCGTAGGTCGCCGCGTGGTACTGCATTCCCCAGTAGCCAGGCACCAGAACCCGTTCACAGCGAGTCACGTAGCGCCCACAGTTGTAGCCGAAGTAGGCACCCCCGAACCCGATACGAACCGGAGCCGAGTTGAGAACCCGGCCAACGGTCCTGGCGACATGCTTCACACGATTGTGGCTCACATGGCCCACCTGTGCACTCCGCGAAGGCCGGATCGAACTCACTCGGCTTTGAGAAATGCGCGTGGCTTGGCCCCGCGAAACTCGGCGAACATTTTGAGAAGTCCGAACCGAGCGCGCAGGCAACGCGGCCTGGCCACGGTGGGACTGCTGCCGCACAGAAGTTGATGCGCGGCTCTGGCCCGCGCCTTGTCGAGTCTGCGCGGACATCGAGACAGCAAGCCCGAGGAGGGCTGCTACAACCAGTAAGGGGAGTCGCTTCATGACAAGCTACGAAGCGCAATCTGCACGCCAATGATGCATGACGATCCTCTCACTGGGTGCCTACCCGGGTAACTACGCCAATAAATAGGCCAGGTTCTCGCAAGCAGGACACTTCATGTCCCCTAGCCGGATCACCAATTGACGAAGGTCGCAGCTGCCACGCTCAGCAGGCTCGCCACAAACAAGGCACTGGCGAGCCTGCGCCAGCCTTGATCGCCCTCCGCTACACCCCGAAGCACCACAACAGCAAGCGCGGCACCCAAAGCATCAGAAACCCAATCAGCGAACGAACAAACCCGCCCCGGCACAAAGGACTGATGCAGCTCATCCACAATGCCATACAGCGACGCAACCAACCACGCGCCACGCGAACGGAAGGCACAAACCACCGCAACGGGGCGGCGAGACCATGCAATCCACAGCGACGCAGCGATGCAGGCATAAGCCACGACGTGCATGCTGTTGTGGAAGAGCGAATAAACCGTGTTGTGCGGTGTGTCTCCTGGGATCTTCGACGACGACCACCACAGCATCAACATGCCTGCTATGGGCACGAGCATGCGCAACCACTTCGGGACGCGAACGAGCCAATCAAGAACAGTCGTCAAGCTACGAAGGAGGTTGGGGGAATCAGCGGACCTGCTCACTTGAGCTTGATCTTGCCAACCAACCGAAGGCCACCCTCGGTTGCCGTTTCGGCGAGAAGGCCTTCGAGATACACCGAGAGCAAGAACAAGCCACGGCCGCGCTCACTGTCGAGCGAAGGCATGCCATTCGCCGTATCGGCCAACGCCGCAGCCAGATCCTCGATTTGGTCCAGAGGCATCTCCGGATCAAAGAACTCGATCACGACGTATTCGCCATCTAGACCAATACGAACCCCAAGGTCATGACCATGCTTCCGATAGCTCGCGCCATGCTCAACCGCGTTATTGACCAACTCATCGACAACTAAAGCCAAGTTGTCACAGGTAGCTGGCTCGGCTCCATGCCGGCCCGCCATATCACGGACTTTTGCGCGGATCTTGCGCAACAACGCCCCATCCGGCGGAAAGCGCAACAGATCGTCGGAACTCATTGCGCTCCCTCGACAACCAATGACAGGTCCACAGCCGGTGCGGAATGTGTCACCGCCCCAACAGAAATCCGATCTACGCCGCTCTCGGCAAACGCGCGCACAGTGTGCAAGTTGATGCCACCTGAAGCCTCGGTCAAAACTGTCCTGCCAGCAATCTGTGCGGCTTCCCGAACGGCAGCGATCGCGCCCTGCAACGGCGCGCCAGCTTCGAAGTTATCCAACAACACCACTGCCGCACCGCCGCGGACCGCAGCAACAGCTTCTTCGACAGTGCGGGCCTCGGCCACCACAGGAACGTCTTGGCCGTCACAACTCCGGCGAACGACTTCTTCGTAGCTGAGCGGTTTGGCAAACGCGAAATGGTTCTCCTTCAAGAGCACCTGGTCGAATAGGCCAATGCGGTGGTTCGCACCACCCCCAGCCAGAACCGCCGCTTTCTCCAAGTGGCGCAAGCCCGGCGTGGTCTTGCGGGTATCGAGTATCTGCGCATCGGTGCCGGCTACTCGGTCAACGAATTGCCGCGTCATGGTCGCAACACCAGACAAGCGCTGCAGGAAATTGAGCGCTGTCCGTTCAGCTGCGAGCAGCGGCGCCATCGCCCCCTCGACAAGCATCACGTCATCGCCAGGAGCAAACGAGTCGCCATCCTTAAGAAGCACTTCGATGGTGCAATTAGGGTCCAGCAACTCAAAGCTGGCGACAGCACATTCGAGTCCCGCCAGGACACCGACAGACTTGCCATAGATACGGGCACGACCACGCTGTGTGGCTGCCACGGACAAAGCCGAGGTAATGTCATCCGCCACGGCCAACTCTTCGGACCCCAGGTCCTCAGCGAGGGCGCGACGCACGCATTCTCGATGATCTGCACCGACGCTCGTCATTCGCGCGCAGCCTACCCGAAAGACAGCGCGCACGCATTGTTACGATCCTCCACCTTCAGCGCTCCAGCAGTCGCTCTGCGTCAAAGCCCCCCTAGCAAGGGGGCCTATCCACCCAATGGAGCCGGTTAGTAGCCATATTCAGGCCCAAAGTGGACAAACTCACCCAAACAAATAAGTGTCTCTGGGCCAATACCGCGGACCCTCGAAAGATCGGCCAACCCCTCGAAAGGGCCGTGCCGAATGCGCTCAAGCACGACCGCTTCCGCTCGACTGGGGCCGAGCGACGGCAACGCCTGCAACTCAGCCACGCCCGCCCGATTGACATCAATCCGGCACGGAGAGATGACAACACTCGGGGGCGACGGCAACAATCCACCGGCAAAGGCACGCACCGCCAATAGCTGAACCAAGAACGCCCACGCCACCAGCAGCAGCCACGACCGAGCTACCAACGGCGAATCTGCGCCAACATCCGATCTTCGACGCCACGGGTGCTCGCCATACTGCGTGGATCCAACACCTGAGACTCCAATGACGCGACCAACTCGCTCAGCGCTCTCGACGTCTCGCATTCAGGCGCCTCGAGCAGCATCGGTGCCTGCCCAAGTCGACGGTGACTTACGGCTTGGTCCTCAGGGACTGCTCCAAGGTAGTGGATCGGGAGGCCGGCAAACCGGAGCGAAACATCAGATAGGCGCTCAAACGTCGCGCGACCTAGCTGTGGATTGGTCACACGATTGACGGCCAGCTGAATACCTGGCCTCTCAACCTGTCGCGACAGACACTTAATGACGGCATACGCATCCGTCAACGCAGCGATTTCCGGATTCGTCACCATCACTACGTGCTGCGCAGCCAACACTGTGATCATCGACTGCGGTGCAAGGCCAGCCGCACAATCAATCAACAGCACATCAAAACGATCGGCCAATTGGCTGAACGCGCTTGCCAGCATCTGCATGTGCTTAGCGTCGAGTTCGGCCAGGCTAGAGATGCCCGAACCACCAGCAACCAAGGACGGCCCAAACGGCGTCGACACAAGCGCTTCTTGCACTGTGCATTGACCACCAAGCAAGTGCTGCATCGTGTAACGAGGATTGACCCCAAACAGCAAGTGCGCGTTAGCCAAGCCAAAGTCGCAATCGACAACTGCGACCCTTAATCCTCGATGGAAGAGGCCTATCGCTAGATTCGTCGTCAGGAACGACTTGCC
>Ga0315332_10000571_pt1 | contig 17342 bp, 14 predicted proteins | sample M110034915metaG_FD_203455 | JGI IMG/M metagenome (GOLD analysis project Ga0315332, IMG submission 203455) | Ammonia-oxidizing marine archaeal communities from Monterey Bay, California, United States - M1 100m 34915 | ecosystem: Environmental > Aquatic > Marine > Intertidal zone | place: USA...
TTCTTGAAATACCGCCAAGTAAGCAAAATCAACCATGTAAATTCCACAATTTATTGCTTCCGCTGCATCAGATTCGAAGTGTTCTATATTCGATGCTGGAGACAACAAATGCTCATTAAACTTTACTTTATCATTATGTAAGGCCTCTAATTGCTCAATGGAAGAAGGCATAGACTTTATAATAGTATGAAACTCATTTTCTACGACCTCTTTTTTGTCATTCAATTGTTCTGACTGTTGAGCAATAGATCCAAAGAATAATAAGTTTGCAATAAGCGTAATTAATATCTCCCTCATTAGTATTTAGTTTCCGCTAAAGTAATAAAATCGTAAACGATTATATTCGCTAAATGAAAATTAAAGCAATAATTACCGGTTCAACAGGTATGGTTGGAAAAGGTATACTCCTTGAATGCCTAGAACGCGAAGAAGTTGAGTCTGTATTGGTGATAAATCGAAAACCTCTTGGTTTAGTTCATCCTAAACTAAAAGAAATTTTACATCAAGATTTTAGTGACTTTTCTATAATCAAAGAAGAATTCAGTAATTATAATGCCTGTTTCCACTGCATGGGTGTTTCATCAATTGGAAAAACAGAAGATGAATTTCTAATTCCTACATATAATTTCACAAAAGCCCTAGTTGATGAAATGAATGCAGTTAAATCCAACATGGTTTTCAACTATGTATCAGGTTCGGGAACGGACTCTTCAGAATTAGGAAATACAATGTGGGCTAGAGTTAAAGGAAAAACTGAAAATATGATCCTAAATGCTGGATTTAAAGATGCTTACATGTTTCGAGCAGGGATGATATTACCTGAAAAAGGGGTGAAATCAAGCACAGGATGGTACAACTCGATTTATGTTATACTTAAACCACTTTTTCCTTTTTTCAAAAAAATGAACTCAGTTACTACGAGTGTAAAAATTGGAGACGCAATGATAAATTCGGTATGTAAAGGGTTTGAGAAAAAACACCTAGAAAACCAAGATATTAACACTTTAGCTACTCAATAGAAGTCTCTTGTTAGCAGAAAGAAATGCTAAGTAAAAAGGGTATTCCAAGACCAATCCAACCCAAAAATGGTGTTTTAGTGTAACACATTAAGCCAGCTGGCCTCTGTTTGGTTTAAGAGTTTTTCTTAATATTTCAACGTATTCTTCGTCTACTACTGCGAATGCTGAAACAAACAAATCAGAATGCTTTTCAATTTCAATTTGGTGAAATTCAATTTTATCCTTGATAAAAAAATCTTTCAGATGGTCACACTGATGTTCAGCAGTTTTTAAAGCATCAGAGCCACGAAAATCCCAAAGCATTTTAATTTTCTTCATAATTTCAATAAACAAACATAACACACTTGTTCTTACCATATTTTAATGGTCTATTATAAATTCCTAATCTTAAAGATTCATATTCAAAAAAGGAGTAGAAAATTATTACATAAGTGGTGTCCTGCTGAATTAATTTTGTGGCATTACCAATTTTAACTCGCCCAAGTCACTGACATCTCTTTGCTACACGTTGCTTATAATAGAAAGACTTTGTATGCCTAACTATTGCGACCAGCAAAACTCTTTATCCATACATTGTATAAATTTTCTAAATCGCCCTTCGTTTTTGATTCTTGTAGACTCGGTCGAATAATTTCTTGATACTCTAACATTTTTTTTCGAACAGTTAAATAACCCCACGTTCGCCAGAGCATATTACAATATGCTTTGGCCTCTTTAGGATTATCATAAAACAATTGTAAGCAAGTTAAGGATGCTAAACTCAAAGGTACTTTACAAACAAAGCTAGTATCGCTTCTGCGGATTACTTCATACTTAATTTCGTGAGCAGGTGATGAATAGATTGTATTAATCTCTGTCTTTTCGTACTGCCATTTTAAGTCTTCCATTGTTATTATTTTTAACAATGATAGCATGGCAAACCGTAATCTATTTATGATTTACTTTTTTAAAGTAAATAGATTCACCAAAAGCTCATGAAGTTCTTGAATACGAAGAACTTAATTTAGATCTATATCGTACCGAAATTAGATAAAATAGATTTAGAGCTAATAATCATCATAACAAAAACAATTTGTTATTAGGTTCTCTACGCTGGCATTTTATTATATTTGACTTGTATTATGGATATAATCACAACAGAAAAGCTTACTAAATTTTACGGCTCAGAAAGGGGTATTGAAGGTGTAAGTATTAATGTTAAACAAGGTGACATTTTTGGCTTTATTGGGCCAAACGGAGCTGGAAAATCTACCACAATACGAACCTTATTAAACTTAATTTTTCCTAGCTCTGGTACCTCCCAAATTTTCGGAAAAGATACAGTGACCGAAAGCGCAGAAATTAAAAAGAAAATTGGCTATTTGCCTAGCGAAGTAAATTATTACGACAACATGTCTGTGGAAGATTTGCTTAATTTTTCTGCAACTTTTTTTCCTAATACCGACAATAAATATCGCAAGGAGCTATGCGAAAGGTTTGCGTTAGATACCACTAGAGAAGTTAATGAACTGTCTTTAGGTAACCGAAAAAAAGTTGCCATAGTTCAATCTTTAATGCACCGGCCAGAATTACTTATTATGGATGAACCCACAAGTGGTTTAGACCCTTTGATGCAAACTGAGTTTCATCAAGTATTAAAAGAAGCTAATAAGGATGGGACAACACTGTTTTTTTCATCTCACATATTAGGTGATGTTCAAAAAATATGCAATCGCGTATCCATTATTAGAAATGGTGTTATTGAAGCTAACGAAGACATTGATTCGTTGCTCGCCAGACAGCTTAAAAAAGTTTCATTAGTACTCAACGATGATGCAAAAGAAGAGCAATTTGCGAAAGAAGAGATTTCAAAACTAAATTTACTTCATCAAAGAGTTTCTTTTACATACTCTGATAGCCCCAATGAATTGCTTCGATTCATTGCTCAACTAGAAGTAAAAGACCTAACCATAGAAGAGCCAACCCTAGAAGATATATTTATGCACTATTATGAATAAGGCGCTTTACATATTGGAGTTAAAACGTAATTTGAAGTCGTTTTTAATCTGGGGAAGTGTTGTGCTCTTTATCACCGTATTTATCTTACTCCTATTTTTGAGTTTCGCTGATATGGGTGAATCCATGCAAGTAATGATGGAAGGTATGCCAGAAGGAATGGTAAAAGGATTTGGAATGAACGTTGATATATACACTAATGTACTTGCCTACTATTCTACCTATTTCGGATTGCATATTATGATTCTCACAGGAATATTTGCTATTACAATGGGAGCCAATATTTTATCAAAGGAAGAAAGAGAAAAAACATCTGAATTTTTACTTACAAGACCTATCTCCAGAACTGAAGTTATTAATTCTAAGTTGGCTGCTTATTTTACATTGCTCTCGATATTAATTGTGCTTCAAACTTTATCTGGCTATTTAACAATCGATTATGTCTCAGAAGCACCATTTGACAACGGCATTTTCATTACACTTTCTATCTACGGAACGTTGCTTACTCTGCTCCATGGAGCATTAGGCTGGGCGCTATCATTGATACCAAAAAGAGGTAAGGCTATTACGGGGCCATTAATAGGTGTCGTTGTTGGCGGATTTGTTTGCAGCGCAATTTCAAAAATTAGCGAGGACTCGGAATTTTTGAGATGGATAAGCCCTTTTTCTTACGTTAGTTTTGATGTTAGCTTGCCTAATTATTCATTAGATCCTGTTACCGTTATTGTATTTTTAGCCATTATAGCAGCCCTGCATGTATTAGTTTATGTGAGCTATAATCGTAGAGATTTAGACGGGTAATTACTCGCTTTTATAAGTATGAAAAAGCCTCATCCTAAATATTAGAATGAGGCGTTCCCCCTTATTGTTTCATGCTCGGATTCTATTTCTCTTTATTGATATCGTACCAATCGATATGGCGGGTATAGTACATGATAACTGCCAGTACCGCAAACAGCCCAACACTTCCTACTAGTAATGCGAAGTCTTGCAATTGTAAAATGATGAATATAAAACCATAAATCATAGCCATAGCGCCTCCCATAAATAGTGTGAGCCTCTTACTCTTTAGCACACCTTGTATGTATATTAATACAAGTGTTATGACGGCAACCGATGATACAATATAAGCTAGCCCAAAACTACTTTGTTCGGATATTGATAAAAGCAGCGCATAGAATATACAGAGAGCGAACCCAACTAATAAGTACTGAATTGGGTGAATTCGTTTTTTATTAATTACCTCCATAAAGAAGAACAGTAAAAAGGTAAGAGCAATAATAAGAACCGCATACTTAGAGGTGCGCATGTTTTTTTGGTATTGATCTACACCAACCATAAGGTCTACACCAAATACTGAGGAATAAGTTTTATAACTACTTCCTCTCCACTGCTGTGGAAAATCTCTGTTGAGCTGCAGCACTTTCCATTTGGCTGTAAAACCATCTTCATTTATTTCGCGCTCGTCTGGTAAAAACTGGCCAGAAAAGCTTGGGTTTTTCCAAGACGATTTTAGGCTCACTATTGTTTCTGCACCAAGGGGAGTAAAATTCAAGCTGCTACTTCCATTTAAGTTAATATTAAAATTAAAAGCATATTTATCGGTACTATCTAGTAGGTTTACCCTTGTAGAAATACCTTTTTCGATGACATCTCTAGAAGGAACCCCTGGCTTAAATTCACTTTTAGTTTCCTCCCAGTTTAACAAAATATTATCGTTTATTCCTCGCATATCAGGAATGCCAACAGAAATGGTAGCTTCATTCCAAAGGATGTCTTTATCATCAATATTCCAATCGCTGAAATCAGGTTGAACAAACTCGCCCGATACGTTTAAGAGAGTTGAATAAACTACTGCTTCGAAAATACCTCGGTAGCGTAATTCTGGATTTATATCACCATCAATGTTTAAGGTGTTGGGCAAAAAATAGGCGTTGTTCCGTAACGACTTTAGTTCTTCGTCATCATCGGTTTTATAATAGGTAATATAAGGTATAGTTAACACAGGACCAGTAAGCGTTTGTTCATTTCCCCAACTGGAACTTATCTCACTAACTACAGACTCTTGTCTAGATTGACGCTCTCGAATTAAGTCGTTTATCATGCCTGTAGGAATTAGAAGCAGTAAAATTAAAATGGCTATGGATACAATCTTAAATGTGATGGAATTACGTATCCACGTTCCTAGTTTTTCGAAAAATGATGGTTGTTCCCTCATGGTTTAAGTTTTTAGATTTACCCATGAACGTCTTTATGTGAAATGTTAGTACTTGATAAGTAACAATTTAACACTTATTAAGAGAAATACTAAAACTTTACCTAATTGATTTAACAAAGTGCCTTCTCATACAAATTGTATTTGCCCAGCGGTAAATCTTTTACACCCACTTGAATAAACCCTTGGTTAATATAGTACTTGCATAATTGCGCGTTAGTTGCATCGCAATCTAGACGAAGAAGGTTTACACCTTCTGCTAAGGTTTGTTTTTCTAGCTCAGCAACAATGCGTTGACCGAGTTTATTACCCGCAAAATCTTTGTGGACTACTAGCGAATGTATGTACCGCGCTTCTTCTACCATTTGTCCCCAGTACAAGGTATCTTCATTAAGCAACCGAAACATAGCCATTACTTGCTTGGCTTCGTTTTCTACAAAATAAAACTCTCCATTGGCAAAACCTGCTTTTACCCAATCTACCTTTTCTTGTGGAGGGGTAGTCCAATACGCCCATTGCTTTAACCCTTTCTGTGCAAGTGTTTGGGCTGCTTGTTTTAATAAAGTTAGAGCTGTGTCTATTTCAAGTACCTCCGCTTTTCTGAAAACTAAATTCATTGGTAAGTATAAAATTAGATTTTAACGCCTATCACACACACTGGGTGCAGCGCCTCGCTGCTACATATTACGTCTATACTGTCCACCTACCTCAAACAAAGCGTTAGTAATTTGCCCTAAAGAGCAATGCTTACAGGCTTCCATTAGCTCGGCAAAGATGTTTTGGTTTTGTATAGCGGCACGCTGCACTTTGGTTATAGCATCACTCGCCAAGTCTTCTTTGCTTTTATGCAAGTTGTTTAGCATGTTAATTTGGTATTGCTTTTCACCTTCTTCTGCTCGTATTACTTCTTGTGGTACAACCGTTGGCGAACCTTTACTGCTCAAGAATGTATTAACTCCAATAATTGGGAATTCACCCGAGTGTTTTAAGTGTTCGTAGTACATACTTTCTTCTTGTATCTTGCTACGTTGATACATGGTTTCCATAGCACCTAACACACCGCCACGCTCATTAATACGATCGAATTCGGTTAATACGGCATCTTCTACCAAGTCGGTTAGCTCTTCTATGATAAACGAACCTTGTAATGGGTTTTCATTTTTCGCCAATCCTAACTCACGGTTAATAATTAACTGTATCGCCATCGCTCTGCGCACAGATTCTTCTGTTGGAGTTGTGATGGCCTCATCGTAAGCATTGGTATGTAGGGAATTACAGTTGTCGTAAATCGCATACAATGCTTGCAAGGTGGTACGGATGTCGTTAAAGTCTATCTCTTGAGCGTGTAAAGATCTCCCACTGGTTTGGATGTGGTATTTCAACATTTGCGCACGTGGGTTAGCATCATACTTTTTAGCTAATGCTTTTGCCCAAATTCTGCGTGCTACTCTACCAATAACTGCATATTCTGGATCGATTCCATTCGAGAAGAAGAAACTCAAGTTTGGTCCAAACTTGTTGATATCCATACCACGGCTAAGGTAGTATTCCACGTAGGTGAAACCATTACTTAGTGTTAACGCCAACTGCGTAATTGGGTTAGCTCCCGCCTCTGCGATGTGGTAACCAGAAATACTTACTGAATAAAAATTTCGGATGTTTTTCTCAATAAAATACTCTTGCACATCACCCATTAAACGAAGCGCAAACTCTGTGCTAAAAATACACGTATTTTGAGCTTGGTCCTCTTTTAATATATCTGCTTGCACCGTGCCACGCACTTTAGCAATGGTATCAGCCTTAATTTGAGCATACACATCGGCATCTAGTACTTCGTCTCCCGTTACCCCCAACAACATTAAACCTAGGCCATCATTCCCCTCCGGAATATCGCCTTGGTAAGCTGGTCTATCGATTCCATAATCATCGTATTTAGCTTTTTTAACTGCCTCAACCTTACTTTCCAAGTTGTTTTCGATAATGTACTTTTCGCAATTTTGATCAGTAGCAGCATTCATAAAGAACCCAAGCAACATTGGAGCTGGACCGTTTATAGTCATCGAAACCGAAGTAGTTGGATTAACCAAATCAAACCCAGAATAGAGTTTTTTAGCATCATCCAAACAACAGATACTCACACCAGCATTACCAATTTTTCCATAGATATCTGGTCGTAAATCTGGATTATTACCATATAGCGTTACACTATCAAAAGCGGTACTTAATCGCTTAGCAGGCATACCTAGACTCACATAGTGAAAACGTCTGTTTGTACGTTCCGGTCCGCCTTCACCAGCAAACATTCTAGTTGGATCTTCTCCTTCCCTTTTAAATGGGAACAAACCAGAAGTATAGGGAAATTCTCCCGGCACATTTTCTTGCAAGCTCCATTTTAAGATATCACCCCAGCTTCTATACTTGGGCAATGCCACCTTAGCTATTTGGTTATGCGATAAAGACTCGGAATGTGTTTTAATGCTCAACTCCTTTTCACGGACCTTAAACTTATACTCAGGTGCTTTGTATTTGCCTGATTTCTCAACCCAACCTTGCAGAATATCCCAATTACGCGGATCTAAATCTTTTTTGAGGTCTTCAAACTTTAAGTTTAAAGTTTCAAGTTCAGAGTTTAAAGTTTGCTGCGAACCTTCGCTTCGCAACTGATCTGAACCACCAAACAACATAATTGCTTGATTTAAGCCATATAATTTTTCAGCAACCTCAACTTGCTTGTTTACCCAATCATCATAACCACGATTATTCTCAGCAATCTCACTCAAGTATCGTGTTCGTTTTGGAGGAATCACAAAAATCTTTTCGCTCATCTCATCCGTAATTTCGAATTTACTATCGAGCTTAGCACTAGTTTTCTCAACTAGTTTATCCATTATTGCTTTGTAGAGTGAATTGGTTCCTGGATCGTTGAACTGAGATGCAATCGTTCCATAAATTGGCATAGCATCTACATCAGTATCCCATAAATTGTGGTTACGTTGGTATTGTTTCTTTACGTCACGAATTGCGTCTAACGCGCCTCGTTTATCAAACTTGTTAATTGCTACGATATCTGCAAAATCGAGCATATCAATTTTTTCTAACTGAGTAGCAGCTCCAAACTCTGGCGTCATAATGTATAGCGAAATATCAGAGTGATCTAAAATCTCTGTATCCGACTGTCCAATGCCTGAAGTTTCTAGAACAATTAAATCGTATGCTGCAGCTTTCAATATCGAAAGTGCTTCTTTTACATGTACACTCAATGCCAGATTACTCTGACGAGTAGCCAACGAACGCATGTAAACTCTACCGTTTTTGATAGAGTTCATTCTAATTCTATCACCTAGCAAAGCACCGCCGGTCTTCTTTTTAGAAGGGTCGACTGATACAATTGCAATATCCTTGTCTTTAAAATCGACCAAGAATCTACGCACCAATTCATCTACCATAGATGATTTACCAGCACCACCTGTTCCTGTAATGCCCAATATTGGCGTAGCAACTTTTGATGCCAAAACGTGTACTTTATCTAAATCGGCTTTGCTCTCATTTGGGAAATTCTCAGCTGCAGAGATAAACTTAGCGATGCTTTTCACATCTTTTTCAGCTAAGCGATTTACTTCTCCTTTTAAATCGGCTCCTGTCGGGAAATCAGATTTCTCAACCAAGTCATTAATCATTCCCTGCAAGCCCATTGCGCGCCCATCATCTGGATGATAAATACGCTCGATTCCGTAGTCTTGTAGTTCTTTTATCTCTTCAGGAAGAATAGTACCGCCGCCACCTGCAAAAATTTTAATATGTTTAGAACCTTTCTCTTTCAATAGGTCGTACATGTATTTCAAGTACTCAACATGCCCTCCTTGATATGAAGTCATCGCAATAGCTTGCGCATCTTCTTCTATCGCACAATTAACTACCTCTTCAACACTTCTATCGTGCCCTAAATGAATTACTTCACAACCCGTAGATTGAATAATTCTTCGCATGATATTTATCGCTGCATCATGTCCATCAAACAGACTCGCAGCGGTAACAATTCTTATTTTATTCTTGGGTTGATAAGGTATTGCTTGCTCCATTTCCTAGTATTCCTATTCCTTGCAAAGATAGTGAAAAGGTAGGCTAGAAAAAAGGCAAAAAACTTAATCGTCAGCAGAGTCTATTCTCCTTCTATTCTGCTTAACATTAGACTTGTTTTTTTTATCTGACAATCGCCTTTGAATCTTTGAATAGGGAATTTTAGTGGCCCTTCTTCTCTTTTGCACTTTAGTATTTACAATGATAAGATTAAGCAACTTTTCTATAGCAGTTTCCTTATTCGTCAATTGACTTCTGGATTCTTGTGAAACAATCCTAATAAGTTTTCCTTTAATCAACTTAGACTTTATTTTCAAGAAAAGTTGTTTCTTTTCTACCACAGACAAACCCTCTGACTGATGAACATCAAAAAACAACTCAACTCTCGTTTCGGTTTTATTCACATTCTGTCCGCCAGCACCTCCACTTCGTGAAGTTTTGATAATCAGTTCCTTTATGATGGTTTCCCTGTTCATGACGAATAACAAAATTAGCGATATTGATAGCTAGGTTTATTATTTTTGAACAACAAATCTAAGAAGCATGAAAAAAGGAATAATCTCAGCATCAATTCTTACTATAATACTTGTTGCGTTAGCAGTACTTAATCCATTTATAAATACGATTAATAAAAAGACAGGTTTCAGTTTGCCTGATGGTATGAGCAATGCCGAAGCAAGACAAGCATGGGAAAGTAAGAGATTGACAGATCCAGCAACAGGCGAAATTCCACAAGGAATTAGAAAAAAAGAATTGGCCTATGCGCAAACACTACCTAAAACTGCCGAAGCAAATAGAGGTCAATACGAATGGAACTCAATTGGTCCTTTCAATCAAGGAGGAAGAACTAGAGCATTGGCGATAGATATATTAGACGAAAGCACCATGATTGCAGGCAGTATTTCTGGTGGTATTTGGCGAACGACCAACGGAGGTACTACTTGGGGTAAAGTAACTTCGCCTAACCAAAATGTTGGTGCTTCTTGCATAGCACAAGACACCCGAACTGGTAAGGAAAGTACTTGGTATGTTGGATCAGGAGAGCGATACAATTCAGCGAATGGAGGTGGCGCACTCTATTTAGGGACAGGTGTTTGGAAGTCAACAGATAACGGACAAACATGGGATACACTGACTTCGACCGGAAGCGATACACCTCAAGCCTACGAAGATTGGGATAAGATTTGGAGCATCGTTCTTTCAAAAGAAGATACGGCTGATATTGTTTATGTAGCTACCCCATCAAAAATTCATAAAAGTTGGGATGGTGGAGAAACTTGGTCAGACGTTTTAGTTTCTTCAGGTGCAGGAGGTTACAGTTATTCCAATTTAATGATAACACCAAATGGCGTTTTGTACGCTACCTTTAGTACTGACGGATCTGGTGGAATTTGGCGTTCTGAAGACGGAGACAACTGGACCAATGTTAAAACTAGCGCTTGGGTTGGTGGAAATACTAGAATGGTTTCTGCGTTCGACCCTTCTGACGAAAACGTAGTATACTTTTTGGCTAATACTCCAGGGTATGGAAAGGAAACATTCAACTTTAGAGGAGATGGAGAATGGAATAGCTTATGGAAATACACTTATATAACTGGCACAGGGGCTGGTGTTGATGGAACTTGGGAAGATCGATCTGCTAGCCTCCCCATTGGACCTTATGGTTTTGATGATTTTGCAGCACAAGGTGGTTATGATTTGTTAATATCGGTAAAACCAGATGATCCTAATACGGTGATTATAGGTGGGACTAATTTGTACCGTTCAACTGATGCATTTGCCTCTGAAAACAACACTACATTTATTGGCGGATACAAGGAAGATACAGCGCTGCCAGACTTTAAGATGTATGACAATCACCACCCCGATCAGCATGTTACATTTTTCTCCAGTACGGATAATAATGTGATGTACTCTGGCAATGATGGCGGTGTTTATAGAACTGATGATGTTATGGCAGATACCGTTGTTTGGACCTCATTAAATAATGGCTATTTAACCACTCAGTTTTATACCAACGCGATAGATCACGGTACTGAAGGTAGCAATGTAATTATTGGAGGGCTACAAGATAATGGAACTTTCTTTACGAATTCATCTGACCCTCAAGCGGATTGGGAAATGTCGCTATCTTATGATGGAGCATATTGTGCAATCGCAGATGGTGCTGGTACTTACTATATGTCTATTCAACTGGGTAGAATCTTAAAAATGGAATTAGACGCGAACGGACTACCTACCGCAACTAGAAGAATTGATCCTATCGGAGGAGCTAACTACGATTTCATTAACCCATTGATGCTCGAACCCCTAGACAATGATGTGTTATATGTGTCTGGAGGAAACAGACTATGGAGAAACGACAGTTTAGATTACATCGCTTTAAATGGTGATTGGGACTCGATTAGTCAAGGATGGATGGAACTAAGTGGTTTAACCTCTGGCGACATCAGTGCCTACGGACCAACATATTCTGGAAACAAAACACTTTACATCGGGACATCGAGCGGCCGAGTTTACAAATTAGATTCAGCAACTGTTGGTGACCCCACTTTTAATGAAATTGGATCAATTGGTGGTTATGTTAGTTCAATTTCTGTTGATCCAAGAGATGACGACAAAATAATGGTTGTTGCGTCTAACTACAACGTTCATAGTGTCCACTATACTGAAAACGGAGGAACTGATTGGTGGAGAATTAGCGGAAACATGGAGGGCAGAGATTATCCTGCCGGATTACCTCAGCTATATGCTAATGGCCCGTATCCAAGTTGCAGGTGGGGTGAAATCATTCCTATTGGAAATGATCGATCTGTTTATTTGCTTGCTACAAGTGTTGGACTTTACGCTACCAATACTTTAGCACTGGGGTTTGATATCGATAGTGATACGACAGTATGGGTGCAACAAGGGGCTAATACAATTGGGAATGCTGTATGTAATATGATTGATCACCGTGAATCTGATGGATTTACTGCAATCGCGACACATGGCGATGGAATGTTTACTGGATACATTACTAACTCATGGGGAGTTACTGATATTACAGAAAATGAAAACACATCTGGATTTTCAGTTTATCCTAACCCAGCAAGTAACTCAATAACTATTGAGGGGAGGATTAGCTCTATCACGTCAATTTATACTTTGAATGGACAGCTAATCACTACCTCTAGTGAAAATATTATCGACATTTCGAAATTAGCACCCGGGCAATACCTTCTTATTTCAGGTAATGAAATTGAAAAATTAATTAAATACTAGACATAAAAAAGCCCAATCGCTTGGGCCTTTTTGTCTTCACTTCACTTTTATTCACTCTTTAGTAAAGCGTCTTATAGTTAATCCCTCTTCACTATTGATAATAACTGAATAAACACCTATCGGTACGTTATTCATATTAAATTCAATTATTTCACCATCAGCAATTGAACTATGAACAGAATAGTTCAATTGCTTTCCAAGCATATCAACAATAATAATCGTTACTTTAGAGCTCATCTCAGAGTCGAAAACAAGGTTTAGTCTATCCTTTACAGGATTTGGATATAAACCAATAGATGTTGCATTGTATCCTTCAATCAGCCCACTAAAAATTACAGTATCTGTGCTAATAACAATAGATGAACAAACAGAGTCGCACCAGTTTCCAAGAGTGTCATAAGCTGTTAAACAAACATCGTAAGTTCCATCCATCTGCGGAGTGTAGCTTAAATCAGTAGTATTTTCAATGGCCACAACATTAAAACCTCCTGAGTATACTACCCAATCGTAAGATGTCGCACCTGTAGAAGAATTTGTTCCAATAATTTCACCATTTGGCCCTTCTGTCAAAGTCATAGCCGGATCACAAGCCGCTCCCGTTGTGGTATCTGCATTAATATAAATTGAAGAACAAGTTGAGTCGCACCAATTACCTAATGAATCATAGGCCGTTAAACACACATCATATTCACCACTAAATAACAAAGGAAAATTTAAATCTGTAGTTGTTTCTGATGCAATAAAATTAAATCCACTTGTATATATTATCCATTCATAGGAAGTCGCTCCTGTCGACATATTAGTTCCTATTACTTCACCATTTGAACCCGCAGATAATGTCATGTCTGGAGTACAGGTGGTTCCTGTTGTCGTATCTGTGTTAATAGCAATAGATGAACAAACTGAGTCACACCAGTTTCCAAGTGTGTCATAAGCTGTTAAACAAACATCGTATGTTCCATCTATCTGCGGAGTGTAGCTTAAATCAGTAGTACTTGCAGTAGTCTCAACATTAAACCCTCCTGAGTATACTACCCAATCGTAAGATGTCGCACCTGTGGAAGAATTTGTTCCAATAATTTCACCGTTTGGCCCTTCTGTCAAAGTCATAGCTGGATCACAAGTTGTTCCTGTTCCACCACCAGGTACAGTTATGTAAATAGAAGTACAAGCAGAATCGCACCAGCCACCAGTAATGCCACCATAAGCGTTTAAGCATACGCTATACATTCCGCTTACTTGTGGAGTATAATATAATGCTGCGGTCGAAGCTGAATAGACTGTATTAAATCCGTTATCGTAGATAACCCAATCGTAATTTGATGCACCAGTAGAATTGTTTCCTCCTACTATAGTTCCACTCGAATCTGTTGAAACCGTAAGTACAGAATTACATTGTGACCAGGAATTGTTAACCCCAATTATTCCAACTAGAGCTATACTGAGTAATACTTTTTTCATTATTATTAATTTTTAAAGAGTTAGTTTAGATAGATACGTAACTCGAAAACGAAAAGGGTCAAAGAAATATGATTTATTAAAATTATATTTAAACCCTTTTATAAATCATCTCAATATCACACCCTTGACCTTCTATCGAACTGATTGTTATTACACCCTTATTTTTATTAACGAACTCCTTTGCGATGCTTAATCCTAATCCTGTGCCCTCAATTTGAGTGACATTTTCTGCACGAAAGAATGGCTGAAACATTTTTGATAAATTACTTTCAGGAATACCGATACCATAATCCTTAACTCTTATACTTATTTCTTTTGAACGGAAAGATATCGTTAATTCAGGATTTTTTCTTCCTTTAGAATATTTAAGCGCATTGTCTATTATATTAGTTAAGGAATGCGTTAATAATTGTGGATCCAGCTTAATATTGTAGGGATTGCCTTTAACTTCAAATTCTACTTTTCTAATGTCTTTTTTAGATTGTTCGAAGCCAGAAACAATTCCTTTGCAAAGGTCAATGATATTAACAATTTTAGGGTTAAAATAATCTGCATTAGATGCAGACTTCCCAAGAATTAAAACATCATTCATTAAGTTGGTCATTTTTTCGACTTCAATATTTATACGAGCAGTTACTTTTTTATATCGTTCACGTAAACTACCATCTATGTTATTCCCTAACATATCAAGTAAATCGGAATTTGATTGAATTGCAGCTAAAGGAGTTCTAAATTGATGCGATGCCGTTGAAACAAAGCTTGATTTTAATTGGCTTAATTCTTTTTCTTTTTCTAACGAATGTTTCAACTTTACTTCATTTTTTTTAAGCTCTTTGGTTCTTGAAGCATTTTTATCATTTAGCTCAATTAAATTATTTTTTAGCGTGATTAGTGACTTTTTCAGCAAGCTTATTTCATTATTTCCTTTTGACGGTGAAAGTTGAACCGTATAATCTAATTCACTTAATTTTTGTGCAAATTCACTTGCTTTCCTTATTGGTAAAGTAACAAAAATTAGAAAAACAGTATACAAACTAAATAAAAGAACATTTATTAAAAGTGTTAATTCGATAATAGGTTTATTGAGCTCATCAATAACTTCCTGATCCCTAAATTTCGATTTTCCCATGACAATTTCACCGCTAATTATTTCTGAATGAAGAGGTGTGCTAATTATATGATAATTAGCTGAGTCATAAAAAGGTTGAAAAGCTGTTAATGAATCAGGGAAGCACTTGAAGAGCTTTAACTCTTGTAATGGTTGTTTTTCCATTATTGCAATAAATGCGAATTCTTTACCTAAAGATAACCTCTCCATTGACTCTTTAATAATTTCAAAATCATTAGATTTAATTGCTAATTCAATACTGAGAGAAGCAGCTTTAGCCATACTTGCTAATTCATTTTTGGAATGCTCTTCTAATAATTCATGATGTATACCACTATAATAAAACCCGATTGGAATAGAGATAATCAACCCAATAAACGTAAATATTGCCCAAAACCGAAAAGCAAAACTGTTTATAAAATTCATTGAAAATATGTTAATCTAAAATATTCAACAGCGATTTTGAATCTAATTCCTCTTTATAATCAACCAGAATCCCTATGGCACCTCTATTGTTCTTTAAAACTTCCAAAACTTCCTCATTATTGCTGACAAAAACTGGAGCTTCAAACCTCCCTTGAAAAACCAAACCTAACCAGTATTTTTTAACTGATAAAACTGATTTGTTATAAATCTGTTCGGCAACATATTTCGACTTCTCATCCTCATCGCTAAGAACTAAAACAATTGAAACGCTATTACCATTATCCCAATAGTTCTTATTCCCTTTAAATATAGAATGAATTTCTTTTTTAGTAAATGTTTTATTATCGAACGAATTGCCCACAATTGCAATTCTAGAAGAATAATTTTGACTAAAGGATGTATAGTTGGTGCACAAAATAAACCCTAAAACGAGAAAAATATATAATCTAATATATCGCATAAGAGAGTTGAATTATAAATTCCCACATAGAATCTATTGAGTGATGATCATGGTTGTCATGGATATTTCGATAATATTCGATTTGTCCTTTTACATTTATCTTTGTCGAATACTCATGTTTGTAACCCAACACAAATTTCATCCTATGGTACGGAAAGGTATGCAAATCATTATCAGCAGTAGACAATATATCATATGCTATAAAAGGAACATTTTTCTCTTTGATTCGGTAACCAAAATATAAATAATTTGAAAAGTTATTAGCAACACCTAAGGTATCCGTTTCCGTTCGATTGTAACTAAACTCATTTAATAACTCCCACTTTTCTCCAAAGTATGCCACCGAAGCATTGAGCATCTGAAAATCCAATGGGCCAGAATATACGCCACTATGCGCATCATTATGTCCATGAGAATGAGCAGCCATACTAGAAGCATTCTTCATTGATGTAGTATAATAGCTAAAACCAAAACGAATCTCATCGATAGGTTTCCAATGCACTGCAGCAGTAATAGATGATTCCTCAAAAACATTATATAGATCTTCAGAGGCCATCCCATTCCCAATCAGTAAATCATATCCAAAATTTCGTTTACCTAAATTTTGCCCCTGCAACCTTACTCCAAAAGTATGAACAGGTATCCACTTAGAAAACATCAGGGGTCTATCAATTGTAGGAAAAAACAACCTAGCATGAAAATACACATCATTCCAATAATTAACAGGTGTATGAAATTTACCAATAATGAAAGAATGATTTTTATAATAATTATACTTTATCCGTAATCGTTCAATATTCAATTTATAATTCCCATGACTTGAATAATTCAATGTGATTTCACTTAAATATGAAAAATAATTATTGAATTTTCCATTGACGAAAAGTTCTTGTTCTCCTAATTTAAAATTTGAAAAAAGAGAATCTTCCTCAATAACAGATTCATATTCCAAATGCCCAAAACCTCTAATTTGAAAATTATTACTTTGACTAAACCCAAGCGCACTAATAGAACATATAATTGATAGTAGAATATATTTCATAATAGTTAATTAATGCTCAAAAATAAAACTTCAAATAAGGTAAAATGTAACATCGGTTACACTTGGAAACTATATTGATAACAAAAGAAAGCATAAGAATATGCCATTCCTAACTTCATAGGCGCAAAGTTAATCCCTATATTATTAATTTTAAGTTCTAAAATATGCAATATAAACCAAATAAAAGTATAAAACAACTTAACTCTAAACCCGAATTGAACAACCGGTCAACTATTAAGCAATTCCAGTTGCCCCAACTTTCTTTTTCAGCAATT
>Ga0315332_10000578_pt1 | contig 17308 bp, 12 predicted proteins | sample M110034915metaG_FD_203455 | JGI IMG/M metagenome (GOLD analysis project Ga0315332, IMG submission 203455) | Ammonia-oxidizing marine archaeal communities from Monterey Bay, California, United States - M1 100m 34915 | ecosystem: Environmental > Aquatic > Marine > Intertidal zone | place: USA...
ATCCGTAGTGCTAGTACTTGAAGAATTATTTGGCTTGAAGGAATCTCGCACCTCATTTACTACATACGGCATTTCAAATGAAGTATCAAATACATCAGTATAATTGCGGTCAGCAGATCCTAACAATCGCCAAGCAATTCGAATTGAGCAACCGGGTTTAAATTTTGATCGGAGCTTTTTGTTTATTGGAATAACATAATTTTTATACTGAATCAATTCAAGTTGATTCTTTGACGGCAGAATAAAAGAATCAATCTTCTTAAACTTGCCGTCAATTTCAATACCCACCAGCTCAACGGGCAAGTTATTTATTGCACCTATATAAAGCCGAAGCCCATTCGTGTCTAATCCCATACTATAGGCATGCATTCCCTCTGGAATAGTTAAATACTCTTTAATTAATTCTTGATTACGGTAATAGGTAGATGGATTGAATTCTTTGTATGGGAATTCTACATTTAATACCGCTTGCTTAAGTGATAAAGCGCTATCTATTTCTACAAAAAATTGGTTCAGATACTCCGCTTGTGAAAGTCTTTCTAGCTCTTTTATATATTGCTTAAAAAAGGCGGCATCTGAGAATAACATTTTATGAAAAACATTGGTTGACACTGGATCCACCACATAATTATAAAGTCCTGACAATGTATTTATTTCTGAAGCACTGAAACTTTCATAACCTACTGGTTCAATCTTGCCCGAAATCGAATTAAAAAAATACTTGATATCGCTCCAGTCCAGGCTGTGATGCCCACCAACTAAATCTAAAATTGCATGGTAAGTTGCAAGCTTTTCAATATCAAAAACTTCGACAGTAGGTTTTTCACCTTTTCGAAATTGTTCGATGCGTTTTCTTGCCTTACTAAAGTCATCAATAAGCGATTCGTCGGATAAAGACCTCGATCTGTCATAAGGCTCAACAAAACTAGTTTGGTACTTCGAATATTCTTCCCAAATTCGGTATCCTCTCAAGTCACGACGTTCTCTTTCGGACCAATATAAATTAGGGTTAAATCGCAATATGACTCCCTTTGGGCGACGATTAGATTCCAATAATTCTTCAGCGAAATTTTCCTCCAATGCATAAATTCCAAGCGGTTCACCGTTTAAGTTAACGTTAATGAAATCATAGTTAAGTGCAATGATGTTTTCTCTCTTCAACATTTCGTGAAAAACCCATTCGTAAATATAGTTTCGAGTACCTGGATGTTGAATTGAAAATCGCTTCATCCCTTTAAACCGGTCATTCCCATTTAATTTGATTCGGTAAGACCATTTATCGCCTTTTAAATGATCCAACATATGACCTTTTAACCTAATCTTGCCAACTAAAGTATCTTTCTCATAAAGAAATTTAAAAGGCACATAACTGTCTTCTTCATTAATCAACAAACCTCGTTCAATGGCTTGATCTCGTTTTTCTTGAAGATGTAAGAAGTCTTTCTCTTCTATTTCCACTCCAACTGATAAAGCACTATTGCCATCGGAACTCAAATAGTTATTTGCAACTACTCCAATTGCATTTCTGGCACTATTAAAACCATAATTGACCGCTAATTGATCAAGTAGCAAATAACACACAACTAAAGTAAGGCCAAGAAAAAGTACAACTACCTTGATTCGATTCTTCATATCACTAACTAAAATTAACACAAAAATTCACGGCTCAGATATTATCTGCAGAACTTTTCATCACGAAGAAGTTGCGTGAATGAAGTTTTAAAATGATCTATTCTGCTTTCATAAAATTTTTCCATCTTCAACAGGTTATTTTGCCAGTTTTCTATCGATCCAATTTTACGCCATCGAAGAATATGTCGTGGTATTTCGGCTTCCACTTTTTCTGATACACTATGAACTATTGTATTAAAAACTTGAGCATCAAAAAATCCTATATCTTGATACATTTTATAGGTTTCAGTTAATATATTTTTGAACTCTTTATGTTTCAATAATTCTTTAAATAACTGCTGACATACGGAAACGTTTGACAACAATCTCTTGAATCCATTTTCATCTGGTTCTAGCAAATCATTATAACCCAAACTAAAATCAAGATCGGAAACAATGGGATGCCATTTTCCCTTTCTCACTTTATACATGGCAAAGTTATTCGTTGGCCAATCTGTATTTCCCAGAAATATTTCAGCTAAAATATACTGCGCAAATTCATCTATGTCTACTTCCTTATTTAATTCTTCAAAGCTTATACTTTCATCGTTTGAAATTCGATTTAATAAATCACTAAACCCGAAACCTCTTTTTGGATTACCCACATCTAATGCTCCATCTTCCCAAATTGAAATATCCTCCACAGAACTCCTAAACCGAATGGCTAAATTACTCGCTTTAATTCTATCTCTTATGTTATGAATTCCCCAATAAAATCCATTGAGTAAAAGAACACAAGGTTGCCCTCTTTGAATCATTAAATCGCTGTTTTCCAAAACAGTTTGAGCAATCACATCTCCAATCAAGGTCGTTTCCCAAGTGTTTCCGCCGTTTCGAAGAATTAAAGATTCTACTTTAGTTCCCCACGGATTTTCAATTAATGATTCTTTCGCAATTAATCTTAGTGATTTCTGAGGAAATGAACGCGTAGCGTTACCATGAATTTTAATTTCCACAGCGCCAGAATAATACACTTCTCTGCTTTTATCAAAAAACTGAACATATCCCGATTTTACCGCATTTCTTCCCCGTAGTGAATAATTACCAGCTTTCATAAACCAGGGTTGGAAAAGATTGCTGTTCAAGCTCTCATGCCATCGATTACCCTGTACATAAATTCCTTCTTGAGCGTCAAAAAAGCTTTTTGAATCTACCATTAATGAAACAATCGGCAGCTCAATATCATTACTTAAAAATTTAGTTACACCATTTAATTTTTCACTTAATTGGTTTCCATTAACCCCTCTGCACAAAAATACTTCAGCATACTTGTCAGCAATAATTGGCGGTTGCCAATGAGCCGAAGTACGCTCAACTGCTGGCGAATAAAAAGTTGAATTATAAATTGGATTATTCCTTCCCCGAACGAATTCAATTGGATCTCCTCCTCCTTTAACCACTATCGCTTTCGGCGAATTGGATATTAGCGTACCGTCTTGATTAATAATGCCACATTGCACGTCTCGCGTGAGAATAGGATTGGACCAATCAAAACCCCAATAAGATAAAGACAGAACGACAATTCCTATAGCAAGAATAACATAGGCGTTAGCTATTTTATTCTGATTCTTCAACGAAGGAGTCACTCAGAATTAAAAAAACAGCACCAATGGTAAATCCAACTGTGGCGAAAACATAAAACCCTGCTGATACAGCAATTACGGTTAGTAATGTCAAAAGTAAATAAGGCAGCTCTGGTTTTTTGATTGAATTACCCTTTGAAAGCAGCAATAAAACACCTAACGTAAGAATTGCCAAAGGCGTAGAATACTTTACAAAAGGAACAAGGATACCAAAAGATAATGCTACAGACACTGAGGGGAAACTGATTTTTCGTTTGTACTTTCTTCGGAAAAGAAAATTAGTAACGATAGCCAGAAACCCGCATAACAACAATTGAAATAGATACAGTTTGATTGAGGCAATCGAAAGACCATTAAGCCCTTCCATTAATATTTCCTTAAAAAAACCCATATTTTTATTTTCAATAATATACGTAGAAGTGAAAAACAAATAAGCTTTTCGATAGACACGAAGGTATAAATATCTTCGTTAATATAACACTCGACTTCTTCCTTTTGCTCAATTCCTTTCCATTATTCTTTACATCAAGGAAAGGTCAATACTTTTTCAATTAATTATAATCCTATATCGACTACTTTTTGATACTGATCCTTAAACTTATCTTTCGTGAAATTGTGAGTAGCAAACTCAAATAATCGTTGTTTTTCTGTAAATGGAATTGCTGTCAACCCAATCGATTCTTTTGTATATATGTAGCCTAAATTTTCATCAATTAATTTTGCAGAATAATCTCCAATATTTTTAGACATTATCACCTTTAATCCCGCAAGCAAGTATTCTGCATATTTAGTAGGGCTCGCTACGCTATTCGTAATTGATTCTTCCCTAAGCATCAAACCATAATCTCCAGCCAAAAGCACCTCAGATACCTCACTAGGCTCGACCCACATTTGAACCATTCGATTACCAAAAATTTTAAATGCATCAAAAGATGAAATATCGAACTGCGACAAGAACAAAAAATAGGCACAACTGTTGTCCCTCAAAACTCGAGCACAAAACTCGTCCATTAAATCCTTCGATTGCCAATCCGCTATGGATCCTGCATAGATGTACACAATGTCCTCTTGTCCGAAACCATATTTTTTTCGAGCAAAAGTAACGTCTGCTTCATTGAAGCCGGCTTTAACGTTGTGTAAGGTGCAAGGAATAACCACGTGATCATTGAGTTGGTAATTAAATTGTTTTTGCCAATATGCAACCAGCGCATGAGAGACAGCAATGCGAAAATCAGATTCCAAAACTGCTTGTCTCTCTAATTCTTCGATATTATCAGCTATTCCTGAATCATTAATATATTCATTAAACTCAGCAGCGTAGGCTCCTCTGCCATCAAAAACTACAGACCTGAATTTTCCAATTTCGCGGGCAATACAATTTGAAAATATACCTCTACAGATTATTAATGCGTCCTTTTTCTTCCATAAAAAAAGTCGAATTAACAGTTTGTTTTTTTTCCAGTTCTTTGGTCTGGGATACATGGGTAAAACCAAGGCATTTCTATAAAGCTGATGTATTAAACGTCTATTCTTTAAAAATCCTCTAATTGAAATTAGCGCGATTAATTTTACTTTTTGATTCGAATTCTTTTGAATATAATCACAAACATCAGCTACCTGACTTCTATAAACACCAGATGGCAAATCATTGTATGTAAAATAGTAAATCAACTATCAATAATAATATCAAGGATGCGTTCAGTTGCTTTACCATCCCAAAGATCAGGGATAACGCCTTTTTTATAGTTTTTTTGTTCTATTTGATCAATATAGTTTGAAATTTCATTTAAATCGAAATCAACAAGTGTATTGGAGCCAATATCAACGGTACTTGGTCTCTCTGTATTTGCGCGCAAAGTCAAACATGGTATTTTCCTGAATGTGCTCTCTTCTTGAATGCCACCTGAATCTGTTAAAATAAATGCTGCATTTTTTACTAGTTTTTGAAAGTCAAAATACCCCATTGGCCCTGTATTAATCAAATTTTCAATTGATTCAAATTTATCTACATAATTAAACTGCTTTATCCTTGCAGAAGTTCGAGGATGAATTGGAAATACAATTTTATACCTTGCAGATAATTTTAATATAAGTTGGTACAATTTTTCAATTCCCATTTGATCATCTACATTACTCGGACGATGAATTGTCATCAAAACAAACTCCTTTTTTCTCAGGTTGTTCCTATTCAATACTTCGCTAGCATCGATATTGGCATCAAATGCTACTAACGTATCAATCATTGTGTTTCCTACAAAGTGAACCGTTCCACATTTTTTCTCTTCACTCAAATTGTCTATTCCACTTTGCTCAGTCACAAAATAATAATCAGATATCTCATCTGTCAAAACCCGATTTATCTCCTCAGGCATGGCTCTGTCATTGGACCTCAATCCCGATTCTAGATGAGCTAAAGTTATTCCCAACTTGTTTGCAGTTAACGCAGCAGCAAAAGTAGAATTCACATCTCCAGGAACAATTAATATATCTGGGTTAAATTCTTGTTCAATCAGTTTTTCTAAACCCAGCATTATGTTGGCCATTTGAGAATTTGGAGAACCCGGATCAATATTTAAAAAATAATCTGGTGACAGGCCAAATTGTTTAAAAAAAACATCTGCCATATCATGATCATAGTGCTGTCCAGTATGAACAATTCGTACATCTAGATTAGGTTGTTCAGCAGCAACTCTCTTAAATTGTGTCACCTTTATAAAGTTAGGTCTGGTTCCAACAATGATTAATACTTTTTTCATCTAGTCATAAAGTTAGTTTGAATTCCCTGTTTATTTTTAAACTATGTATTAATAATGGTTTGATTCAATCAAGCCTTCTGCCCAAATGGAAAAATTAACCAAATTATAATTTTGCAGCCCATCTGAAGTATTTGCTAAAGATACATCGGGTGCAAAAAGATTGAATTCCGCATTAACCACATCTAATCGTTGATTTAACTGGTCGGCCTGACTCAAAACAATATTATTCAATGGGACAATAAATCCAATCTTTGGTCTGTATAAAATCTGTTCTGGAATTATTCCCTCAAAAGATTTTTTCAAAATATATTTTTCAATGCCGTCTTTAAATTTATATTCGTTAGGCATGGAAAAACAAAATTCAACCAATTTGTGATCTAAAAAAGGCACACGACCTTCAACTGAAGCTGCCATCATCATCCTGTCTAGTCGGGCTAAAAGCATTTCGGGCAATCGGTGGCTCAAATCTAAGTAAGTCATCCAATCAAAATAGTCGAAATCTCCAGAACTCATAAAGTCATTATAAACAGACTGTATTTGATCCAGTGGGTTGTAATCTTTTAATTCATTTTGAACATCAGGAGACAACAAAGATCTTGCAAGCTCAATAGACCTAATCTCGGCTCCACCAGTAAAATGTGTGTATCCCTGCTTTGTTTTATCGTACCAAGTCTTGTAAACTTTACGCCTGTTTTTAACCTTAGGCAATTCATGTAAATAAGAAAATAACTTAGCCTTGCCTTTAGAGCCTTTCAATAATTTCTGATAACGGCTAGCATGGGACCAATAGTTATAACCAATTAATATCTCATCACTTCCTTCTCCTCCAAGTAAGACCTTAATCCCATTCCTTCTTGCCAATTCTGCCATTCTGAATATTGGCGTACTAGCAGCATCTGCAATGGGTAAATCTTGATGTGACATTTGATTTAATAAATCCTCCAAATAGTCATCATAGGTAAGCTTAATTTCATGGTAATCAGCCTTGAATTGATTTGCAGCCAGTTGCGCATACTCAAATTCATTGGAATACCCACTTGTATTTTCAAAACCGATTGAAAATGCACTTATTGGCTTATTCGAATGTCTAGACAACATTCCTAAATTAGCAGTCGAGTCTACACCTCCCGACAAAAGTACACCCACCTCAACATCTGCGATCATTCTTCTCTGCGCAGCTCTATCAAACTGATTCAGTAATTCTTCTTTTTCTTGCTCAAACGATGAGTTTCGTTTAATGGTATGTTTCAAATCCCAATAAGGAATTTGGTCTGTTAGGAATCCTTGATTTATTTCAATAATGTTCCCTGGTGAGAGTTTGAAAGTTTGTTTAAAAATTGTTTTTGGGGCTTTTACTGAGGAAAAAACCATGAAATCAAACAATGCTTCATGACTAATTGTGGTGTCAAAATCAACAACGGTCCTCAACGCTCTAACTTCACTGCCAAAATAAAATACATCATTGATGATTGAATAATAAAAAGGTTTTATTCCTAGTCTATCGCGAGCAAACAAAAAATAATCTTCTCTTAAATCAGCAAAACAAAACGCGAACATTCCATTTATTTTTTGCAAAAATTCTTTACCCTCCAAAATTAACCCATTCAAAAGTACTTCTGTGTCCGAATGACTTGTATTAAATTCAACTCCTTTAGCTTGAAGTTCTACTCGCAATTCCGCATGGTTGTAGATTTCTCCATTAAAAACAATGGCATAACGTTGAGACTTATCAATCATGGGTTGGTTCGCAGACGCTGAAAGATCAATAATCGAAAGTCGCCTGTGGCCTAATTGGAACGGCCTGTTATTTTCAATAATCGTATGCTCAGGTACCGTTACATTGATTTGATTGTGCGGTGAAGAAACATATCCAAATCCATCTGGTCCTCTGTGCTCTAGAGTTTTACACATTTTCTGAATCACACCAGCTTCTAGTCTTGGCTCACCAATTAAAGCAATTCCTCCTGCTATTCCACACATTAATACAATCGTATTTCATTCATAAAAGTATCAATTTCTTCACTGAAAATTACAACGCCAATGAAATAATTATTAAAGGGCTTCTGCAGAATAGTTGGAGCCTATAAACTATTAAAAACAGTAACAAGTTCACCCGTCAAAACATCAAATGACTTACTTGCTATCAATTCCTTATTTGGCTCCAAACGCAAATTTGAGCGATCATTAAAAGTTTTAATTAAAAATTTGACAATATCCTCTGGATTTTCTGGATCAAAATGAAATCCAAGTCCGGAGTCTAAAATCAAGTTCTTAGCATCCGAGTCCCCTCCTACGGCCAATATCGGTTTTTCCAAAAAAAGATATTCATATACTTTTCCAGGAATGAATAATGAGCGGCAATCATTTTTGCCCAATTCCAATGGTAAAAATAGAATGTCCATGGAATTTAATTTTTCCAAATTATCTTTTTTTGATAATTTACCGCCGATTTCAACCATAGAATCAATGTTCATTTTTTTTGACAAAGTTTGATTTCTGCTATCTATGTTCCCCCATAAATGCAATTTAACCATTTCTTCCTTGCCCATTTGTTTTAATAATTGGAGGGCTTTATAAATATAATAAGCCGATCTTACATGGTGATTTACGTTATCAATGCGGTAATTCAAAAAAGTAGTTGTTAGCCAATTTTTTGTTTGTTGTTCAATACCAGGTTCATAATACTGAAGCCAGCCACCATAACCAATGCTAATTTTCTTAGTATCCATTAGTTATTACTTTTATTTTGTTTGAAAAATTGGGGTACCTTCTAACAAATGTTTTTTGCACCTCAGGTGTATTGACAATTAAGCAATCGCATTTATTCACAATATATCTTTCCGCATATCTTGCTTTGCGCCAAGCTATCTTTCCTGGAAAGTGACTGTATGAGTCTGTATATGGATCCCTAAAATCTATAACTAAACGAAAATCAATTTTTTCTTTAAGCTTAGAAAATTCATAAGCAGCACTTACTGGAGCACAAGAAACATAAACTAAATCAAATTCGCTATTCTCTATCTTAACCTTCAATTGCTCCGCTACTTCACGAGACCATTCCGAACAAGCGTCTATATATTTCAAATGGTTAAACGTCCATGGAATTCGAAACAGTTTGATTTTACGCCACTGGTTTATTCTTTTTTGATGGTCGTCAATTTGATTAATAATAATTTCTTTGGACAAATTCACCCCAATTGTGTGGTCTAGCTTACCGCCAAACTTCTTTATAGAGTCTTCTGTAATTGAATAAACCTCCGGCAGGTAATTATGTGCTAATAAGCGTTCGGCAAACCGCACACTTCTAAAAGTTCCAGCATCATTATGAGGAGCAAAAAAATAACAAACAAATGCAACTTTTTTCATGTGTCTAACAACTTATCTACAAAGAAAATATAAATTTTTGTAGCTTCTTAATCCGTTTCAAATTTTAGCTTGGTTGCTTTTGATTTTTTATTTCTGAACTCAGGCCTGGTAATCAGTTCATTTAAACAATCAACCTTTTTTTTTATTCTTCAATCTTTAAAAAATCTAGTCAGTAAGTTTTCTTGATTTACTTTCTGATTGATTAATCTTTTAGTAAACAGCCTACCTCTACCTACCAACATCACAATCTGGAGGAATGAAATAATAAAGGAGAAAATATTTATTCAATTGTAGCTTTGTATTAGATGCAATGTAAGTTTTTAGAAAATAAATTCAATCATCTGAAGCAGCAATTTTCTACTTGTAACATTATCTATGAAAAATTAAACTTTGATTTACATTTAGGCAGAACTATTCAAAAATAAAAAATTACTAAATACTGGACCTATAAGGACTTAATCTTCGCACAGAATTGAGAGTAATTACGATCTGAAAAATTTAAACTCCAATTATTTATGATGATTTTTTCATTAAAAACAAGTTCTCCATTAATCATCTGAGAAAGTATCATAACCAGATCATTAACAATGTAATCACCAGAAAGTAAAGCCCCATTAGTTTCATTTACAATTTCTGAAACACCACCGACATTAGTACAAATAGCAGGAATTCCATAACTATGCGCTTCCATAATTGACATGGGTAAACCCTCAATGGAAGATAATAGGACAAAAACATCAATTCGATTCGATGAATAATAATCGTGTATTTTTCTATTATCAACATTTCCCATCCACTTTACCTCAATATTTTCAGGTAAAGATTTTGCTTCTTTTTTTAACGCTTCTTCTAATGGCCCATCTCCATGATGAACCCAAAGTATCTCTTCCTTAATCTGCCGCAAAGTTTTTATGATGAGGTCTACTCTTTTCAGTGGTATTAAACTTGAACAAGAGGCAATTGTAAAACGATTATTTTCTATGATAACTGACTTTTCATTTGGATTTCTAGTTCCTAAGTATGCTGTGACAATTTTCTGATTGTATTTAGGATAGGCTTGTTTTAAATAATTTGTGCCCTGTTCAGAAACAGGAAAAACACCATGCAGCTTTTTGAGTACGTACGATTTATTAATTCGATTAACTACTCCTTCGCGATTATCATACAAATCAAATCCATGTGCCCTTGAAACAAACTTAGCATTCTTTCCTAGATCGCTTGACAAAATACTTAGCACCAGCGCCCACTCTGACAACCAATAAGAATAATAAATCGCACTATCATAATGCTCAATAGATTGAATAATATCCAAAAAATAATCAGCTCGACTAAATGTTCTTAAAATAGCGCTCGTTCGTGTTTTTAAATTACCATTTAACCACCGCCCCCTATTCATCCCTAGAACGAGAACAGTTATTAGCCTTTTCAGGTTTATTAAATTTAATTTTCTTTGATAATCAAAATCTTTAAACACATCTAATACTACTACACCTTCTGGAAAGGTTCTTGCTTGACCGAATGGGTTTATTGGAATTACCGTTACTTCCTTAAATTCCTTTAATAAAATGGGAATTTCATTCTCAAGAAAAGTTTCTCCATGACCGTATGGAAAAGATGTCGTAAAAAGAAATATTGGTCTGCTCAAAAAAAATAATTACTGAACTATTTAATAGCTAGTGTGAATTGTATACCGCTATCCTTTAATCCATTTTGGTAAATATATGCATATATCCTTGTAGAATGCTTTTGACTGAAATGGGTTTCGAATAAGAATACTAAAAGCGAGCCAATATGCAGAACGATATTTACCATTCCAGAAATACCGTTGTACCAGCTTTTTACTGAATAGATATTTATCATTAATATATGGCTGATTTAGTTCGTTAATTCTTGCATCCAAGAGGTCTAATCTGTTATTAGTTAGTGCATCGGAGCCCGTATTTTGTCTTTGAGTGATAAGAAACCGAACAAGATCAACAGAAAATAACTTCCTCTTATCATACGCCGTCGCGGATACAGAATTTGGGTTAAACCGATAGTAATACAATGCATCGTTGATAATTTCCACCTTGAATTTCTCTGTAATTAAGTAAACCCAATAAAAATCCTCTGCTCCGACCCTATCGAAATATTCATGATACCCTCCTATATTATCATAAACTTCTCTTTTTAGAAGAAAGCTTGCACCACAGAATAAAAATGTTTCTGGCATTGAATCTACCAATTGTTCATGACTGACTGCATGATCAGATGTGCTCACTATTTGACCATCCTCCAGAACTTTACAGAAATTACTTCCAACAACATCTATTGTACTGTCTTCATTCATTTTAGTCATCAAAACTTCTAATCGTTTCAGGTCTGAAAAGTCATCTGCATCCTGAAAAGTAATGTAATCTCCTGTTGCCAACGCTTTTAGTTTATTACATGTTTTGAGGTATCCAATATTACTTTGATTATGAAATACCTTTACGCGCTCATCATTTGCTAATTGTAAATTGATTTTTTCTTTTGTATCATCTGTTGATCCGTCATCAGCAATAAGCAATTCTATATTGACATAGGTTTGATTTAGAATCGAAGATATAGCTTGCTCAATGTAATTCTCTGCATTGTAGGCAGGCATTACAACTGAAATAAGAGGGTTATTCATTTTCTAATGATTAATTCGAATTTATGAAAAAAGCACAAGTGCCTTTCATTTTATCTTGGTATATATCTAATGTATTCAGTGGAAACTTTAATTGTTTCAAACTCTTGAAATTACAATTTCACCAACTTTTGAACAATTCATTTGTCCCTGTAGCTCAAAAATCAAGCATTGACCAATTTTAAATAGTACGGGACAGACTTTTTTATCCCATCCTTAACCGTTGTCAATGGAACATATCCTAAATTTAACCTAGCTTTTTCTATGGATGCCAATGAATCTCTAATATCCCCTATTCGGTTAGGACCATGAATTGGAATTATTTTTGAAATTTCGGAGTTAAATTCTGCTAATGACTGTTTCAACAAAACAACTAATTCATTTAACGATATTGAATCTCCACAAGCAACATTATACACATTGTTCAAAGCTTTGGGGTTGTCTACTAAACCACTTAGCTCATTAGCATGAATTACGTTGTCGATATAGGTGAAATCTCTGGTTTGATGTCCATCACCATTAAGAACTGGTGATTCGTTTTTCAACATGAGATCAACAAATTTCGGAATAACCGCAGCATATGCTCCAGCCGGGTCTTGTCTTCGACCAAAAACATTAAAATACCTGAGCCCAATGGTTTCAATTCCGTATAATTTAGAATATACCGATGCATAGAGTTCATTAACATACTTGGTCACGGCATAAGGTGATAGCGGAGAACCTATATTTTCTTCAATTTTCGGCAACTCGATTGAGTCACCATAAGTAGAAGAACTGGCTGCATAAATAAACCGAGAAACACCATTAATTCTAGCAGCTTCAAGTACGTTTAAAAATCCTGTAATATTACTTGCGTTCGTATTTAAAGGCTCGGCTATTGACCTGGGTACTGAACCTAATGCAGCTTGATGAAAAATAAGATCCACTCCTTTTGAAGCTTCTAAACAAGCATTAAAATTGGTAATGTCAGCCTTGATGAATGTAAAATTTGCATTTGATTTTAAAGCTTCAATGTTTTTTTCGTATCCTGTCGATAGGTTATCAAAACAACAAACTGTATTCTTCTCTAGAAAATACTCACACAAGTTTGAACCAATAAATCCGGCACCTCCTGTAATTAAAATTTTCTTACCCTTTATCCTTTCTTTCATCATAGCAAAGATATTTATTTCTCTGTGAATTTTCTGTTAAACTTGAAGTTCAATTTACTGGTACAAATAAAATCAATTTCAAAGCTATCTCTCTATAACATCGACGTAATTGGCTATCATATTATCGTAAGAAAAGTGCTCTACAATGTGTTCATAATTTAAGTTTCCAACTCGTAACATATTTTGCTTATCTGAAATGAGGGCAATAATTTTTTCAGCAAAAATATCAGGTGAATTTATAGGAACTAAGAAATGACAATTCTGGCCTAAAGCTTCTCTAATCGAGTCAATATCCGTAGCCACTACGGGTAATCTTGCTGCCATACATTCTAATAAGCCATTTGGACTACCTTCCGAATTAGAACTGAAAACACTGAAATCTGCCTTACTTATTACAGAACAAACATTGTCAATCATTCCTGTAAATTCTAGCACACAATTTAAGTCTAAGCTGTCTACTAAATCTTTGAGACCGGCATAAGTGTCACGTTTAGCCCCAACTAATTTTAATCTTGGACAATCTGATCCTAACCTATCTTTTAATAATTTCCAGCTCCTAATTAATGTTTCGTGATCTTTATTTTTTTGAATATTTGCAACCATTACTGCTGTCATTGGATGGTTTGTAATAGCTCTTGGTTCTTTTCTTAAAAAATGATTTGGGATTCCGTTATGAACCACTTTACTTTTAATAATCTTATCGCCACATTTTTTCCTTACCACATCAACAGCTGATTGAGAATTGCCAATAATCCAATCGGTGTTCTGGATAATATTTCCCTCATCATTATAACTTCCAAGGTTAAAACCTAAGTCCCGCTGATTCCATACGCAAAAAGGAATTTTAGCTCTTTTCTTTACTGCATTACAATACAAATTAGGCCAATAAGTGAAAGGCAGTACCACACCGGGCTTCTTTTCCTTCAACACTTTACGCAACACTTTATTATTGCGTTTTATTATACTCAAATGGTGGGTATACAAGGTTAAATTCAAGTTACCGTAAGGCAGATCTTTTTCTACAATAAAACTAGTGCCATTCCCTTCAATCCCAAGCGCTAATAATTCAACATCATAGCCCAAATCCCTTAACCCAGCTGCTAAAATAATTGCTTGACGCTCAGCACCGCCAATATTAAAAGAATCCAGAACTATTAGCACTTTCTTTATCACGTCTATTTTGTTTCATGAAAATCCTTTAACCAAAACTCTAAAAACAGAAGCAGCCACATTGCACCATAATTATTGGAATTTAGAATTCGCTCAATACCCGAAAGCTTAAAATACTCCGAAACATGTGAACCTGGATCGTAAAGAATTTCTTCCAGACGGGTTCTAGTAGAATTCTTAGTTCCAAACCATTTATCTCTTGGAATCGAAAAACCCATTTTCTTTCTGTAAATAAAATCATCTGGGTATTTCTTCCTTAAAATTTGCTTTAACAATTGTTTACCAGACCAATTTCCATCTACTTTATTTAAATTTAATTCTGCTGGAATTTGAGCCGATAACTCCCATAAATTTTTATCTACCAATGGCGTCCTAACTTCTAAGCTGTGCATCATACTTGCAACATCAACTTTTGTTAAAATATCACCTGGTAGATAAGTTTTTAAATCTAGAAATTGCAGTTTGTGTATTGGGGAGAAATTTTTGGTTGAACCATAGTAGTATTCGAACTCCTTTGAAGAGGTATTTACAAAATCATGATAATTATCTTTCCACAAGTCCTTTCTCCAGTCTAACGCTAAATATTGCACATAAGGATACCATTTTTTAACACTGTGAAGTGGCGGATATTTCATAGGTCTTATGGCACTAGCAAAATTATATGCCATTCTTTTGAGTCCCGCATCTTCTTCTACATACTGATAATGCATAAAACTCGAATATGTTTTATACCCTGCAAGTGCTTCATCACCACCATCTCCAGATAGTACCATTTTAACATTTTCACTTGCCATTTGACTTACATAGTACGTCGGAATTGCGGAACTATCGCCGAAAGGTTCGCCATAATGCCGCACTAGTTCAGGCAAAATTTCAAGTGCTTCAGGTTTCACAATTTTCACTGTGTGATCTGTACCCAAAGTATCCGCCACCTGCTGTGCATAAGGCAGCTCGTTAAAATCAGCTTCTTCGAATCCAATACTAAATGTTTTTACCGGATAATCTAATATTTCCTGCATGTATGTTACTACCGCTGTACTGTCAATACCTCCCGATAGAAAGGCACCAAAAGGCACTTCGCTAACTAAATGTTTCTTAACAGACTTCTGTATAGTTGCATCTAGACGTTCCACCCATTCTGAGGCGCTTGGTTTCTTGTTGGGCTTAAATTTAAAATCCCAATAATTTTCATGATATATAATTTTGCCTTCAGAATTAAAAATAAGGGAATGACCAGGCTCCAATTTTTTTACTTTTTCAAATATTGTATTTGGTGCGAGAATATACTGGAACCATAAATATTGATCCATGGCCCTTAAATCTAGAGAGAAGTCAAATTCCGGCACTGATTTAAATGCCTGTAACTCAGAGGCAATTGCGGTGAAACCCTCTTGGACTGAATAAAAAAGTGGTTTAATCCCAATATGATCTCGCGCAATAAAAACTTGCTCCTTATTTTGATCTAAAATTACAAAAGCAAACATCCCTTGAAATCGCTTAGGACAATCAGTCCCCCACTCTTCATACGCATGAATAATAACTTCCGTATCCGATTTCGTCTTGAATATATGTCCCAGTTTTTCAAGTTCGAGTCTGAGATCTTGAAAATTATATAGTTCCCCGTTGTAAGAAATCCAAATAGAACCATCTTCATTACACAATGGCTGAGCTCCTCCTTCTACATCTATGAATGAAAGTCGTCTATGCGCAATTCCAAATTGCTTATACAGGTGCAATCCGTGGCCATCAGGTCCACGATGAATAACTCTAGAAGACATCGCAGTAATAACTTCTTTTTGTGCGTCTTTATTTTTATTTATGAGGCCTACTATTCCGCACATTTTTTATGTTTTTCAATTGTTTCCTTATAAAAAGAAACCAATTGATTAATTAATCTTTCTGGTCTTAACTGCTGAATTCTTTCAATAGCGAGCCTTGACATTTCTAACTTTGCTTGCTCACTGATATTAATTGATTTCTCTAAGCTTTTTAGCAATTCTTTGGAATCTCCAGGCTTGCATAAGAATCCACTAACTTCATCTTCTATTAATTGCTCAAATCCATTATTATAAGTTCCAATAACACACTTACCCAATGCCATTGCTTCGATGCATGCATTCGGAAAATTATCAACTAACGAGGGCAAAGTAATGGTTTCAGCATTTCTAATGAATGGCTTTAATTGGGCCTGATTTAAATTACCTGTAAAATGAACTCGATCAACACAATTACCAGCTGAATTTTTAATAAGCTCCACTACACAGACACCATCTCTTCTTGGAATCGACTTCCCTACAAAAACATAATGTAAATCATCATTATTAGTTAAAAATTCTTCTAGCACATTAGCAATTATATCTATTCCCTTTAATTGAACAAGAGATCCGAAAAACAAAACGTAACGATTGATATTTAATTCTTCATAAACGGTATAATCTTCATCAATTATTTCCTCTTGATAGGGTGTTTCAATAACCCTTACTGAAACTCCTGTTTGATCTTCGGTTATACCTGCAATCGCATTACTAGGGCCAAATACCGCATCAGCAATCTTAATTGACTCGAATTCGATCCGTTCTTGCTGTTCCATCTGTTCTTTGGACTCTCCGTATCCTCCATTCATAAAACACATTCGTGTATTACTGGATAATCTTATAACTGACGGAACATTTGGCAAACGAAATTTGCCAATACCACCTAAATGTGCATATTGCACTAAGTCTACATTTAATTGTTTCAAATATAGATTAACCTGTTTAGACCTTTGTTCAAAAATCTCATAAGTTGTTGGTCTCTTCGGCGGAATTACTAGCCATTTTCTTGACGAATTAGTAATCTTAAATTCGACAAAATGAAGATCAATATTATCAAATATAGTTTGCTCAGTTCTATTTTCTGGAACGACAACAATCGGTTCATGACCAAGCTTTTTTAAGTATAACGCAAGCCGATACGTATAGT
>Ga0315332_10000584_pt1 | contig 17247 bp, 11 predicted proteins | sample M110034915metaG_FD_203455 | JGI IMG/M metagenome (GOLD analysis project Ga0315332, IMG submission 203455) | Ammonia-oxidizing marine archaeal communities from Monterey Bay, California, United States - M1 100m 34915 | ecosystem: Environmental > Aquatic > Marine > Intertidal zone | place: USA...
AGGGGGCCGGGGCTATGTTCCTCCGATGCTTTATCTTCCGAGGGGCGTTGATAATTCGTGCGGAGGGCAGGTCTTCATCGACAGTGACAAGTGGGGACCTTTGAGCGGGCAGTGGGTCCATCTCTCTTCAGGATTTGCTAAACACTTCATTCTCCTCAGAGAACCTTTGAAAGAATCATCACAAGGAGCCGCAGTGGTCCTTCCGGGTTCGTTCCTGGCCGGTTCGCACCGTGGCAGGTTCTCTCCACACGATGGTCAGCTCTACGTTTCTAGTTCTCAGGGATGGGGCAATTATGGCATCGCTGACGGGGCCCTGCAGAGGGTCAGATACAATAATCAGACCGAATATTTTCCTTATCCTGTTGACTTTGAGGTGCGGGAAAATGGCATCTTACTGACCTTTGCTAATGAGGAATCAGTTCCCAAAGCAGACCATAAAAAATGGTACGCTCAGCACTGGAATTACAGGTACGGACCCAGTTACGGGTCCAAAGAATATTCGGTCTCGGACCCGAATAGGATCGGTCATGACCGGCTCGAAATTCTTTCCGTTCAGAGGGTCGGAGACAGTTCAAAGCTTTTTATTGAGATTCCTCAGATTCAGCCGGTTCATCAGCTCCATCTTCATCTTGATAATGAGAAGAGGACCGAGCTCTTTGCCACGGTCCATGAGCTTGGAGAACCGTTCACCAATTATAAAGGCTACAGGAAAATTGAAAAGACGTTCGGCATTGATCCCGTCATAGTCAGTTCAGACCTTAATGATCCTGAAGTTCTAATGGGAGCATGCAAGGCCTGTCATCACCCGAAGGACCAGACCGTCGGGCCTTCACTCGAATTTATACGTGGTCGCTATGCCGGGAACCCGAAAGGAATTGTTGAATGGGCCATGGATCCGAAAAAGAACAATCCTCAGTTAGCACCGATGCCGTCCTTTAAGTTCCTCGGCAAGGAGAGGCTCCGCACCATTGCAGAGAAAATTCTCGAGTGACCTGATTTTTTCTCAGGCCACTCGATTAAAATTATTCGGATAAGATTAAGAGCTAGGCGCTGGCCTTGACGCCCAGTTCCGCAGCAATTTTAGTTGCCTTGGTCGTGCCTATCTTGAGGACCGTTCCATAGATGGCTTTGGCGTCCGCTTTCTTGCCATGCACAAGCATGTTCTCTGCGCACTGGAGCATGGCGTCGCAAACGGCAATCTTAACTGAAGATTTCTCCCAATTTGTGTCAGTAACTTTAGCGGATCTGAGAGCCTTAGCCGCGTCCGCTGATCCGATGGCACCGAGTGCGAGTGCGCCGGCAGTGGAGATTTCAGCGTCCTTGTCACTGAGGGCTTTCGCGAGTGGCGCTATCGGGACACCGGTTCCTCTTGCACCGAGAGACGAGATGATGCCGATTTTAATTTTCTTAGGCGCCTTATCAATGGCTCCGACGAGGGCCTTTACGGCCTCAGGAGCATCATTAGTTTCGAGAGCGTGACGTGCCATGTGTGAGAGTTCCTCGTCATGCAATAATTTTGCAAGGGCAGGGACCGAGTGTGCAGTGCCAATCGTTTTGAGTGCGCGGCAAATAATGTCCTTAGCTGCTCTCGGTAAGTCCGTTCCAAGAACTTCAGCTAGAGTGGACTCGAGCTTCTTTCTTGCTGCGGCATCGCCGTGACTAGCAACGACAGTGTCCTGGATCGCTTTGACTGATTTTGGGTCGACTCCCCATTCGTAAGTTTTTAATGATTCTAATGCCTGATCTAACATGATGTTTTTTCCTTCTAAATTAGTTTAATTTTTCTACTCGATTTACTGTTACTAGATCTGCCAAGGTTCGCGTCGTGCGCGGGTCCTGAGACGGTCCGCTTCCGCGTCGTCGATGAACTGCTGCTTGGCTGCGTCCCACTTGAGGGAACGGTTCAGTTTGTAGGCGATGGTTGATAAGTGAGGAACCGCCATCGTATTGATAGCATATTCGATGTGACGGAACGGTTTATTACGTGTCTTAACACAATCGATAAAGTCACCCGTGATTCCACCGCTACCGGCATATTTTGGAACTTCCTTACCCTCACGTTGCTCATTGTCTCTACCAACGTGCATCTGGCCTACTCCGGGTTTGTTGTGAGTGATTTCAATGCCGTTAGGGTACTTGAGGCTAACAAACTTCTTACCGTCCTTCTCATCAAGGATCACTTCGTTCGGTTGTAGGTCGCGCACGTCGACTGCGAAAGTGGCTCCACCGAAGTGATGAGCGCCCCAGTCAGTCATTCCTCCGCCCGAATAATCAATGTAGGATCTCCAGCTATTTCCGCTCGTTGAGAAGCTGCCTGAACAACGCTTTGAATTGTAAGGTGCCCACGGAGCGGGCCCGAGCCACATTTCCCAGTTCATGTCACCTGGTAGATTTTCTGGTGGAAGATTACATGGCTTGGACATTGGTCCGACGTTCACGTTGATTGATTGTACCTTTCCGTAGCTTCCGTTCCAGCAACGAAGAACGGTTCCTCTATAGTCCTGAAGAACGCGCTGGCTTCCACCTGATACGACCCTACCATAACGCTTGGCAGTTTCGACCATGAGTGATCCTTCTCCTAGAGTCAGGGACTCCGGCTTCTGGCAGAACACGTCCTTACCGTGTCGGCAGGCCTCAATGATCATCTGAGCGTGCCAGTGATCAGGAGTCGCGATGTGGACAGCATCAATGTCATCGCGTGAAAGTATTTCGCGGTAATCGTCATGGGCCTTGCAGTCCTTGTTACCGTACTTAGCATCAGTCTTGGCTTTGCCCTGGTTCATCGCACCCTTGCGCACATCACATATTGCAACGTACTGAACATCATTCTTGCCAAGGAAGGCTCCGTGGTCACCTCTTCCCATGTTGCCGATACCGATACCGCCCATGACGATCCGGTTACTGGGAGCTGGCCTGTCGGCATTACCTAGAGCAGAGGAAGGAATAATTGTAGGGAAACCGAGAGCAGCTGTCGCGGCACCAGTTGATGATAGAAACTTACGGCGCGTTGTTTTCATAATGTTTATTTATACCAAAGCTTAAGTTTTGGACGCAAGATCTAAATGATTGGTAAAATGAGAGGATTGAGCCTAAGTGAACCAGCATAGGTACCAGTGATTACTGAGCTTTTCTGCCTTATATAGCACGCCCCCAAAGATCATTTTTATCTTCCCTAGTTCTTCATCGACCTTAGGGGTACTTGGGTCTTGGCTTTGGAACCTGGGGTCGGACTCGTTGACGCGCATTATTTTACCGCTCGGATCGTAAATGATTCCGTACCAGTTATCTATTATTCCCCCCCAGGAGAAAGAGACTCTGAAGACAGGATCAGTCTCTGACTTATAGCTTATCCCGAGATGGTTTCCTTTTTGTGGTCCGGTCTCTGATTTTATTTTCTCAACAATCTCGGAGTACGCGGGTTTGAGCCTGTGAAATCTTAGTCTGAGTCCCAGGTCCTTGATTAGGTCCGTGCCGTAGGAGATGCCGCCAGTTGCAAGTAGTGCGCAGAGCAGAATGGCCGCGAACCGGTTCCGCTTTTTTCTTAAAATGATGATGAGTTGAATGACACTGATGAGTCCGATCCCGATAATGATCGCGTCAATGGCCCAGACCAGTATCCATAAACTGATAATGAGATCATGATAGAAAAGGAACCTGAGTAAAATAAACAGGGTGCAGGACAGGGGCAGGACAAAGCGATTCATTAATTCTAATTTACCCTAAGATAACGCGAACCCTTATCGGTTCCTTTCAACTTTTTGTAAATGTTCTAACCTCTGTTGCGGGTCAGCATGATCTGGTTGCCTTCCGTGTCCTCGCACATGGCAAGGTGAGGAGGTTCACCATCCTCAGGCTCAGGTTCTCGGCTCAGCTTTCCACCGGCACTGACAAGTTCCTTGGCACCTTCGACCACGTCCGGGACTTGGAAACTGATTCCGGTCCAGGTCTTCTTTCCCTCGCCCCCGCTATGAATGCCGATCAGTGACTGGCCAATTTGCACCTCGGCAATGTGTTCGTTTTGGCGGGTCACGGATCCACCGAAGAGGCCGGTATAAAAATTCACGCAACGGTCCATGTCCGCGGCCCATATGATATACTTAACTTTTTCAACTTCCATGAGGTTTCGACAATAACATGATCTGGCACGGTTCTTCAATCATCATTAGTTTTAATGAAAGTATGGAAATAATCAATTTCCAGAACCAGCGGATAAGCCCTATTCTTAAGACGTAATTGTAAGCAGTTAATCTATAAAAAAATTGAGTACTCTGAGGGACATAGTCGGAAGTGATGAGCCGACCACGGTGGATAATCTGCCGGCGGACAGGCCACTCGTGGACCTTCTCTTTGCGCGAGGAGTCATTGATAAGGCCGCTAGGAGGAACGCTTTTAATCTCCTCTATCCAAGGACCTCGACCCGGGAACTTGTCCTGCGAACTATTCTGGGTGCGGCCGGGGCATTCTTCGTTTTCGGCTTCATTATGGTCATTGCTGCTAATTGGCAGGACTTAGGCAAAATGTTAAGGCTCTTAATACCTCAGATTGTCATGGTCGGCTGTGCTGCCGGAATGTGGTGGAAAGGACTCGGGACTTTACCGGGTAAGTTCTTTGCTTTTGGAGTCGTCTTAGGCATTGAAGGGGTTCTCGTTATCATGAGCCAGATCTATCAGCTCGACGCGGACTCGGTCTGGTTTTTTAGGCGACTCGTTCTGTTCCCGTTCCCGGTAGTGCTCCTCGCTAGGTTCCTTCCATTATGGGCGGTCTGGATTTTCCTCTTTAATATCTATTTGGGTACTGAGGCTGATCAGTGGGATCGTGAGTATTTTGATGAGCCTTCCCTAGCTGTTAACAGTATTGCACTTTTTATTTTCCTTTCCGTCCTTGTCTTTATGACCCGATTCACGGAGGGCCGTCCTTCGTGGAACTGGGTCAAAGCCTCATGGTTCCGTTTTGTGTTGGTCCTTTTCACTCTTTACGTTTCTGTGGTCCATGCTTGCATGGCTTACGGTCATCTTATCAATGGTCATGGAGCGGACGGCGTCCTTGACCCTTACCTGATGATTATTGAGTTTTGCCTGATCGGATCCGGAATCTGGTACTTTTCAAGAAAAGCCACGGACTTATGGTCATTGTCGCTCTTTGTGCTCGCAGCTGATATTGTGATTCTTGTTTGTGGAATGATTACTCTAAAACCTGATGATGATGCAATACCGATCATTGGTTTTATTATGAGCGTCGGCATTTTCTGGGGAAGTTTTGTGTTATTGAACCGTTTCCGTATCGGGTTACGGGATAGTGTTAGAGACAACGGAGAGGAGGTCTCAATTTCTAATGACTGAGAAAGGAGCAGGAGTGACCGCGGCCGGTCTGATTGATTCGCTCGCGGAGGTCTTTCCGATTGATAAGGCCCGTGCCCGCGAAGTGGCCTCTGAGCGGATCCAGAAGAACCAGATGCCCATTTATCTGAGGACTCTCATTGGAATCGGATCATTCGTTTCGGCCATGTTTTTGATCGGAATCTTTGTTGTCAGTATCGGACTCGATGAAGATGCATTCTTTGCTTTTGGTTTGGTCCTCGCAGCAGTCGCGATATTTTTGTATATCAAAAGCCGATCCCTTGAGCAGTACAGTTCACTCGAATCGTTTCTGACACTGTTCTCCTTTGCTCTGATTCTTGCCGGAAAGATTATGCTTGTCTTTGGTGGAGTGCAGGTGTTCAGCAATGGGCGCGATGAGGGTTTCACGGCCTTTATTATTTCCGCCATCTTCACCTGCATAACGTATCCAGTCTATACCCTGTACATGGACCGTCTGATCTCTTTCACTTCGACCCTGATTATGGGGATTGTTTGGTTAGGAGGTGAGTTAATGAGTTTACTGGATTGGCCCGATGAACTGATTGCGCCTCTTTTCTTTTCTGTTATCACTCCTTTGGCTTTTGTGATGATGATTCATCCTCACGTGACCCGGACATTCCGCCCGATCAGTATTAGTCTTGTCCTGGTCTCGGTTGGGCTAGGGTTCGTGCTCACGGAAACGACTCCCGGAATTAACCAGTTACTGGGCCTCTTCAATGAATTTGAAATAAGTGCCGGTGAACTGGCTGTGCTGATGACTGCGCCGGTCGCAATGTTTATTGTTTTTGTTTATTTGGGGGTATGGTCAGCTGGTGGATGGAAAGGGATGAAAAAAAGATTACTCAGCTTTTCTATTCTTGGTGCCCTTGTCCTGTGCGGATCAATGATGACCTGCCCCGTCCTTGCCCTTGGTCTTATTGTTCTAGGCTATGCTCAGCATGACCGGATCATCTCGGTCCTAGGGTCAATCCTACTACCGGTCTCACTCTTTTCATTTACGCGCCGACTTGAGCTTGGTCTGATGGATACCGGGTCACTGCTCATGGTGCAGTCAGTGGTCCTTCTGGCCGTGTTCTTTGCGTTCAGGGCCTGGGCATTCACCTCAGCAGAAGAATCTCTAACGTCCACGGAACCAGAATGAAAAAAATCCCAGAACTAATCATTTCCGTGATCATCATTGGAATTATTTTTTATGTCTTCCAGTTCTCGGCTTCGAGGGACAGGCTCGCAACTGAAGGGCGGGAGATCTTTCTTGAACTTGCTCCGGTCGATCCGCTCTCCTTATTGCAGGGTCAGTACATGAGGGTTGAATTCGCGGTGGAACGTGAATGGCTTCCCTTACCTCAGGAAATTAATTATGAGGGTAAACGTGCCATTTTAAAGATCGATGAGAGGGGGATTGCCACGTTCGTGGGTGTCGAAGCGAATAATGATCTTGGACCGGATCAAGTTCTCTTTAGGGGCCATTTGAGGAAAATGGAGGATTGGGAAAGGCGTCGTGAGCAACGCAGTGTTCCAGTGCAACGAGGCCCCTTCAAGCTCGGAAAGGAGCTCCTGGTTAACGGCTCATTCGAAAAGCTAAGCGGCGATTTTGCCACCGGATGGACTGGGCGCTCGTTCCGCGGGGCGGCCCAGCACAAGTTAGCGAATGTTGCCCGGACTGGAAAATACTCGATCGAGATTTCAGCCGATAAGGCTTCCGAGTGGGGCGTTGCCATGAATGTCCCGATTGATATGAATTCGGAATATGAACTGAGCGCCTGGGTGAAAACTGAAAATGTAGGAGGCGACGGACGTGGCGCCTTGCTTTACGTCAGTGGCCATCCCGATCAACCGGGAAGTAACGGGGTAAAAGGCACACAGGATTGGACTCAGATCAAGTTGCGATTCAATTCGGGTTCGCAAAAGGTAGCCAGTATCAACTGCCTTTTTGGTGGGTGGGGAGTGTCTACCGGCAAGGCCTGGTGGGATGATGTCAGCTTGCGCAAAGTTGAGTATGAGACGATTACCGGGGACGAGTCCGAAGTAACTACAGGTGATGTGGAGCGGGACGAGCCTCTTTCCGAGTATTATGTAAAACTTGAAATTCCTCAGCGAACTTTTCTTTTTAAGGAAAATACTGAGGACCGGTACGAGTCTGCAAAGTACGGAGCGTTCCGGGTAGGAGAGAGTGGGGACCATATTCTCATGGACCTTGCCGATGAGAATCTTCAGAAGCTCACCATTATTAAGGAGTAATGTCCTGAGAGGGGTAGGAGTCTTTCTAAAGTTATTCAAAAAAGTATTGATCGATCCGGGTCAACCCGGGTTCAATAGCGTGGTGGAAAATTTCTACCCCTTAAATAATGATTATGAATCTCAGAATTCCGTTCCTGGTCTCGATCCTTCTTTATCCTCTTTGCCTTCTATTGGCGGACCAGGATGAGGATGATTCTGGTGAACTTACTCTCAAGAGAATATTTACTGACAGGGACTTCAGTTCGAAGGGTTTCTCGGCCCGTTGGTCCAGAGACGGTAGTCAATACACTTACTTGAAGGATTCTGAGGGCAAGGACAAGGATAAGGGTAAGGAGATTCGTGTTTATAATGTTTCCGGCGGCAAGGATTCGGTCCTAGTCAAGGCTTCTGAATTATTTAAGCCAGGGACCCAGAAACAGATTCCAATCGAAGGTTACTCATTTTCCAGGGACCGGTCCCTAGTGATGATATATACAAACTCGAAGCGGGTTTGGCGCAGGAACTCGAGAGGCGATTACTGGGTCCTTGATCGTTCAAGTGGAGAGCTCCGGAAGCTCGGAGGCGAATCGCCTGCCTCGACTCTTCAATTTGCCAAGTTCTCGCCGGACGGAAAGAAGGTAGCCTATGTCCGTGAAAGGAACATTTATGTGGAGGATCTCTTGGATCACTCAATTGAGGCTCTGACCAAAACGAAGTCCAAAGACATTATCAATGGTACCGCGGACTGGGTCTATGAGGAGGAGCTCGGCGTCAGGGATGGTTTCAGGTGGAGTCCTGAGAGTGATGCGATCGCCTATTGGCAGTTCAATGAGAAGGGAGTCCGTAAGCATACCATGATTGATAATGTTTCGGGTCTTTATCCAAAGATGAAAACTTTCGGGTACCCGAAAGTAGGGCAGCGAAATTCTGCCTGCAGGGTCGGGATCAAGCCTCTCGGTTCGGAGGACACGGTCTGGGTCAAGGCGTCCGAGGACTTGCGCAATAATTATATTGCAAGGATGGACTGGTCAGAGAGGGCAGGAGGACTCATTATTCAGCAATTGAACCGGGCTCAGGACAAGAACACGGTCATGAGGGTCAATGAGCTGGACGGTTCGGTCAAGGTCATCCTGACAGAAAAGGATGAGGCTTGGGTCGATGCTCACAGAGAGATGAACTGGGTCGGTTCGGAAAATTATTTTACATGGATCAGTGACCGTGATGGATGGAGGCACGTGTACATGGTTTCTCCTGATGGAAAAAAAATGGATCTGGTCAGTCCCGGAGAATTTGACGTGATAAGGCTCCTTCGGACGGATCATTCGAAGGACCATTTGTATTTCATTGCGTCACCTGATGATCCGGCGCAGCGTTATCTTTACAGTGTCAAAACTGACGGTTCTGATCTTAAGAGAGTGACTCCGGAAAAAGAAAATCGCGGCACTCATTCCTATAACATTTCACCGGACGCTAAGCATGCCATAGTCACTTCGTCTGACCAGGACAGTGTCCCGGTCACTAGCCTTATCAGTCTCCCAGACCATAGAGTCATTAAGGTACTAGAGAATAATGAAAAGCTTAAGGAAAAGTTTGCCAAGGTTAAGAAGTCCCCGTCCGAGTTCTTTTATGTTGATATAGGCAACGGGAAGAGGCTCCATTCAAAGTGCATTAAGCCTCCCGGGTTTGATCCTAAACGCAAGTATCCGCTCCTAGTCTATGTTTACGGTGAGCCTGCGGGACAGGTGGTCCGGGACAGTTGGGGAGGTTCGGGTCATTTTTGGCATTTGATGCTGGCTCAACAGGGTTATGTGATTATGAGTTTTGATAACCGGGGAACGGCTTCTCCGCGTGGCCGAAAATGGCGCAAAGCGGCGGACGGGAAGATAGGGATCCTTCCTCCTCAGGACCAGGCCGATGCTGTTCGTCAGGTCCTTAAGGACAGGCCTTACCTTGACGCGTCCCGAGTCGGTTCGTGGGGATGGAGCGGCGGAGGGTCCATGAGTCTGAATGCGATCTTTAAGTTCCCTGATCTGTACAGTACTGCCATTGCCGTGGCTTCGGTACCAAACCAGAGGCACTATGATACCATTTATCAGGAACGTTACATGGGACTCCCTGGTGAGAATTTGAAAGGTTTCAAGGAAGGGTCTCCGATCAATTTTGCCCAGCAACTAAAAGGGGACCTTCTGATCGTGCATGGCGCGGCCGATGATAATTGTCATTATCAGACCTTCGAAAAGTTAATCGATAAGCTAGTCAGTCATAATAAGACTTTCTCCATGATGACTTATCCCCGGGGCACTCACTCGATCCGTGAAGGCAAGAACACGACCCTTCATCTTTATACAATGATGACAAGTTTTCTGAAGAGGAGTCTCGAGCCTTCGGATCCAGATAATTAATGTGATGTCCTATATAGCTAAGGGTTTCTTGGTTCTGATACAGAATAGGGACCTCTTTTCTGTTCTTGTGTAAAAATTTTAAAAACATTAGAATAAATGAATTATGAGATCTTTCCATGCACTTTTCATTACTCTATTAACAGGACTATTGCTCCTTTCCCGGCTCGAGGCACAGGTAATTATTTATGATGCGGTCGAGGGGACCATAGGTAATCAGGAGTTCGGAGGTTCACTAGGAATGGACTTTGAAGTTAATTCAGAGATTGTCGTGACGGACCTTGGTGCCTTTGACAGTGGTTCAGATGGCCTGTTTCTGCCGATCATTGTTGAACTCTGGACTCGAGATGGGACCGTAGGAATTGAGGTGATTGCGACTGAGAATTTTGACTTGGATGATGAGGCGACCCTGGAAGGAGGTCATCGATTCAAGGCTCTCAATAACCCAGTGGCCCTGGAGCCGGGAAGCTATACGATCGTTGCTTATGGGTATGGCGGAGGTGAACCGAACGTTAATGTGGGTGGTCAGCCCGCTGAAGACTTTGGTCTGTCTAGTAATGATGCTGGAGGCGCGATAACTTTCGTCGGTGGATCCCGTTGGGGGGACGCTGGATCGTTCCCTGCAAATGCGGACGGTGGTCCTGAGCAGCGGTACGGTGCCGGTTCTTTTAAAGTTGCTAACGAGGATGAGGATGAGGACGAGATGACGGATGCCTGGGAAATTGCTAATGGACTGGACCCGGAAGATCCTGAAGACGCTGGCCAGGACGCTGACAATGATGGTCTCAATAACCTTAAGGAATTTCAATTAGGACTGGACCCGAACTCGAAGGACACGGACGGTGACGGTGCTGAGGACGGTTTTGAGTTCGATAATGATTCGGACCCGAAGGATCCTGACACTGATGATGATGAACTGACTGACGGTGAGGAGTTTGCCGAGGGAACGGATCCAATGGACCCTGATACGGACGGTGATGGGTTCCGTGACGGGTTTGAGGTGGCTAAAGGTTCTGACCCTAATGACTCGAACAGTTTTCCTGAAATTGAGAGTGGACCCGGTGCTATTATTTATGACGTGGTCGAGGGGACCGAAGGTAATCAGGACTTTGGAGGTCCACTAGGTATGGACTTTGAGGTCAACTCAGTTATCATAATCTCTGAGTTGGGAGCCTTTGACAGTGGTTCGGATGGTCTCTTTCTCCCCATTAAGGTTGAGCTTTGGAGTCGCGAAGGTGATAGCGGAATTGAGGTCTTGGCGGAGATGAATTTTGATGAGAATGATGAGGGGGTCCTCGAAGGAGGGCACCGTTTCAAGGCTCTGACTGAACCTGCGGTCCTTGATCCCGGGAGTTACACCATCGTTGCGACTGGTTACGGTGCGAGCGAAAAGAACTATAACCGGGGAATCGGTCCTTCAGAGGAATTTTCCACGAATGACCTTGAAGGGATCATCACTTTCGTTGGAGGATCGCGTTGGGGCGATGCGGGAACTTTTCCAGGGAACGTGGACGGAGGTCCTGAGCAGCGGTACGGTGCCGGTTCGTTCAAGGTCATTGTTGATGATGAGGACGGGGACGGTATGCCTGACGCATGGGAGGAGGCTAATGGGCTGGACCCTGAAATGGCGGAGGACGCTGAAGATGATCCGGACAATGACGGGCTCAGTAACCTGACTGAATTTGAGACGGGTCTGAACCCCAAGGTCGCTGATACGGACGATGATGGCGTGCAGGACGGGACAGAGATTGATAATGAAACGGATCCACTGAAACCTGACACTGATGATGATGGCCTGAGTGACGGTGAAGAAGTTACTTTGGGCACTGATCCGTTGAATCCCGACACGGACGAAGACGGGCACAAGGACGGAAAAGAAGTGGCCAAGGGAACGGACCCGAAAGATGCGAACAGCAGTCCCTCTTCACAATTTTCCGGGGAACTTGCCTACAAGATTGAGCAGGGCACGATCGGTAACCAGAACTATACTGGGGCTCTTGGATTAGACTTCATTGTTGAGGAAACGTTAAGGGTACTGGAACTTGGTGCCTTCGATAGTGGTGCTGATGGTTTGAACCGGCCAATCACTGTCAGTATGTGGTCAAGAGATGACAATGGAACACCGGATTTAATTAATGATGATCTTGGTCTTGATATTTTGGCTCAGATCGAATTTGGTCCGGGCAATGAGGGGGACCTACGTGATGCGCACAGGACCATTGCCTTGGAAGAGGATCTGGTCCTTGAGCCGGGCCCCTATACGATCGTTGCGAGCGGATACGGTGCAGGTGAACCGAACGGAAATGTCGGTACTCCGGGAATGAGTTTGACTGAGGATCCTATCATTACGTTCGTTGGAGGAGGCCGTTTTGGAAACGATACCGTAGCTTTCCCTGGCACGCCTGACGGGGGTCCAGAGAACCGTTATGCTGCCGGAACGTTTGCATTTGAAATTCTCTCCTCTCCACTACGATTTACTGATATCAGTTATGATCCGGTCCAAGAGGAAACGACGATGACCTGGTCATCTGTCCCTAACCGTATCTATGCGATTGATGAATCTATTGACCTTATTACCTGGGAGGAGCTCGATGATAGTCTTGCCTCGGAAGGAATGTCGACATCCTTCACGATTGATACATTGCCTGGGAAGAGTTTCTTCAGGGTAAGGCTTCAGGAATAATATAAAGCTGATAAATTATCTGTTCAGGATTACCCATGGGTAAAAGTGTCCGCCTAATAAGGTTCTTGATGGTCCCTGCCGTGGTATCATTGTGGAGCTGTGGTGGAAATGATAAGGAGAAGAGTGCTGATGAAAGTGGCGCTGATCAAGGGACAGTCTCTTCCTTAGTCGCTTCTGAGGAATTGATCCTTGAACTGACTCCCAGATTGAAGAGTTTTAAAGATACTCTTTTCACTGAGAATTGTTATTTCGTTGGTGTTGACCCGGACTCTGTCCAGGAGAAACAATATTCCGGGCTCGGAACCGTTGAGATTCACTGGGAAGGGCAATCAGAGAATAATGAACCCGTTGCAGGAAAGCCGACCATTGCAAAAATCACTGAGCCCGTGAGTGAATTGAAACTCAAGGACAGTAGTTTTTCTTTAGTATCCGGTAATTTCAGTATTGAAGGTATGAATATTTTTACTACGAGCGTTTCTTTTTCCGGGTCCAATGATGATTCCTCGATCAGTTCAATGAATGAAGTCATTTGGGAGAGGGTCGGAAGTTCATGGAAAATTAATTCATGGAAAGTTCAAAGGCTCAGCGCTCTAAGGTCCTCAGGTAAATTTTTTAAAGAAGTTCTTAATGAAGTACTCCCTGACAAAGAGTCTCTTTCACGGGCCAGGGAATCAATGCATTGGAGGATCCTCGTTGATAATTATTTTGGTGGAAAAAAGCCAACCAATATCCCCAAGTACACTGATACTCGTTTTTATCCGGATTCAATTAATACGCACCCATCGGTTTCGATTGTCGACATTGACGGGAACGGTTATGACGATATTTACATATGTGTGCGATGGGGAAAGAACCAACTCCTTAGAAATAAGGGGGATGGAACCTTTGAGGAATGTGCTGAGCAGTATGGTCTTGATGTTAGTGGCAGGAACACGGTTGCGATCTTTGCTGACTTTGATAATGATGGGGACCCTGATCTCTTTCTGGGGCGTTCACTTGAGAGGTCTCTTTACATGGTCAATGATGAGGGAATTTTTCGTGTTCATAATGGTCCCGTTTCTAACGGGAAACTTCCGTGGTTAGTCACTTCTGCCTCCTCTGCTGATTATAATAATGACGGACTCCTCGATATATACATATGCACTTATAGCCCTCTGGACCTGAATACTAGGCTCCAGAACAGGGGCGATGCTCCGCAATGGGCCAGACAGTTTCTTTCACCGGAACAGGCTCAGGAAGTCGTGAAAAGAAAAGCAAATGACCATACTTACCTGAATCAGATAGGCCCGCCTAATGTCCTCCTTGTCAATCGTGGAGGCCATTTTGAAATTGCGCCGGGATCAGTCTCTGTGGCCGGTTACCATAATAGTTTCCAGGCCTCATGGGCCGACTTCGATCTGGACGGGGACCAGGACCTTTATGTGGCTAATGATTATGCCCCGGACCAGTTCTTCCGTAACGATGATGGCACTTTCGTTGACATTACTTCAGGCTCAGGAATTGACACGCTCGGCTTTGCGATGGGTGCTTCGTGGGGCGATTATGATGGGGACGGGGACCAGGACCTTTATGTTTCCAATATGTATTCGAAAGCCGGGCGCCGGATCACTGCACAGGTCCCTGGACTTGATGACCGGATGTCGGCAGTGGCTTATGGTAATTTTCTTTATAGAAATGACGGGGACGGGGGCATGAAGCGGTTATCGGGAGCTGACAGGAAGCCGATCCCAGTTCACCTCGCTGGATGGTCATGGGGTGGAATGTTTACTGACTTTGACAATGACGGGTTCCTCGACCTTTATGTCTCAAGTGGATATTATACCCCTCCCCCAGGTCAGGACAATGGAGTCGATTTGTGAAGTTGTCTATGGCGTACGGTCGTGCGTTCCGATGAGTCTTTACCTGATCAGTTCAGAAATAACAAATCGTGGGGAACGGATCCTAAGACAGGAAAGGTAAAACCTTCACAGGAGAGGCTCACTTACTACTATGGACCGAACTATCACCGGCACTCTTACAGTGGTTACGAGAGGAATAAATTTTACCTTAATATTTCAGGAAATACTTTTGCTGATCTTTCGGGCGTTTCTGGTGCTGATGATGTGGCTGATGGGAGAACGTGGGCGGCCCTCGATTATGATAGGGACGGTTGGACTGATATTGCTTTGGTGAACGCGAATGCTCCGCTCCTTAGTCTGTACCGTAACGGGATCGGAGAAATAAATAAATCCAATCACATTAAGGTCCTTCTTGTCGGTGGGGCCGTAGGAAAGGATCCCGGTAAAGGGTTGAGTAATATGGACGGGGTAGGGGCAGTCGTTGAAGTTATGTCCGGTGACCGATTGATAAAAAGAGTCCGTAACCTTGGAGAAGGGTACGCTGCTCAGAACAGTGCTACTATGACCATTGGCATTGGTTCAGAGGACACGGCCCAATCGGTGAAGGTCCGCTGGCCGTCAGGAAAAGTCACCATGAGCCAATTACCGGTAAAAGCAGGATCCATTATTGTAATGAAAGAGATCCAGTGAAGGAACGTTCCTTGCCTTAGTCTTAAAATGGTAGGATAATATACCTAGTAATTAATCCTCTCCCCCATGAAATTCCTCAATGCATTTGTCTGGGCCGTTCTTTTTATGGTCTGCTCTTTTGAGTTGATGGCGGTCGATCCTGTCATATCCGAATTCTTGGCATCAAATTCATCAGGCCTTGAGGACGAGGATGGTGATTTATCGGATTGGATAGAAATATGGAACGTTTCAGGTGGAGCGGGTGACTTGCAAGGTTATCACCTCACTGATGATCCTGAGGATCTGACCAAGTGGACCTTTGCTAAAGCACCATTTAATAATGATGGTTACGTCGTGGTCTTTGCTTCAGGAAAGGATAGGAATGGTCCCCAAGATGAGTTGCATGCCAATTTTAAGCTTAATTCATCTGAGGGTGGATACCTTGCCTTAGTTGAGCCGGACGGGATTACTGTTGCCAGCGAGTATAAAAATTATTCTAAACAGTTCGAGGATATTTCATATGGTAGCGGGTACGGAGACCCTGAGGATGTGAAATTTTTAAGATCAGGTGATATTGCAAAATGGAGCGTTCCGGAAAGGCCCATCGAAGGATGGGTTGAGACTATATTTGATGATTCTTCTTGGGCACAGGGTCAGACGGGAATCGGTTATGATAGGTCCGATAAATATATACCCCACATCGGTGAAGGAGGTGACTTGCTAGATTCTATGCGTGGAGTGAATGCATCAGTTTATATTAGGGTGCCATTCACTGTTAATGATCTGAGCGGAATAAGTAATTTAATTTTAAGAATGAAGTGGGAAGACGGTTTTATTGCGTATCTAAACGGGACGGAAATTAAATCAATGAGTGCTCCGGAAAATCCACAATGGAATTCAGAGGCAACATTGAACCGGTCGAATGAGGATGATGCGATTACCTTTTTTGATTATCCTGTCTCTGGTCCATTGATCGAGGGTCAGAATGTCCTGGCCATTCATGGGCTCAATGCCTCGAGGACCAGTTCGGATTTTCTTATTTCCCCTGAACTAACAGCGGAACAAACTGATCTTAACTCGCCTAGGACTGGTTTTTTTATGGTTCCTAGTCCAGGGAGCCTTAACGGAAAACTCATTGATGGTCTGGTACGTGACACTAAATTCAGTTTTAAGAGAGGCTTTTATGATAGCCCCTTTGATTTGGAGATTAGTACCGAGACAGTGGGGGCCAAGATTAGGTACACTTTGGACGGTTCTGAGCCGAGTGAATCGAGTGGGATGATTTATGATGGTCCCATTAATATTAATGATACGACGGTTCTTCGGGCCATAGCATATAAGGATAATTTCACATCGACCAATGTGGACACTCAGACCTATTTGTTCCCGGAAAAGGTCGCGGTTCAGACGAACAGCCCGGCAGGATACCCTTCTAGCTGGGGTGGAGTCAGTGCGGACTATGGGATGGATAATGATCCTGTTGATTTTCGCCGAGCTGCTGGTGACGATAATCATTCATTATCATCGGCCAAGTCAGCTATAGCAGATTCACTTAAATCGATAACGACCATCTCTATTGTTACTGACAAGGATAATATATTTGACCGCAGCAGGGGAATTTACCAGAACCCGAGCGGTCGTGGGAGTCAGTGGGAGAGGCCAGTGTCTGTGGAAATTATTAATGGTGAAGGGGTTGATGATTACCAGACCGATGCCGGGATCCGAGTTATGGGTTTCACGTCACGTAATCTTAGTACGACGACAAAACTGAACATGCGTTTATTGTTCAAGAAAGAGTACGGGGACAGTAAGATGAAATATCCTTTACTAGGTTCAGAGGGCCCGGACGAGTTCAATACTATTGCCTTGCGGGGAAATATCCGTGATGCCTGGGTTACTGAGTATCAGGGTTTCGGAAGTGCTTTATACATAGGTGATGAGTGGTCCAAGAGGTCGCAAAAAGCGATGGGTCAGCCCGCGGTCCGTGGCACTTATGCCCATGTCTATCTGAACGGTATGTATTGGGGGCTTTATAATCCGACTGAGCGTCCCGATGATGATTTTGCTGAGACTCATCTTGGCGG
>Ga0315332_10000585_pt1 | contig 17244 bp, 16 predicted proteins | sample M110034915metaG_FD_203455 | JGI IMG/M metagenome (GOLD analysis project Ga0315332, IMG submission 203455) | Ammonia-oxidizing marine archaeal communities from Monterey Bay, California, United States - M1 100m 34915 | ecosystem: Environmental > Aquatic > Marine > Intertidal zone | place: USA...
ATTCAACTAATGATTAGAAAGTTACTTGCACACTAATATACGCAAGCGTAAAGATTAAAACTGATTTTATCGAATATTATTTAGTTTAAGCTGATTTAACAATCAATTTAAAGAATACGACAGTTTACCTTGATACATTTCTTTGTATTTGATTGCAAGGTAGGCCAATAAGGCAGAAAACGTGGTGAACGCCTCTTCCGACTCTTTCGAAATTGGAGTCTTCTTTAATTTAAGTAATAATTTTGCATACATCGCATTGACGCAAATCAAGATATCTGACACTTTTTCATCATTTGATTTGACTTTATACTCTTCTATGAAAGGCATTGCTTTTTCAAAAATACCAGCATATGTTTTATCATTGAGCTGTTGCATGAGCATTCCGTGCAAAAGTGATAATTCGCCGATGACGGAAAGTACATCACTTACAAACCCTTTTTCACGTAAACCCTCTGTTGTCATCTTTTTAACAAGGTCACGATACCAATCCATTATCAATTCTTCTTCCTCCTTGGATTTGGCCATGGGCATGGCCAAATTCGATCGAATAGACTCCTCTTCAAAGCGCAGTCCTCGTATTAAATCCTGAAGTTGAAACATATACAATACGTATTCAACAACGTTCTCCTCCTTTTTAGCTTGGGCAATTAGCATCAGTTCTTTTTTGAAGCGTATGCTTCATTTAATTTTTTCGTTACATAATCAGTAATATCGAATTCTTCGTTCGCGAAAACAATGATTTGATTAGACTTCGCATAAGTAAGTACATAATCATATCCCAATTCCTTACCAATTTCATCTAAGTAATCGGCTGTTTCGTTGATTACTTTTAACGTAACTTCATATTCTACATTAGCAAGTTTTGCCTGGAGCTCTTGTGCTTCTTGCCCCAATCTCATTTCTTGTTCCTGCAGTTTAGCAGCTTCTGCTTGAATTTCATCATTCCACATTTGACCACCTTGGGCCTTTTGTTCTAAAGCAGCATACTTTTTCATTAGGGTATTTTTTTTTCCTTCTATTCTTCCCTGCACCTTGGCCAATTCCTGGCTGATCTCGTTTTTCGCATCCTCATAATACTTATAATTCTTATTAAGACTATCCGAATTAACAAATGCAATTTTCAAACCTCGATTGAATTCTGGAAGTTTAACAGTGGCAGAATCCGGCTTTGTCAAAACTTGATCTTGGATATTTTCTTCTGAAACCGGCTTATCAATCAGTTGTTCATGATGTACTACAGGTTCTGAATTATTCAGTTGCATGATAAAGAGTACTATCACTGCTACTATTAGCAGAACGTTAACCACGGAAAGGGCTTTATTATTCATTGATAAAATTTTTTCGCTTGAAAGATTCTGTAAAATCAGAGCGCATAGTTAAGAAACGATGCATGGTAGTTTTCAGGAAGTCGGTATCTAACATATTTACAACATCATCTATTCCTTCAACATCCTGTTCATTAATTTTGAAAACCTGTTCGTATTGATCAAGTTCTATTTTAATCTGGAACTTCCCATTCCATGAAAAGATGGTAATTTTGAACTGTTTATGAGGTATTTCTTTTACTATTCGCACTGATTCGGCCAAAAATAGTACAAAACTAGGTTTCAATTGATTATTCCATCAGATATTATAGAATTCTTTTGAGAAAAATGGTTTTAGGTCAAAGAAGATTCCCTATTAATGATTAGAAATTAAGAAAAAAGCGAAAAACAAATCGTTACGCTAGCATTTTTTCACCGTTAGCATAAAAATGAAATGGAATATTCACCATAAATGCATAATCTTGACCTACCTCGTACATATCATCATCATTCTCCTTACACATCCATGTTATTTCTACTTTTTCTCCTTGATCCACAAGCTCATTTAGCTTGTACATTAAGAATAGTAGCCTTTTAGAAGACGATATATTGAAGAATTCTAATTCAATAGATAAATGTACCTCACAAGATACATTTTTAGAGAATTGATCCACCCAATCTAGAATTGGACTATAAAAGGACTCAGCATCCTCAGGAATTGACTTTCCTGAAATTACAAAAGTACCATCACTAGGGCGGAAAATAACTTCTGGCGTGAGAGCAGTTTCCTGAATGTAAAGTTGATCCATGCGTTGATTTCTTATCTACAATATGGGAACAATAATTTAAACTCGTTACAGAATTTCTACTAACTAAATTTTGGCATGGATAAAACGTTGAAATATTACGATGAATTTATAGACTCATTAAGTCTTTGAATTTTGTTGCTTGTCGGCGAGAGACCTCTATTTTTTCCCCATTTTTCAATGTTAACTGAAGGCCTCCATTAAACCAGTTTTCAACTTTATCAATGTATGATAAATTAACAATGTACTTTCTGCTTACTCTAAAGAAATGTTTTTGGTCTAACCGATCATTCAAGGTATTCAATGACTTCAGAATTAGCGGTTTAAAATTTTGAAAAAATACACGAACGTAATTCCCTTCTGATTCAAACAGTCGGATATCTTCCAATCGAACAAACCAGCACTTTTCCCCATCTTTTAAAAATATTTGATCATTCATTCCAAGCCTTCCATTCTGCTCTTCAAATATATCTGGACTTAATTCTTCTTCAGCACTAATCCTGTTAACCGCATCCTGTAAACGATTCGGATCAACGGGCTTTAGCAAGTAATCTAATGCGTTCACTTCAAATGCCTTTAATGCAAATTCGTCATAGGCGGTTACAAAAATAACTTTAGGAACGTATTCTAATTCTATCAAAAGATCAAAACCAGATTTTTCGGGCATGTTAATATCTAAAAAAATAAGATCTGGATTCCATTTTTCAATACTAGCGATTGCGTCGTTAGCATTGCTGCACTGATCTACTATTTCTACCTCGGCATACTCACTCAATAAATTTGCAAGTTCCTGACGGGCCAATCTTTCATCATCAATAATTATTATTTTCATACTATATATTTATCAAAGGAAGAGTAATTGTCGTTCTAACCTCATCCGCATAATTTCCAATTTTCAAATGTGCTTTATCTCCAAACATGATTTGCAGCCTTTTTTTCGAATTCTCGATTCCTATAGCCGTGGATTTAGAACGTTTGTCTGGATGATAGTTTCCCGAATTTAAAACCCGAATAATCATATTATCATCTTCCATTTTGGCAGAAATATAAACTCGCCCTCCCTGAGACAAACTTGAAATACCGTGTTTAACTGCATTTTCAACAATGGTTTGCAATAACAACGGGGGGAAATTTCTCTTCAATAATTCAGTATCAATTTCAAATGAAAAATTTAAGCGTTCTTCGAATCGAATTTTTTCCAAATCTAGATAATCCTTTACGATATCTAATTCATCTTCGAATGGCAATAAATCTTTTTTACCTGCTATCAAAGTACTTCTGAGTAAATTAGATAGCTTGGTGATTCCGACTTTAGCTTTTTCAGGATTCTCATCGACTAGAGCCCTGATACTATTCATGGAATTAAACATAAAATGAGGGTTAAGTTGTGTTCTCAGATTTTGTAATTCAGCTACATTTTTAGTTGCTATGAGTTTTATATTTCTTATTTCCTGTTCTCGAGATTTTTCAAAAAGATGGTATCCAAAATAGATAATTGACCAAAATAAAAAGTAAGAAGCATAACTCAGAATCTGGAAAATTACTTTACCTGAGTTATTCAATATAATCGGTCGCCTTCCCAGAAAATAATCCATCATAAAATCAGCAGAAAAAAACAGCATAGACAATAGAATACTTACGAGTAATACAAGTGGAATTAGCTTAATCAATTTTAGCGTTAACCAATTCCATTTAATAATAATGCTTCTGTATAAATGAGTTATTGCTATTCCTGACAGAAAGAAAAGTGCCGCCTCCAAAATAAATTCCGGCTGTATATCTCCTTTCTGAAAAATTAAACCCAATGTAATCAGTGTTCCCCAACCCAGCACCTGAGCAATCCAATAAGAAACAACCTTACTCATATTGATAAACTAAACAATTAGTGTTTTTACTAAATTTACTGGAAAGGTATGAATCAAATCACAATTGAACATAATTACCAATGAATTACCTTGCGCATCTTTTTCTTAGTGGAAATGATAACGAATTGCTAGTTGGCAACTTTATTGGCGATGCTGTTAAAGGGAAAGCTTTTTCAAACTATTCCCGGCGAATAGCATTGGGAATTAAGATGCATAGAGCAATTGACTCATTCACTGATAATCATAAAGTTGTATTAAAAGGTAAAGAGCGGCTATACCCTCGACATCATAAATTTTCTGGAGTCCTAGTAGATTTATTTTATGACTATTTCCTTTGCAAGAATTGGTTGAAATATAGCGAAGAACCGCTAGAAATGTTCATCCGTAACAAATATCAAATTCTTGAACAGAACATCGAATCCATGCCGCCATTATCCCAATTGATATTTCACAAAATGGTCGAAGACAATTGGCTGAGCAGCTATCAAAATGTAATAGGTATTTCTAAAGCGCTTAATGGATTATCCAAAAGAACCAAGTTCCAAAACAATATGAAAAATGCAAGCTCAGATTTGTTATTGCACGAGAATTTATATGATGCTGAATTCAATTGTTTTTTTCCACAAATTGTCGACTTTTGTAATTCCTATAAAATTCGTCATGGCCAAACTTAAGTTAGACCTTCACGCTATTTACAACAAAGGCAATTTGATTGATCAAGCTCTGGAAGACATCGTTGAAGAGGCCATCGAAAAAAAAATAAAATTGGTTGAAATCATTCCAGGGAAAGGCTCTGGTCAACTAAAAAAGAAAGTTCTCCGATTTTTAAACCAGAAAACAATCAAACAAAAGTACCACAGAGTAGAAAAGGATGGGAAGAATTGGGGTCGTTTGTTTATTCATTTTAGGCATTAATCCATGATATTGAGCGAAATGTAACATTTCTGTGTCACTTTTATGGCTATTTAACGTATACATTGTAACTTTAACCCATGCAACCACTTCTTCAAATAGTAGCCATATCCATTTTGGTCATACTCATGTCTTTCACATATGACGTGAATGATTATGAAAAAGAAGGGATTATTATTCTTGAAGGCAAATACCAAAATCGAAATATATATGTTGCAAATCCGTATCCGGAGAATGGAGTCGGTTACTGCACTTATGAAGTTAGAGTGAATGGAGAACTCATACCTGATGAGGTAAATGGCAAAGCATTTGAAATTGACTTAAAACAATTCGACTTGAAGACAGGGGAAAGAGTTGTTATTGAAATCAAACACAAAAGTGGTTGTGCGCCTAAAGTTTTAAATCCAGCGGGTCTAAAGCCAAAACCAACGTTCGAAACCGAAAAAATTGATTTAAACTCGGAAGGAATATTAACCTGGACCACTTCCAATGAAGCAGGTATTTTAGACTATATTGTACAACAATTTAAATGGAATAAATGGGTGGATGTTGGTCAAATTGCTGGAATTGGCACGCCTGACAGGCATGACTATTTATTTAAAGTTCAATTGATTTCTGGGAACAATAAGTTCCGCATTATTCAGAGGAATTATGAAGGTAAAATTAAAAAGAGTACTTCTGTAATACACAAGTCGACTATACCTAAACTAACTTTTATCTATAACAAAAGGACCAAAGAGTTGGTTTTTTCTCTACCTACACAATTCGAAATACATGATTTATACGGAAGGTTAGTCAAAAGAGGTTACGGAGATTCTGTGAAGGTTTCTAATTTAGAAAAAGCAGAATATTATTTAAGCTACGATAATGCAACCGACACCTTTAACATGAAATGAGAAGTTCTCCTTTTGTTTCTTTTTTAAACTTATTCATAATTGTCCTATTCGCAACCTTTTGTTCCTGTAAAAAACCCGAACCAGCAAGAATTACAATTGAAGGAACAATAAGTGATGCCACTGGTGCAGTCTCTGATGCAGAAATTCAATTAGCCGTAAAAGAAATTTCATCTGGCACATATTCTAATAATTTTGTAGTGTTTCATACCACTAATTCAAATGCACTTGGTAAATACTTGCATGATTTTGAAGCTTACAATGCAATTGAGTATAAAATTGATGTAGCAGGGCAAAATAGGTTTAGTGAATCGCTTGTGTTTGATTCTGACGAACTACAAAAAAATGAAACCAACACCTATGATTTTTATTTGCAACCAAAAGCCTGGTACAAAGTAATTATTAAAAATACAAGCCCGGTAGACTCTTCGGACTTGTTGCAATATCAAATTACGAGCAGCCAGCCCATTTGCAGTAGCTGTTGTGCCAACACCATCTCGGTTTTAATTGGTGACACCGTTAACACTTCATTAAAATGTTTAACCCTTGGCAATACCACTCTTGATATTGGTTGGGTAGTTACAAAAAATGGTTTTACAAATTCTTACAGTAATTCAATTACTTGCAATACTGGTGACACTGCCGTTTATTACTTAAACTATTAGTTCGAAAAGATGTTTTTTTAATGTACAAGCAATGGCATCGATTGTGAAATAGAATTTGATTGGAGAACAACCTGATAAGCCCCAGCAGAATAATCAGAGACATCGATAAAGTATTTTCGATTATGACCGCTAAAGAAACCAGAATGAATGATTTCTAATTCCTGTCCAAGAACATTATAAACGGATAAGGTTCCTGAAAAAGAAGTCGTATTCTTCACTTCAATACATGTTAATCCAGCTGATGGATTTGGAAATACACGACCAAAAGATATTTCTGCAATAGCAATCCCTAAACTTTCTGAAACTTCAAAATGAAAATAACCAACAGGCGCCGTTATTGGTCTTACTTGATTTTTGCCAGATATCGATGTAGCATTAATATAATAAAAAACCTTTGTGCCGGCACTTTGAACAGGAATGTCAGCTGACCAATTATCTACAGAAGTATTAATCATAGGTACGGGAACGTAAGTTCCAGTCATCCCAACTTTGTAAAATAAGGTTGCGCTAGCTATTCCAGATCGATGCATAATTAAAGCGTCAACGTTATATGGATTAACGACATCGGCAGTATTAGGTAGTTCCTGATGAGAAATCAATAATGGGTCGTCTACTCCAATAGCCTTAGTAATGCAGTGAATTGCACCACCCGAACCAATTATGTTTGCACCTGAATTGTCACAATCGATTCCAACTACATCATAACCAGGCATTGCTTCTCTGAGAATTCTCAAGCCGATGGTGTCGTACTCCTCTCTATACGTAGGAACCAGAACTTTTTTATTTACAATAAGGTTATTGGCATAGGTTCTATACGAGGCTCCTCCCCATGATCCGGTTGGATAACCACCAGATGTGCTGGGAACCATGGGAATCCTGATAATTTTGTAAGGAGTTCCATAAACAGATGTAAAGTTGTCTTGTATATACTGTATGTTCATTTCTATTTGGGGTCCATCGGAAACAGAAGTTGGGAATTCACCAATAACAAGCGTTTCTTCGTCAATCAATTTCATATGCATGTCAATGTGATGAATATCATCATATGGCAGAACAGTCATTTTTACATAGGTATCAATCCCCATCCAATCTTCCATTAGTTGATCTACTTCTGCAGGTGTTTTTACTGTTAAGTTGAAAGCGCCTGATGCACTGTTTTCATAATCCACCAGTTCCGAAGAAAAAGCAGTACCAAATCCATCCGCCATAAAGTTGCCACCCGTATGAACAAGGTCAGTGCCTGCTTGGGACATCTCATAGACAGGAATGTTTTTAAAACTGCCTATTGCATCAGGGGCAGCATTGTCATCAGGTCGACTTCTGTTATAAATCCAATCAACCAGAATAAGAGAATCTACAAAGTCTTTGTAAACGGTATTCCCTCCATAATCTCTCATCCAAATGGAATTAAAATCATCGACTACAAAAGTCACATTAGTCAGCGACACACCATAGCCTATCAACTCACTTTGCGCTGATGCAGCGTTGGAACAGAGAATAATGACCTCGCATTCAGTTTGCGCTTCAGCAACTATCTGGGCTAAAATACTTTTATAGCTTGTCCATGTAATACATATTGCCTGCACCTCTTCCCATTCGGCCATGGTTCTAAGGTTTCCTAGCGGCTGTGTTGTAATTACCGATTTTAATTCATTATTGTAAGTACTTTTATAATCATTAATGGCGGATTTGGTTAACTCATTCGGCGTAGCTTGAATTGGGACGATGTGTTGACCCAACATTCCGAAACTGAGTAAAATTAAAGACGGAATTAAAAAGAGTAATTTCATACGGTACTTAAATTTGATGCATGTTAAAATTACACTTTAATCATAAATAAGGATGTTTGAATTTTACGAAATGTAATTGCGAATAATTGAATACTTTTGAAACATTCTACGATTTATGAAAAAATTCCTTCTTTTCATTTTATTAATCATTTCGTTGAATTGCTCTTCACAAAACGCAATTGGCAATTGCTCAGGAAGAATTGAAGCCAAGGAAATGCCTTATGCACAAATAATTGGTGAAACGGAAAATGAACACGTTCTGGTGCTCATTCATTCTAAATCTAAGAATGAAGGGAAATTAATAGAATTCAATAATGAGCTGCTTTTTAATACCGAAATTGATTTGGACTTTGAAAACGAATCTATTCTACAATGTGCTTATATTAATGACCAAATAGTCCTTTTCACTTCTAAGGTAATAGATAATGCAAATTGTGTGCTAGCCAGAATTTATGAAGATTATACGTTTTCTAATCCTGAAATAATTTGCAAGGCCATTTTTAGTAATTCAGTATTTGACTTTTCAAAATCGAATAATGGAAAGTATTTCGGAATAATAGCTGAAACACCCTATCTCAAAGGAATAAATGAGGAGATTGAAGTCTGGATTTTTGATGATCTTTTCAAGGAACAATGTTATTACAAACTTGCATTACCGGAAAAGAATACCAGGATAAAAATAAATGTGCCTGTTATGTCCAACACCGGATTATTTTTCCTGATAAAGAGACACATAGTGGCACAAGACAATAATTATTTCGTCTACACTATTAACCCAGAAAAAAAGAAACACATCCGAACATCTCTCAAGTTAATGGGTAAGCGCATTGCTGACATTGACTACCAATTAGATGAACAAAACAATTTACATTTAGTTGGTTTTTATTCTTCACTAAATTACCATGTATTTGAAGGTTGCTTCTATTATAAAATTGACCAAACATCTCGTCCGGTTAAATTTAAACAACATGGTTTTGATCTGGATTTTCTAACTCAGACTCAAGGTAAAAAAATCGCTAAAAAAAATGGTGGCTTGCTGGATTATAAAATGGGAAAAATGAAATTATTTAACGGTGAAATTTTCTTTACAGCATCACATTCGCTGCGAGAAAAACACTTTGTTGATCAAGAACAACAGATTTCATACAGCACCAACCAAATAGCATTAATTACTTTGAATAAAGACGGAATGAAAGAAATGACTCAGACTCTAAAGGTCAATCAACAGAGTGAAAATGACCATGGTTTTTGGAATAAACACCAATTTTTAATTGATTCTAACAACTTGTCCCTGCTGCATAATCAAACCTTAAATGAATCGATCACTACAAAAATAAATCATTTCTCAGATTCGAATAACGTTTTTACGCCAGCGATTAATTTTGAACTTAATGATGCAACAAATGATTCTTGTGGTCTTGATCTTGGTTCTTTAAAGAAAATTAATTCTAACCACTACGTTCTTACGTGGAACACTAATCGAAATGAATTTGCAATTTGTAAATTATCCACGAAGGATACGGACAAATAAGCAGTGTTGTACTCCTCGCGTTTTAGTTGTTAGCTGATAATCTGTTAAGTTAATGGTCGAATAGTTCAAGTTATAACCCAAATCAAAAATAAAATTGGAATTAAATTTAAATTTAACGCCGATACCAGCTACACCTCCAAAACCAATTCCACCCGGTTTAGTCCTTCCATTTTCATTAACAACAGCACCAGTAAATGCGTTTACATTACCTACCCAAAGTGGGTCACCGATGTAATAAGTATTCTGGCGTACTTTCATGGTGTTATTAACGAATTTCGTGGATGAAACATTAAGCGCCATAGACCAATAAAAAAATGTATTATTCTCATCACTTAAATAATTCTGGAAACCAAAATTAATATTCAATCTTTTCTCCTCTCCTAAAATTGGCATTGTTTCTATGGTGGGTTCCGGTGAGCCGTTATTGGGGTCATCAATGTAAAATGTCACGAAGTCCTTTACTTTTAGATTAATAACATCAACGTCAGCTATTAATGCAAAATTTTCACTAACATGATAACCCAAATGAACACCCAGCTGAAGCGCAACACTGTACTTCATTTCTTCTGGAAACTGGCCAAAAGTCCAGTCGTAGATTAATTGCTGAGTAATTTGATCTTTATACACTTGTGTATTAAGGACTCTGGAGATACCACCGCTCTCAAAACCGTTATAGAAATTGGCTGTATTCTTATTGGCAAAATATCCAGCTGACGTTACGCCAATGAATAACTTTCTCAACTCCATATCATTCCCTGAAGAAACTCCTTGACCAGATACAGGAATAGCAATAATCAAAGATATGCAAACAATAAAAACCTTCATTAGTCAGTAGTTTAATAAATCCAATAATTGTTCTTTAAATCTGTTTTTGGGAAGGAAATTATTTTCCAATGGAATGGCAAAAGGTACCGGCGTATCTAGACTAGCAGATCGCACAACTGGAGCGTCTAGATGTTCGAAACAGTTCTCGGTTATTAAAGCGGAAAGTTCCCCTCCTATGCCTCCAGTCAAACAATCTTCATGTAAAATAATTGCTCTTCCCGTTTTTCTAACCGAATTAAAAACAGCTTCAGTATCCATGGGTAGTAACGTTCTAAGGTTAATAACATCTGCTGAAATTTCTGGTAGTTCGTTTAAAGTATCTAGCGACCAATGAACACCCATTCCGTAGGTAATAATAGACACATCAGTGCCCTCCTTTACAGTTGCCGCTTTACCTATCTCTGTCGTGTAATAATCATTGGGCACGTCTTCTGAAATGCTTCTGTAAAGTGCTTTATGTTCAAAAAATAAGACTGGATTCGGATCTTCAACAGCAGCAGATAGCAAGCCTTTTGCTTCACCAGGAAACGCAGGATAAACTACTTTTAGACCGGGCGTATGCACAAACCACGCTTCATTCGATTGTGAGTGGAATGGTCCTGCACCAACCCCTGCACCAGTCGGCATTCTTACTACTACATCTGCATTTTCACCCCACCGATAATTTAGTTTTGCAAGATTGTTAATGATTTGATTAAACCCACAGGTAACAAAATCTGCAAACTGCATTTCCATTACTGCTTTAAATCCATTAATAGACAAGCCTAAAGCAGTTCCAACTATGGCAGATTCACAAAGTGGTGTATTCCTAATCCGATCTTTACCAAATCGATCTACAAATCCTTCTGTGACCTTAAAAACACCTCCGTACTCAGCAATATCTTGTCCCATTATAACGAGATTATCATATTTTTCCATGGATTGACCCAGTCCATCTGAAATTGCATCGATTAATCGCTTATCACTTGTACTGCCTGATTTTGGTCGCGTTTCAGTGAATTCAGTGAATTGGTAGACACCAGACTCTTCAATATTGGTTTGGGCACACATATCAGGCTCTGCATAAGCAATTTCAAGCGCATCATTAATTTCAGATTTAATACTTTGAGTCATTTGTTCGACTTCCGATTCTTTAATCACCTCAGACCTTATCAAAAACTTTTCAAAGTTCTTCAGCGGATCCTTCTTCGCCCATTCATCTTGAATTCCGTCTGGATAATACTTCGTTCCTGAAGCCTCTTCATGGCCACGCATACGGAAAGACATACATTCTAATAAAATAGGCCTTGGCTTTTTAGAAATTGACCTTTTTAATTTTTTTACCGTGTTAAATACTTCGGTAATGTTGTTTCCATCGACTTGCAATGCTTCTATGCCATATCCAATTCCTTTATCGATAAATTGTTCACATCTAAATTGCTCGGAAGACGGTGTAGATAAACCCCATTGGTTATTTTCAACAACGAAGATAACTGGCAAATCCCAAACAGCCGCTACATTTAACGCTTCGTGAAAATCTCCTTGACTAGCGCCTCCATCACCCGTAAAAACCAGCGTTGTTTTACCAGAGTCTCTTAATTTATGAGCTAAGGCAATTCCGTCTGCCAACCCCAGTTGAGGGCCTAAATGGGATATCATTCCAACTATAAAGTGCTCTTTGGTACCAAAATGAAATGAACGGTCTCTGCCTTGTGTATATCCCAACGCTTTTCCTTGAAATTGTGCAAATAATCTTTCAAGAGGCACATTCCGTGAAGTAAATACGCCCAGATTACGATGCATTGGCAGCATAAACTCATCCTCGTCCATGGCCAGTGTGCATCCAACAGAAATCGCTTCTTGACCAATTCCTGAAAACCACTTTGAGATTTTGCCTTGCCTGAGCAAAATAAGCATTTTCTCTTCTATCAACCTAGGCCTGAGTAGGTTATAATATAAATCTTTTTGAAGATTATTTGACAACCCCTTAACTCCATATTTCATCATTTCCTTATCCAAGACCGACATTTGTATATTTGCTTTCCAACAAAAGTATTCTTTTTACTAGCTTAAATTACTATAAAAGACCTCAAAATATTAGTAGTTTCGCATAGAATTTAGATCGCTAGCAACTTTTAGTCGAAATAGCGCGTCTAGGAAAGAAATAGGATAACATGAAAAATATTTTGGCAATTTGCTTTCTAGTAACATTTAGTTCGCAAATTTTCGCAACGCACATCGCTGGCGGCAACATTGAAGTGAAATATGTCAGTATGAACCAGTATCAAGTTATTGTAAAAGTGTATCGGTCTTGCGAGTCGTCATCCGCACCTATGCCAACAACAATAGATGTGGGCATTTATCGATTAGATACAGATGTATTGTTATCCAGTCATACGTTAAATAGTCCTACTATAACAACAAACCTTCCTTTTGGAGATAGTTGTTATACACCTACGGGCTTATGTGTTGATAGAGGTATTTTTACTTCTGCTATTATTACCATACCAGATTACACGGCTGGTTACTATCTTCAAACACAGCTTTATGCGCGAAACAATAGCATAACCAATATTCAATCTCCTGGCGATACGGGAATGTCGTTTTATGCGGAAATGCCAGACCCTGCAATAGGAGTATATAATTCACCTGAATTCGGACCGTACCCTGCAGATGCCTATTTATGTGTTGGATTTACAAAATATTTTGATTTTGGGGTAACTGATCCTGACGGCGACAGTTTATCATACGAATTAGTGAATCCCCTTGATTGTGCAACTGCCGCTTCGACAACGAATGGCACCTACTCGAAACCTTACCCACCTATAACCTGGGCCTCAAGTCCTCCATTTGGTCCAACTTTTAGCCTGGCAGATATTTGTGGGGGAGCACCTCCAATGACTGTTGATCCGGTAACGGGAATTATAAATGCGAGTCCAGATAACATTGGTAAATACGCATTTGCCTTAAAAGTACATGAGTGGAGAGCTGGCGTTAAAATTGGAGAAACAACCTTAGACATCCAATACGAGGGACTGGCGTGCACAGTTGATTCTCCTCCTTTATTCACAACTTTAGATGATACTATATCTGTTATTGTTGAAGAGCAAATTTGTTTTGATATTATGTCTTATGACAATGATGGGTTAGATACCATTTATTTAACACCTATTTCTACGGAGTTTGACTTAATTGGAAATTTCGTCTCTCCAACTCCATCAGGAGGGTCTTCTTCAGGAGCTTATTATTATCTAGATTATATGGGGCAAGATACCATTTGGATACCTCATTTTGAAGATATTGGAGGCGGAACTTACGAGGGAATTGGAGAAATTCCTTTGAGGTATTGCTGGAATCCCCCTTGCGAAACAGTTGATTCTGTTTTTGGTCTCGACTTAATTACCTATTCCCTTGGTTGTTCTGGGTCAGATACAACAACGACCAATGTAGAAATTGCTGTAATCAATATTGTCCCTCCCATCATGCTATCTATTCCAGATACGATGAATGTTACTTTTAACGACAGTATTTGCTTCGAAGTATTTGCAACGGATACGGTTAATACGCAAGACACCTTATTCATCGAACCGACTAGCTCGTTGTTTGACTTTAGTGCCAATTATATTAGTCCTACATTATCAGGGGCAGGTAGTGCTTATTATTTAAATTTTATGGGGCAGGATACCGTTTGGATGAATAACTACATATATACGTCCAATTTGGCCGTTGGTGCTGTGCAGGATGTTCCTTTAAAATATTGTTGGAAAGTTGATTGTGGAGATGTGTTTATTGAAGATGTTGATTTACAGTTTATGGCGTATTCTACCAAATGTAATTCAGACACCACCTATAATGGTTCTTCTATTCATGTTGACCCACCTCAAGGCTATGTATATCCAGTTGCCAACGTATTCACTCCAAATGGAGATCAAAAAAATGATTTTTTCGAGCTGGAAGGAATTGCTGACCCCTGTTATGATACTGTGCATGTTGAAATATTTAATCGTTGGGGATTAAAGGTGTTCGAGTCTAACGATCCAGAGTTTAAATGGGACGGCAAAAACAAGCGTGGTGAAGACTGTGCAGAGGGAATATTCTACGTACTTATTTTTGGAACATATGGTTCTACATACGACTCAACTACTGGATTTAGGATTCCGAACGCAATTGAAGATCAATTTCATTTAACATTGTACAGATAGTAAACTGTCGTAAAGCTCAATGTATTTTGATAGCACTTGGTCAATAGAAAAGCTCTTTGCCCTTTCTAAAGCTTGATTTTTATATTTCGTGCAATCATTAAATATTCGCTGAGCATTTTTAACCATTTCTTCAATGTCACCTACTTCGTGCAATAATCCTCCTACACCGTGTTCAACTACTTCAGGCAGACCTCCGGTATTTGATGCTACAACAGGAACACCTGAAGCCATTGCTTCTAATGCAGCTAATCCAAAACTTTCGGTTTCTGATGGAAGCATGAAAAGGTCAGAGATCTGAAGCACATCCTGTGGATATTTAATGCTTCCGAGAAAATGGATGTACTCACAAACTCCCAATTCTCTGCACATTCGTTCCACATTATCTCTCTCAGGACCGTCGCCAATTAACAACAAAGTTGCAGGTTGAAACTCGATAATTTTCTTAAATGCAATTATAATATCGGGAATCCTTTTTACTTTTCTAAAGTTAGATATGTGTGTAATTATCTTTTCTCCATTGGGTGAGTACTTATTCCTGATAAGCACATTAGGATTTCTTTGATAGTTCTCCAATCGAATAAAATTCGGAATCACTTTAATCTCTTTCTTAACCTTAAAATAGTTTAATGTATCTCTTTTCAAACTATTAGAAACAGCAGTTACCGCATCTGAATTGTTTATCGCAAAATTAATAACTGGTTCAAAAGATGCATCCTTACCAACCAAGGTAATATCTGTACCGTGCAGTGTTGTAATAAACGGGATTTCGATTCCTTGAGATAGTAAGATTTGTTGGGCCATGTAAGCAGCTGAAGCATGTGGCACAGCGTAGTGAACATGAAGCAAATCTAGATTCTCATACTTTACTACATTAACCAACTTACTAGTCAACACCAACTCGTAAGGTGTGTACGTAAATAACGGATAATCAGAAACTCGAACTTCGTGATAATGAATATTTTTATTAAATCCACCTAATTTTACCGGCTGGCTGTACGTAATAAAATGAACTTCATGCCCAATTTTCGCTAATTCCTTGCCCAACTCCGTAGCTACAATTCCACTCCCACCATAAGTAGGATATAATACAATACCTATTTTCATAAATCTAGCTTCGATTCGTTTGCCGAATTTACAGCATTATACAATACACGTTGAATCTTAGTTCGGATTCCCATAGAAATGATTTTTCGATTTCCCGCATCTGGGTAAACTCGATTAGATAGAAAAACATAAACTAAGTTCAATTTAGGATCAACCCATGTTAACGTTCCTGTAAAACCAGAGTGACCAAAACTTTCGTCAGATGCACATTTACTACAAGTTGGACCACTACCACCTTCTCTTACCGGTTTATCAAATGCAATTCCCCGCCTATTTCTGTTTTCTAAGAATGGTGAAGCTGTATATTTTCTTACAATAGAATCAGACAAATACCTGGTTCCACCATATGTTCCATAGTTGCAATACATTTGCATCATTACGCCTAAATCATTTGCATTTGAAAATAATCCTGCATGACCTTGAACTCCTCCAAACATTGCTGCACCTTGATCATGAACATGACCATGAACTAACTGATGTCTAAAATAGTCGTCCCGTTCCGTTGGTACAATGTTGTCCTTCTGAAACCTATCTAGTGGCTTGTAGCCAATCTGTTCAAGCCCCATCGGCTTGTAAAAATTACTATCTACAAACTGCTGCTGACTCATCATGCTGCCCTTAGTTACTATCCTATTAATGAAATAATAACCCAAATCTGAATATTTATATTTCTTGTTTGCAGAAACCGGAGTTCCTAAGATTCTTTTAAAAACTGTATCCTGGTAATTTGGATTTAACCAAAGACCTTCCGCCACTTCAATTGTGTTAAAGAGTGTTTTCTTTGGACTATAAAGTTTAAAGCTTGGTTGCCCTTTGTGCAGTGTTCTGACATAAAAGGGAATCCAAGAGACAAATCCAGCCTGATGCGTTAACATGTCTTTTAATCCTACATCTTTATAGGAAGTACTATCAGTTAAGTTAGGCAGATAATCTCCTAACGTTTTTTCAATATCAAATTGTCCTTGGTCTTCCATTTTCATTATGGATGCAGCTGAAGAGGCAATTTTCGTTATTGAAGCAATATCATACACATCTTTAAGATCTACTTCTCGGTCACCTTCATAGGTATGTTTTCCAAATGCCTTATGGTAAAACACATTTCCATCTTTAATTGCCATTATCTGACATCCGGGAAAAACATGTTGAGCAATCGCGTCCTTCGCTATACTGTCTATAGCGGCCAGTTCCGAATGACCAATACCAATATCCTCAGGTATCGTATATTTCAGCCGAGTTCTGTCCTCCCAAGTAATACCAAAACCCTCAGGATATTTTTCATTAATAGATACTGGTAATTTTCCTCTAGCCGGTATTCCATGAAAAAGTAACTGAGAAGCAACATCTAAAACAGCGGTTTCTTCTTCATAA
>Ga0315332_10000586_pt1 | contig 17239 bp, 13 predicted proteins | sample M110034915metaG_FD_203455 | JGI IMG/M metagenome (GOLD analysis project Ga0315332, IMG submission 203455) | Ammonia-oxidizing marine archaeal communities from Monterey Bay, California, United States - M1 100m 34915 | ecosystem: Environmental > Aquatic > Marine > Intertidal zone | place: USA...
TGCCGGTGTTGACGTGATAATTAGCAGTCGGGTGATTTACGGATTCCACCTGACAGCCACGATAGAAGCACAACTCGTCCGCGACACCGGCAAGGTTCTCCCACAGGTGGCACATGTCCGCGCCGGACTCTCCGTGTCTCTTAAACTCAAACGGACTTTGCACGTAATACCGCTTGCCGCTGGACATCGCCGATTGTTCTTCACCCGAGCGATTGAATTCCTGCAGATGCAGGTCCCTCAGTTTCGGCTTGGGATCGAAGGTGTCGATGTGCGAGGGACCACCTTCCATGTACAGAAAGATGCAGTGCTTCGCTTTGGCCTCAGGAAAGTGCGGCTGCTGTGCTCCATCGCTGTCAGCAGCTTCCGCCAGCATGGATGAGAATGCAACGCTGCCGACACCGGCCCCAAGGCCAAACAGATGTTCGCGACGGTTATGAAGTTGATGATTCATGGTAAATCAATAGGAATGCAAAACATTCCTTCAGGAACGACCGCCGTCATCTCTTTCTGTCAATGGCAGCTGCAACCAATGCTTCTGCGCCGTGCGGCCAAATTCCAGGTTCAGGTGTTCTTCTCGAAGTGTCAGCGCAAGATCGCCGGCTATCGAAATGCGGGTTGTTTCACCGTGGTTCGAGTCCACCGAATGTAGCTGGTGACCGGGAAACATCAATAGATCGCCAACAGTCGGTTGAATGGACCAGGTGTCTCGATTCCAACAGTTGAGATTATTGACGGCAGACTTTCGTTTGTCATGCCAGTCGTAGTGAAATGCAGACCCGAACGGGGCGGTGCTGAGACTCTGCCCCGAGTGAAACCTGACACCACCAGCATCAGCGGGGACATCGACGTAGTAGACCCAGGAGATGTCACTGCACGAATGATTGTGAGACATCATGGCATTGTCTTCGCCGTCGCTCGGTTCACACAGCACAAACCAGCTCTTGAGACACTGCATGTCAAAGAAATCCGGCTTCATGCCCAGTACGCGCAGATATTTGCCAACGTGTTCCGCAAGAATCCTGAAGAACGGCTGCAGAGATTCCTGCTGATGCAGAAGTATCTTGCCGTGATATTCACCCGCAAAATGTTTGCCGCCGGATCCACTCTCCACCTGGAACCTGAATGGCTCGGCGTCGTCCTCAAAGGCAAACGGATACGATGGATCGTCGGTGAGATTCGCCTGATAAACCAGCGTAGGAAAAAGCGCATGCAGAGTGGCGGAATTGTCGTCAGTCGGGAAGTGCATGCTTCGTCAATGGCTTCGATTCAAAGACTCAGGAAAAAGAACAACAGAAAAGAGGTCAGGAACCAATAGCCGAAACGGTGCTTCAGGTGCTTCGCACTATTGGTTCCTGCCCCCTTTGCCGAGTCTCTAAAGGTGGTTCCAAACCCGTGGTGACCCGACGCGTGAGCGAGAGATGTTCGGGGGATGGCTTTGTTCAGTGTCCCTGGCTCACGCATCGGGTTCCCAGATGTCGTGCAACAGGAGTTTTGAAACTGCTTCTAATAAACAAATACAAATTCATTGCTGTTCAGGATCGCGAGGCATACGTCGGCCAGGGCTCGCGTCCTGGCATCAACTTCATGTGGCTGCAGATCATGCACGTAATCATCGTAGACAAACAGTCGCTCCGTGAACGAAAAAGGTTCTCCCGTGTTTTCTTCGCTGGCTCGGCGGATAACTTCGGTGGGATATTCACGAGGCTTGAACGTCAGATGTGAGTGAACGGCCTCCATTTCCCGCCAGTGCCTGACGGCAGCGGTTGTCTCATCAGTTGCTGGTCTGCGTGCAAAAGCACGTTGATAGATCACTTCGACGGCGGCCGCATCGGACGCAGTTGTCACCAACACGTCAGCGGCAAATGCGAGAGCTCGGTCGTTGGTTTCGTCGCTGTTGAGCAGTGTCAGCGCCTGTGGAGAAATCGTTGAGCTGTCCCGAATTTCGCACGATTTTTCCGACCCCGGTTGATTGAAGGTTTCCATCATCGGGTCGCGGTGACCTCGCAGCTTCAAAGCATAAACCGAACGACGATTGCGATCCTCCGGCCTGGGATTAGGCACGTAACTGGGGGCGAAGGTCCCCATAATCATGCGAGGCTGCAATGCGGCTTCCAGGTTCATGTCGGGACGAACCGGGATCCCGCCAGGAGCCGGGTTGAGTTCTCCTGATACCGCAAGCATCGCGTCGCGAAGTTCTTCTGCACTCAACCGACGTGGGAGAAATACCGCGTAAAGCTCGTTCTCCGAATCCTTTTCGGCCAGCGATTTTGCGTCCGGGTGAGAGGTTGATCGCCGATATGTGTCGGACATCATGATCAGCCGATGCAGGTGTTTGACAGACCAGCCACTGCGGATAAATTCCCCGGCCAGCCAGTCCAGCAGCTCCGGGTGAGTTGGCTTCCTGCCCGTCGTACCAAAGTTGTTCGGATTGCCGGCCAGACCACGACCGAAATGATGCTGCCAGATGCGGTTCACCATGACTCTGGAAGTCAGCGTATTTTGTGGACTGGCAATCCAGTCCGCCAAAGCAGAGCGGCGACCTTCGATCGTGTCCGGCACGCTGAACTCCAGTCCTCCCGGCACAGCGCTAAGGACGGCCGGGGAGACGGGCTTCGCAGGAGCAAACAGGTCACCGCCCGTCAGAATAGCCGTATTCTCCAGTCGCCCTTTCGCCATTGGGTTCGGCGGTTTCTGAATGCGCGCTGCGATGCTGCGCATTGGCGGGGTTTTGCCGCTATACACGGTGAAGGCTATGGGTTTGTAGCGATCCATTTCCCATGGGAACCTCGCCTGCCATTTGCGACCAATGCGTTCCTGGCCGAAATCATCGGGAGTCTTCAATAAGTTGTTGGGCGGAAAATGTTCCTTGGGGGCATCGGCCTGCTTTGCTTCGGCACGAGTCTTATAGGGCAGGCCCTGTTCTTCGAACCACTTCTGGTCGTTGGCCGCTTTCTTTTCTGACAGTACGTTCAGCATTTTGCTGTTCGCCTTCTGCCGCATCTGATGGTACCGACGATCTTCAGCAATGCCGGAACGGTTTTCTGAAGACAGCCACTCGGCATCGACTTCGGCAAACTGAGTGGTCGCGAACACTGCCTGAAATGAGTAGTAATCTTCAGTCGGAATCGGATCGAATTTATGATCGTGGCAACGGCAGCACTGCAGTGCGTGAGCCAGAAAGACCTGTCCAACCGAGTCCGTGATATCATCAAGGAACAGCTGCCGCGTCACTTTGGCAACACTCATTCCCGTATGTTCCCACGGCCCCATGCGCAGAAACCCGGCAGCAATCAGCAGCTCCGAATCAGTCGCCGTTGCAGAGTGCGTCGCACCGGCCTCCGTTTTTCGCAGAGCCACGATTTCGTCGCCGGCGATTTGCTCACGGATGAACTGATCGTACGGTCTGTCATCATTAAACGCTCGAATAACGTAATCACGATAACGCCAGCTGTTGGGACGTTCCCAGTCGTTGGCGAAGCCGGAACTGTCCGCGTACCGCACGACGTCCAGCCAGTGCCGGCCCCATTGCTCACCATAGTGTGGACTGTCCAGAAGTTGTCCAATCATCTCGGCATAAACAATATCATCATCGCGTGCATCTCCCACAAACGCCGCCACGTCATGGGGTTTGGGCGGCAGTCCCGTCAGGTCGAAAAATGCTCGGCGAACCAACACCTGACGACTTGCGCCAGGTGCTGCATTCACGCCCGCATCACACAATCGATCACCAATCAATGCGTCGATTGCGGCACTTCCCGTTTCACCTTTCAGTCTTTTGTCGTCATCCTTCCACAGTGGACGATAGGCCCACAGGTCTTCCGGCTGGTACTTACGTTTGGTCCATTCGTCACTGAGGCCACCACTGGTCTTCCAGGCAACACCCTCTGCATACCGATCGTAGATTTCGGCGATACGATCGTCGTTCGGCCATGGAGCACCACCGTTGATCCAATCGCGCACCCACCATGTCTGCTCTTCGGTCAGCTGTTCCGCTTCCTTCGGCGGCATCGCAAAATCCGGCTCAGTGCGTTTTAGCATTGAGTATATGTAACTGTCAGCCGCGTTGCCGGGAACCACGACATCCCTGCCAAAGGATTCACCGCCGGCCAGCAGCTTTTCTCGAGAGCTCAGATCAAAACTGCCTTCGATCCTGTCTGAATCCGCTCCATGGCATGCATGACATTTTTCGCGCAGCAACGGGCGTACTTTTAAGGCAAAGAGTTTCTCGGCTTCCGTTACCTGTTCGTCCTGCGCGGACGCTGAACCGCAGGCTGCAAGAGACGCGACAATGGCAACGACAAGAAGTGGCTTGTACATAGTGGTGGAAACAGGTGTAAAGTGACAGGACTTTCGGACAATCCTGATACGCCATGATCAACAGGTCTGCAGTACAGAGCATGCCACGAATCCCGGTTCCAACCGAATCCTCAGTGGACAGCAGGTGTGTGCCCGCTGGGTACATTATGCCGATCAGACACACAGTATTCCACGCTGTTCACCGTAAGCGAACGTAACGAGCAGCGGCATCCGAACATGGTGCAGTGAGTTTCGTGAGATTCCGCGACGGCACGTATCCGGTCCAAACGGCGATCGTGTTCTTTCGACGAAATCGGATTGCGACGGCATCACACGAACTTTGTCTTGCCGGGAATAGCGACGGGCGGGACGGGGACGTCGACCCAGTCGTAGGTCTCCGGTGCCAGGTCTTCCTGCGAGTTCATGCAATCGTCCCACGTCAGCTTCTTACCGGTGTAAGCGGCCATACGACCGGAAATGGCCAGCATTGTACTCTTGCACATGTAATCACCGTTGTTGATCGGGTTGGCCCCGCGAATGCCGGCAAAGAGTTCGTCATGTTCGATCTGATACATATCGCCGCCTTCGCCTTCAAACTTCCAGATCTCTTTGCCTTCAAGATCAAAGATGCGGTGCTTCATGACATCAGCGCGACCTTTGGTGCCAACGATGAAATCATTGACATCGGTTTCGCAACCCTTCCAGTGACGGCAGCGAGCAAAGGCCTTCACGCCGTTGGCCCATTCATAGACCACGTTGAAGTGATCGTAAATGTTGCCGTACTTCGGGTCGGTCCGCACCTGACGGCCACCGCTGGCGCTGATTGTCGCGGGCGCCTCGTCATCCATAGCCCACAACATTTTATCCAGACTGTGAATATGCTGCTCCACATTGAAGTCACCGGACAGCCATGTGTAGTAGTACCAGTTGCGCAGCTGGTACTCCATTTCGCTGCTGCATTCTTCCTTCGTTTTGCGAGGATCCCACACGCCACCCGTCATGTAACTGCACTGCATGGATACGATGTCGCCGATCATACCATCCTTAATCTGATCGAAGACGGCTCGCTTGCCATGGTGATAACGCCAGCAGAGCCCACTCACAAGCGACGTCTTATTGACACGAGCTTTCTCAACCGACTCCAGTACAGACCGCAGCCCGGGGCCGTCAACGGCAACCGGCTTCTCACAGAAGACATGCTTACCGGCTTCAACAGCCGCTTTCAAATGGCGAGGACGAAAATGCGGAGTCGATGCCAGCACAACCACATCGCTTTTGTCAACGACCTGTTTGTATGCATCAAAGCCGACGAAGCAGTTGTCATCAACAACGTTGACGCGAGGAATTTCGTTGTCCTTGTTAAACTGCCGCTGCAACCGAGCTCGCGAACTCTGCAGACGATCGTCAAAGGCATCTGCCATGGCCACCAGTTCCACACCGGAATCTGCATTCAGAGCCTGAGACGCAGCGCCCGTTCCTCGACCACCACATCCGACAAGGCCAACTTTCAGCAGGTCACTGCCGCCGGCGAATGCACCTGCGGAAAGTGTTGGTGACACGGCCAGAGCAGCGCCGGCAGCGGTGGATGTGGTAAGAAACTGGCGGCGGTTGGATTCGCTGGAGGCGCTCATGAAAGCTTCCGGATTGAGTCAGGGATCGGGCGGGAGAACAGAACGGGACAGCATATCGTTCCACTGTGTAGTCGCAGCATAACCGCAAGTACCCGTCGAAGTGAAATGAATGCCCACCTGGAAAATTAATCTTTCCGAGTGCGCATAAAAAACGCGAGCCGTTGTCAAAACGACTCGCGTTAATTCACGAAAGCAGACTAATTTGCTTCGTCTTTGGTACCTGGCAGCTCACCAGCTTTGATCAGGTCACCGAAGGTCTTGCCCTCAGTGGCGCTCTTTTCCTTTTCAGCCTTGACGATGGCTGCCTTGATGATTTCCAGGTCAGACTGATTCTTCTTGCCGACATTCTTGCCCATGGCCACGCCATAGTTGTTTCGCTTCTTCTTGCTCTTGGATGGGTGACAAACCGCACAGGACAGTTTGCCACTTTTTCCGTGTTTCGCGGTCAGTTCAGGATAGTGCTTGCTTATGACCTGCTGATACTTTGGACGAGCCGAGGCGGAGTCGCCAGTCAAAGCGACGATTGCAAACAGACAAGTACCAGCGATCAGGAATCGACCGAGGTTTTTCACACTACGCATTCAATTGTCTCCAGAATTCAGATTTGTATTCAACGAAGTCACCACGGAGCCGGCAACAGTCCAATTCTTCGACCGATCGACCGTCGAATCAACGCCAAATTCTCCATGTTTCACTCATCATGAAACCGGCAAATGCGTCCTTTGTCAAGCGTGACGACCGGGCAGATTGCGTAAACTTCGTGATGTGAAGTCTGTCGAAAAACAGCGGAAGAATGCAAGACCAAGAACTCTTCGAAGTAAATTCTGCTGTCATTTACCTGTATTTGAGCAGGCAATACGCTCAACTTCGTATTGTCGGTGCCTCTCGTCCACATTCGGCCTGCGAATTCGGAAACCTGGTCGCAGCGAAAAAACTTCATGAACACGCTCGGCTTTAGCGCGGTCATAATCCCCTGAATGTGCGTGCAACAGGTACCTTAGTACCAGCGGATTCTGCTGGTTGATCGTCCATCCTTCGTGCATGCCAAACGACGCCCCCATCCAGCCGTCCTCGCGAACGTGCCAGTATGTCGGATATCGCGGATTCTGCGGGTGGTCGAAACAGGTGATCCCTTCCTGAACCACGTGTCGAGCTTCTCCGACGCCGACCACGACTGGTCCACTATAGTCCATCCACCGCGCCCGTCTGCCGAAGCTGTCAGACTCTCCAACCGCGGCTTCGCTGTTACTTAATCGTCCGCCACCAAAATACTCAGACAAGGTTTTCGAAACTCGCACCGCCAGTAACCCAAAGTTTGTCTTGTCCAGCGTCACAGTCTGTGTGCCCTGAAGCGGACGCATCGTAATCTGCAGTTCCAGTGCGTGTTCCCCTTCGTCCATCGGACGAAGTGCGGCAATTACGTCCTGCTCCATAACTTCAATCCCGTCCTCATCGAACCACCCGAGCAATGACGCCATGACAGCTTCTTCTCGTCCGTCCCGGTATCGGTACCAGTGTTTCTGCCGCACCCGGGCCTTCGTGTTATCTGACCAGAAATCGACTCCGTTCAGGTTGTGGTGAGCAAACCAGACAGACCGATGATGGTCATGGTTCTGGGCCCCTGGGTGCCCCATGCGAGTCAACGAGACGCCCGACGGTCCGTTAAACGGATAGAAGAACGGGCGGGGATACTGATCGCTGAAATGCCAGCGGAGCTTTTCGTTTCCATCAATGGAAAACGAGACCTGGTGACCGGCCTGCGGCACAACCTCACATCTGTCCGGCTGGAATGTATCCTGAGCACTGCATGTAGGCACCAGGAAAACAGCAAGAGCCAACGGCATACGTGGAATCATGTTTTCGTTTCTAACACTGTTACAGCCCAATCTTCAGCCTGCCCCAAAATGGGAAGACAAACAGCATGGATACAGCAGCCCCACCAAGCAAGGGGGCGCAACAGATCCATACTGCGCAGAACGGCACGGGGTATCACGAATGATGCCATAGAAACACACCAGCCGACAAACCATGCCCTGCCCCATAACAGGACGCGAATGAACCCGCCGGGCTCAACACGCTCCGTTGCCGGCAACAGAGTCACGACCACGCCGGAGACACAGGATACGAAAAGCAGAAAGAGTGTCCATGATTGCAAAGCCGCAGGAGACACAGTGGTATCGTTCGGGACAGCCGACGCGGCGTAAAGATTGTCACTGATAATGACTCCGCAGACCTCGTATGAATGTGCCTGGCCTGACGCTGGCGTTTCGTGTCGACACCAATCATTATACCAGCGCATACTCCTGATCCGGCCTGGAGCAGTAAAACTCCAGATTTCTCCATGTGGTCCGATTTCAATGACACGAAACGCCGTTTTCCTGCTGTTTACCGTAACGTCAGCATTCTCAGCCACACATGCTGCAGATCGGCCAAACATCGTCTGGTTGGTTTCGGAGGACAATTCCGTCCATTATCTGAAACACTTTGACGAACATGGTGCTCCCACTCCGCGTATTGAAGCGTTGGCTGCCCATGGTCTTACATTTGACCATGCGTTTTCAAATGCTCCCGTCTGCAGTGTGGCACGAACAACACTGGCCACCGGCTGCTACGGTCCGCGAATTGGCACTCAGTATCACCGGCGATCTGTCTCCGTGCCGCTACCCGACGGAATGAAGATGTTCCCGGAATATTTGCGTAACGCAGGCTATTACACAGCCAACAACAGCAAGACGGACTACAACGCGATTCCGGGAAAGAACGTCTGGAACGAATCGTCGAAGAAAGCTTCCTGGAGAAAACGTAAAGACGGCCAGCCGTTTTTCTACATGCAGAGTTTTACAGTTTGCCACGAAAGCTCGCTGCACTTTTCTGCGAACGTCATGGCAACTGAAAAGACAAGAACCGATCCCGACAGCGTGTTCGTAGCACCATACCATCCGGATACGCCGACGTTTCGTTATACAAATGCCAGGTACCGTGATCGCATCATGCAGATGGATCAGCAAATCGGATCCGTCGTGGACGCACTGACGACCGACGGAGTTCTGGAAGATACGTTCATATTTTACTTCGGTGACCACGGCGGCGTGCTGCCTCGTGGCAAGGGCTACGCGTGCGAAGCCGGACTGCACGTGCCGCTGGTTGTGCGAGTTCCGGACAAATGGAAGCACCTGGCTGCGGCGGACCTGGGGTCCCGGCGAAAAGGGTTCGTCAGCTTTATCGATTTTGGGCCCACTACCCTGAATCTCGCTGGTGTTGAGGTTCCCGAGCAGATGGACGGCCGGCCCTTCCTGGGCACTGGCGTCTCACAGAAAGAGGTCGAAAGCCGAGACGAAGCGTTCGGGTACGCAGATCGTTTTGACGAAAAATACGACCTGGTCCGCACGTTGCGAAAGGGTAAGTACGACTACGTCCGCAACTACCAACCATTCAACTTTGACGGATTGCAGAATAACTATCGATACCGCATGCTGGCCTACAAGGAATGGCGCAAATTGTACAGGGAAGGAAAACTCAACGCCCGGCAGCGGCAGTTCTTTGAGGCTCGCCCGGCAGAACAGTTGTTCGATGTGGAAGCGGATCCGCATGAAGTCAGAAACCTTGCCGAAGATCCTGCCTACGCTGAAGTGCTGCAGGACATGAGAGATCGTCTGACGGCACGCGTGAAACAGCTGCCCGATCTCAGTTTCTACCCCGAAAGCCATTTGGTGGATGACGCCTTCGACAATCCTGTCCGGTTCGGGCATACCAATGCTGACGCAATTGCTCGAATGGTGGATGTCGCCAATCTTCAGTTGCTGCCATGGAGTAAAGCCGAAGCTGAACTGAAGAAAGTTCTGGGTGGCCTGAATCGCTGGGAAATCTACTGGGCCCTGGTTACGTGCAGTTCATTTGGTCAAAAAGCAGTGACCCTGGCCCCCATGGCCGAAAAGTTTGCGGACCAGAATCTGCACGGCCTGGTAAAGGTGCGGGCCGCCGAATTTCTGGGACTGATTGGTAAAAGAGCCCCACAGACAGATATCCTGTCGGCACTCAGGAAGTCGTCATCCGGTGTCGAAGCCGGACTTATACTGAACAGCCTGATCCTGCTGAAGGACACTGCCCCTGGTTACAAGTTCGCCGTATCAAAAGATTTATTTCAGCCGGAAATCGCAAAGAATGACACTGTCAAACGTCGGCTGGAATATCTAACCGGCGAACCCTTCAGAAAACCAACGTCAAAGAAATGAACGAGGTGCCACGGCACCCGAACCACTCACTGAAATCACCGGAAACCATTTCATGATAACGAAAACATTCTTTCTGACGGTGCTGGTCGTCGCCGGACAAAATTGTCACGCCGCCGACCGTCTGGTCTTCAATCCTCCCCATGCAGACGCCCAGGCAAAGCACATCGTGCTGATCGCCGGTGACGAAGAGTATCGCACGGAGGAATCCATGCCGATGCTGGGAAAGATCTTAAGCCAGAAACATGGCTTCAAGTGTACCGTGCTGTTCGCGTTCGGTCCCGATGAGGCCGATTACATTGATGCCAATAACGGAGCAGGACTGCGCGGTCTGGACGCTCTGGATTCTGCAGATCTGATGCTGATCGGAACTCGCTTCCGTACACCGGATGAACGCGGTGCCGCACATATCACAAAATTCCTGAACGCTGGCAAACCCGTGATCGGCATTCGCACAGCCACTCACGCGTTTAATGGCAAAGGAAACTTTGGCAGCATCAGCTACGGTGAATTCGGCCGAAAAGTACTTGGCGAACAGTGGGTCAGTCATCACGGAGGCCACAAGCGTCAGGGCTGCCGAGGGGTCATTGAAGAAGCCAATGCCAGCCATGAAATTCTGAACAGCGTTAACGACGTGTTTGCCCCCAGCGATGTCTACGGCGTAACGCACCTGACAGATGCGGATACCGTTTTATTACGAGGTGCCGTCACTGAAACACTGGCCCCGGCCTCCAAACCGATCGCAGGCGACAAGAACGATCCGATGCAGCCGCTGGCATGGCTGCACACGTATGCAACGCCGGACGGTCAGAGTCAGGGCCGGTCGTTCTGCACAACGGCCGGGGCATCTGTTGACTTCGTCAGCGACGATCTGCGTCGTCTGATTGTGAATGCCGCATATCATCTGACAGGGCGCGATGTGCCGTCGAATGCCGATGTCGCTTTTGTGGATCCGTTCTATCCCAGCTTCTACGGCTTCATCAGAGAGAAAAACTACTGGAAGGATGCGAACCTGAAGCTGGATGACCTTGGCCTCGGCATGACGACCCACATGCCCGACCCGAAGGGCAGTCCGGAATGGAACTTCCGCCCCACGCCACGGTCAAAATGAGGCACAGTCTCTGCCAGATACCAGACGAGACACGATCGGCCGCCGAACATCGGTGCCAAGACCGAGAATCTCTCCGATTCCGTCTCTGCTTTATGTATGAGACGGGTACGATGACGGACCATTGTGATAGCGTTCGCCCGGTCTGAAGTTGCGGCAAGCAGAAGAATCTGTCTGCTGGCGCTGTTCGCGTCTTGTTGAGGCCAATCTCCCGTGGTCGCGGCCGTGCCCCAGCGTTCTGAACTCTAACTTTTCCGCGGATGCGGTCCATGTCTCCCAAACCATCGCGATCTAGAAACCGCAATCGTCGTTCCTCACCCTCCGGTAAGGGCCAGCGGCGGTCCTCGCGTCCGGTGTTCTTATCGTCGGAGAACGACCTTCGCCTGCAAAAATTTCTGGCCAACGCGGGCGTGGATTCACGACGAAACTGCGAGGCACTGATTCGAGACGGTCGAGTCACAGTGGACGGGAAGGTCGTGACGGACCCGGCTCGGTCTGTCAATCCTCAGGAGCAGGACGTACGAGCCGACGGAGAACGCCTGCGACTGCCGGCGTTTAAGTACTTCCTGCTGAACAAGCCAAAAGGCGTTCTGTGTACCAACCGCGATCCCCGCGGTCGACCGCGTGCGGTGGACCTTGTACCAAGCCGCGACCAGCGAATGTTCACTGTCGGTCGCCTGGATGAGAATACTCAGGGCCTGCTGCTGATTACAAACGACGGCGGATTGGCTGAACACCTGGCCCATCCTCGTTACGAAGTTGTGCGCCGGTATCGAGCTCAGGTGGTCGGCATTCCGACGTCGGAAACGATCGCCGAACTGGAAAAAGGCATGCACTTTTCCGACGGATTTTTTCGATTCCACAGCATCAGGCTGATGAAAAGAAAGGGCCGCAGCACGTTTCTGGAACTGGAACTGCGAGAAGGCAAGAACCGGGAAATTCGCCGCCTGCTGGCCCGGTCCGGACACAAGGTCATCAACCTGGAACGAATTGCCTTTGGGCCGCTGCGCATCGGCTACCTGGCCGTCGGCCAGTGTCGTGAACTCAGAGCGGAAGAATTGCGCGGACTGTATGGTTTCATCGAGGAAACACAAAGTCGGTCGACGGGCAGACGCCGACCACGAAAGCCAAAGCCAGACACCTCCGGCGGGGCACCGTCCTCAGACGCTGTCAGCAAAGGAAAGTCAGCTGTCAGGAAATCTGCCAGCGGCAAACCCGCGAATAAGAAATCTTCCGGACAAAAATACGGATCCGGCAGCAAAAAACCAGCGTCCCGAAAACCTGCCTCAGGTGGACGACCCATGAGCGAAGGCCGCGGAAAGGCTCGGGCGAAACGCAGGTAGTCGCCTTACGATTACTCCGTCTCAGACAGCGCCCAGTGGGCATTGAAATTGGCGGCCCAGACGGTTTCTTCCGCGTAACTGCCGTCCGAATTCCGCGAAAACTTCTGGACGGCGATGTCACCAAGTCGCGGGAACAGCCATGAATTGGACGCTCTAAAATCACTCTCGTGAAACGTGTGCCCCGAATTTATCACGACATATCTGCGTGGATTCAACGGGTTCGGATAAATCATGCTCAGACTGTGCGTGTCTGCGGCGAAGGACCGCCCCCCCACCGTGATCTCATCATCCGTCCACTGAACAGGCAGCTGCGGCAGAATCTTTCGCAGCACGGCGTTTGACGACGGGTCACCAAACAGAATGAGATTGTTCTGAGCAATCAGTTCCGGACTGACCTCTTTGTCTCTGACGACGCGCACTTCTGCCCGCATCCATTTGTCGAATTCGATCCTGAAACGTCTGAGCGTCCACGCGACCCACCCCGCGTGCGACCTTTCCCGGGGCTCTTCTGTCCCCGTCACACAGACGAAGGCATCCATGAAGGCATCGTCAATCGGTCCCTGCAAACCATGCCGCTTGTTCAGATCGAGATTCTCAGGAACCAGCTTTGACGCTTCGTAGTCCTGCACAATCCAGCCGTCAGGCGTTTTCTTAAAATACACGTTGGGCAGCAGCCCCTCTGCTGCGTCGTAGCAGGGCAGCATATCACCATCGATAATCGCGTGAGTACCAGCATCGCGAGCGAGACTCAACAGCGCCACGTTAACGGTCGAGACTTCGACATTGCCATCGATCAGGCGCGCGTCGACTGTTGACGGAACATACACCTGTTCCATTTCGTGAATCGTGACCCAGTCACATGTGTTATAACGCAGGCTGCGGGTGGTAAAACGTATTTCCCGTCGACCCAGATTTCGTCGGCGACCAGCCTGTGACTTTTCTTTGTGAAAAGTCATAAACTCCTGAAAACTGTCCGGATGAAACTTATGGCCCATTCCCGGACCAATCAGTAACTTGATGTCAACACCCAGTGCTTTTGCAGCGGCCACAACAGCGGTACTGGCAACCAGCTGAGCATCATTCTCACCGCCGTACGTACATATCGGAACATTGGCGGCGTTGAGTGAATAGTCGATGGCGTCGTAAATCCCCAGTGTTTCGTGCTGCCATGGTGGTCGCAGTTCGGTTTGATTCTGATACTTGTAGAAATCGATGAAGCCCGCTCCCGGTCCCACCGATGACCACCTGGCTGGATAATGAAGCCCTAAATGCCACGCTCCGGCACCGCCCATCGAAAACCCGTGCAGCGTTACGCGATTGTCGTCGATGCGAAATCGACGGCGGACGTCCGCGATCGCTTCAAAGACATCCGTTTCTCCGGCCCAGCGGTACGCGTTGTTGCCTCGTCCGTAAACGTCCAGTTGAATCCATGTTTGGTCCTCCGGCAGCTCCCTGCCCTCGTGCCGTGAAATAAAGTTCACCTCGTTCATGTCGTTGGACCGACCGTGAAGTTTCACGTACAGAGGCCAGCGCGTACCGGACCGGGGATTCACATCTTCCGGTAACGTCAACGCGAACGGCTGAACAGAACCATCGACTTTCGAGAAATAACCACGAATCGTTGTTCCGGTCCGAGTTTCCCACGATGCCATGCCGTCCGCCACTTCGCTGGCCCGCTGAGTCCCCAGCTCGAGCACGCGCCGCGCCTGTTTCACGTAGTCCTTTTTCGGAAACTCGGCGTGCCGCAGCATCCAGGCTACGGCCTTGGGGAAAACGGCCACGTCCGCGAAGCGAGCTCTGCCGTCGCGCGTCTGCAGAGCCGGGTCCTTCTGCAGCTCGGCAACCTGGGCCTGCAATCGCAGCAAACCATCCTGCAGTTCGTTTTCAATTTCCGGCGAGGGCGGACCTGCCGCAACGGTCTCCCCGGTGAACAGCAGAGCAAGAACCGGAACAGAAGCGATCAGGGGCGCGAAAATTCTGTTCACGGCAAGTTCCCGTCAGAAACGATTCAAAGAGATGATGCCCATTAAGCATATGACGGCACCTTCAACCAACGCCAAGTGGCTACGAAGCTCGCTCAGCAGATTCGAATCCACATCGATTGTGAGCACCGTCACAGAAGGGACGTTTCTCAGACACACCGCAGCGACACAACGCAATGGTCTCCTTGCCACCCAGCTCAAATGACTTACCGTCCGCGTCCTCGACGGTAACAGGACCGGACACAAGGAACGGACCATTGTCTCGAACATTGACTTTAACATCAGACATATTCAAATTCCTTTTTTTCTGAGAAGCAGGCCACCGGCCGGCAAGTATTTCACACGGATCCACAGGATGCAAACAACAGGATGCCGCGAACGTTAGCGGCGAGCTGTTCCGGCGGCAATTCACGGCGACAAAAAACAGTCGGCCGCCGGATTCATGACGCAGACAGGAATTACAACTCTTCCCGTGTCCGTACAAACAGTGCCTTCTTTTCGCCGGGAAGGGTGAAGTCAAAACCACAGGACTGGAAAAAATCCTCGGCGGATGTAATTGCCATCACTTCCAGAACATTGCGGCTCTGCGCCAGCTCAACACATTCCTGCACCAGCCGCTTGCCCAGACCATTACCCTGCATTTCGGGTGCAACGGCAAGACTCCGAACTTCAGCCAGCTTGGAGGAATAGATCTCCAGAGCCGCAAATCCCACCACTCGGTCGCTGAGGCATGCGACAAATCCAAAGGGGATGAGATCATCCAGCTCGCTCTGAGTCCTCGGCAGCAACCGATTTGCTTTCACATAGCCGGTGATCAACTGCGCCAGTGCAGGGAGGTCGTCACGCGTTGCGGGGCGAATGGTGACATCCGCGGCGGACTTATTTTCTGTTGTTGGTTTGGTCATCGGAAGAACAGTATGCAGTAAAAAAGAGCATACAGGCACGACACGTGGCACCGTGCCGGGACCTGGCTTGAAGAAGAATCACCGAGCCTTAAGCAGATGAAGTCGCAGTTGATTCAATGCCATCCGTGCAGCTCGGCTGCGAAAAACGTCAAGGTTGCCGGTCATACTGACATCCTGCGACTGATCAATATCCGTGCCCAGCAGCACGATGCTCCCGTGTTGTTTGCGTACACCGCTGCTATCAACTGCCAGAGTACTCGGTGACGACAGCAGTACGAAGTCTGCAGTCCGTTCTGTCAGCAACTTTTCTCCGTGTTCACGTAACGCCTGTTCCCACGCGCCATTAAGATCCGGTGAAGATGCACGGCCTTGAACCATAGATGACGATGTCGGAAACAACCGACTATAGGCCAGTCGACGGGCAATTTCCTCCGTTTCCGTAAGCCACTGGCCGATGAGCCCGCCGGTTGTCGGCCCCTCCAGCAGGGCAATCTTCAGATCGCGGTGGAGCAGCTGATCGGCGACGGCATGATGCAACTCGACTTCGCCTTCGCCGAACACTGCGTCCCCCAGCTTTTCCCGGATCTGGTCGCGAACTGCTGCTGCCAGCAGTTCACATTCCGCTTCGCTACCCGCGCGTGCTGTCACAGACAATGAAATCACCGCATCGCTGGCCGTGATACCGACTTCCGGATTTCGTCCCCGGGCCGTCAGGTCACCCAGCAGCCGCTCCGCGTCAGATTCACCAAAACCGAAAGTTCGAATTACAGACCGCCGTACAAAAACGTCGCTGACGGGAAGTTCACGCACCAGTTGCTCGTGAAACATGCGACGCATCTCGGCGGGCACACCCGGCATCACTCCGATGGTGCATGCCGGCCTTGAAAGCTGCAGCAGAATTCCAGGAGCTGTACCGTGAGCGTTATGCAATACGGACGCGAATTCGGGCCGAAGCGCCTGAACGCGGTTGCGTTCGGGCATCTGCCGACCACGACTGCTGAACAATGCTTCGATATGCCGTAACGAGTCTTCGTCTTCGACCAGATCTTGCCCGAAGGCTTCCGCCAGAGTGTCCCGTGTAATGTCGTCAAGCGTGGGGCCAAGCCCACCAGTGACCAGTACAACTCGAGAACGTTGGGCAGCTTCCTGGTATATACGAACCATGGCCTCGCGGTCATCAGCCACAGTCGTGTGTCGCTGAACGGTCCATCCACGAGCCTCCAGTTCGCGACTGAGCCACTGACTGTTGGTGTCCAGTCGTGCCCCGCACGTCAACTCGGAACCAATAGCGATAATCTCTGCCTTCATATTAACATATCCTGTGAGCGAACAATCTCACAGACGCGCTGGCAACGGTCTGCGATATCCCCGGAACCTTCACCGGAAGCCATGTGGTCTGCAACAAGCACCTGCTACTGTTTGATGCGGGTCAGGCTCTACACCTGTTCCGAACGATAGGTAAGGTCCGGAACCACCGGGGCTGCATCGTTGTACAGCGTTATGGTTTCGTCGACCATGCGGTCCACCGTGAACCTGTCTTCGACCAGATTCTGACCGGCAATCGCTATTTTCCTGGCTCGTTCCGGATCGTTCAGCAATTCCAGCATTCGATCGGCCAGAGCACGGCTGTCAGAGGGCGGCACGATCAGCCCGGTCTTGTTGTCCTCAATGATGCTCAACACACCACCAACACCTGAGGCAATCGCCGGACGCCCAAGTGCCATAGCCTCCAGCATGATAACGCC
>Ga0315332_10000592_pt1 | contig 17144 bp, 16 predicted proteins | sample M110034915metaG_FD_203455 | JGI IMG/M metagenome (GOLD analysis project Ga0315332, IMG submission 203455) | Ammonia-oxidizing marine archaeal communities from Monterey Bay, California, United States - M1 100m 34915 | ecosystem: Environmental > Aquatic > Marine > Intertidal zone | place: USA...
TCCTACTGGAATTCTTGAGTCGCCCTCCGAAGAGGGATTCATGAAGATCTCGTGCCGTGACTACGTGGAGACTCACACAGGTGGTGCTTTCTTCACAGACACACACGAGTGGCCATCTGAAGCCATCGGAGTCCCAATTCATGGTGGAAGGCAACTGGACTGGGTTGAGAGGGAGCTAGTTCACGTTCTGGGGCATTCATCATTCGACTTTCATATCGATAGTTTTTCTACAGGTTTAACAGATCCTGAACTTGGGATGACAAGGACCGCCAGCCTATTGAAGGAACTCTGGGACAGGGGCCTTAATACCCGGTCTGGATTCAAATTCGGGACTACCTGGAGGTGTTATACAGGACCAATTGGAGAGGATCATGCCCCTTGGCTAATCAATGATCCCGATGATAGGGGAAAGGTAGTGAGTGATTGGGGGAGAGCTTGCTTGACATCTAGGCTTGCCTCCGGTGTGAACAAACATTGGATTTGCCCAATAGACGTGGACACAGGGGACTGGAGGTTCCTTGAAATCTCGAGGCCGCCAGCTGACTCAAGATGGAGCAATCCGAGCAAAAGGTGATTATTCCCTCTTCTGACCTGTCAAAACTGACAGCGCCAAGAGGATGCAAATTAACGGCAGACCATTGGAGGGCTTGGAAAGCCATCCCAAAATGCCGTTGCCCGTAAAGGGGGATTCTGCGATCAGGGTTACTCCCACTCTATTCTCAAGTCCGTTTTCGTCTTGGAAAACAACCTCGCCACTTGCATACATACCTGGCTCCATTAGCCCCTTGGGATCTATCTCGATGATTAGTGGGTCACCAGGGCCGATCTCCCCCTGAGTGGTCACTGTTGCAATCCTAGCGGCCGCTCCCTCGATAGCAATGTGGTACTCCCTTGGACCAGAGCCCTCATAGTCTAAATCTATGGATATCGAAGAGGGGGCCTCCCAGTCGATTACCGACTCTAAATTCTGGGACGTTATCCTGTTTCCAATCTTCTGCCAATCCGATCTGATGGAAACTGGGTTCTCGCCTTCACAGCCGATTGAACCGATCAAGGTCCCAATCTCCAGGGGGGTGTCTGAGTGCCTCAGTATCGGGACTTCGGACAATCCAGCGGGGATTACTATGACTCTCTCCACGGGAGTGCTAAAGTCGGCGCTGACATTGACAATTAGGTTGCACTGCAAGGGAGTGCTTACCAAGGCATACGATGACTCCCCGTCAAGCAATTGAATTGGGTTTCTCTCTGTCAGGACTGACGTGATAGGGGTGCTGGAAGTCACAATTTGTATTGTAGCCGAGCTATCCTGAATCTGTGTAACGGTAGCTGTCCAATGAACCATTCTCCCCCTATTGTCCCTAATTTTCACCCCTTGTGATCCGAATGATTCGTTTACAGAAAATGTGTCTCCTTCACTACCTGAGTCCCGGTTCCTTATCAGAGCGTCATCCCCATCGGCCTCTATGATCTTGACCCAAGCGTAATTTGGATCGTGGTTGACGGTGTTGTCTTCTGAGTTTCCGTTGTTCACATCCTGATACTCGACAATGATTCCATGTCCGGGTAAAGCGGAATCGAAACCGCTATCTGAGCGTAGGGAGATTAGGACCCTCTCTCCGGGTGCTGTCTCAAGAGACAGTGCCCTCGTACCAAGGGATTCACTACTCAATGACTCGATTTCGTATGAGCTATCGAGGGACGTGTCAATTTCCATGATTCCGTTGGAACCCACCAAATCCAGTGTTGCTGCGCCGGGCATGGAGGGAGTCCTCCCATTGTCGTTCCAATTGCCACTGGCCATTATGTCCCAATCACCAAGGCCATTCCAGTTATTTGAGGGCAGTTCTGAATGAACGTCATATAGATCAAATGCGCCCATCTGATGTAGCATCTCGTGAACTACTGTTCCCAAACCGCTGTTCAATGAAGAAATTGTGTAGTGGCTGACTGTCCATTCGCCGATAGATATCGGTTCCTGTAATTCTGAGAAGTGGCTCCAAATCGAGTTAGACGATGCGCCTGATTCCTGTGCTTCTCCCGAATGAAGAACCAGAAGCCTATCCACAACTCCATCGCCATTGTAGTCCCATCGCGATAAGTTGGAGTTTCCCAGAAGGGCGTATACTGAGTCTTCGACTAACCCCTCAACCCCCCTGCCGTCTATCCCTGAGTCTCTAGTGCCGGGTGAGTCGGTGCCCCAGTAACCCTCGTCTTCAGGTGAAATCCAGACTTCCTCAGATAATGTCACCGAGAGTTTGGAGTGGCCTCCCGACATCTGGCTCACATATTTCGAAGCTGAGAGGTGTGGTGAACCGTCTTCGTCCATATCGAATATCGACTCAGTTATTGACTCGGAGTGGGGTTTCCCCGGGAAAGCGACACGTAGAACGAGCCATTCTTCACTGTCCTGTAATCCGACCAAGTTTGAGTCTTGATCGTTGTCGCTCGCTCCGGGGGCCACTTTCGAATCGACCAAGTCCGGATTCATATTTATCATGGCACCGAGAAGAATCAGGACAAGTGCTACCGCGTAACGTACTGACTTCACGACATTCCGTAATCAAGCATGGCTTTCAAGTAAATGCAATCGTGATTATGGAACTGATGGTATGTGATGAGATTGTCATTCACGGACAGGCATCAACTTTGAAAATTGGTCAGCTGCAATTATTGCTGACACGGCGATAATTACCCTGAGGCCGTCATAGACCACTGGCAGAGTCAGGATGAGGATACCTGTTGACATCAGCATCAGCCTGATCCTGAACCTTGTACCCTCTCCCACTGAGGAAAGAATAAATCGCGAAAATGCTAGAGCCAGGGATGTCAGTGTGACGATCAATACCACCCATGTCATCCCAAGTGATAGCTCTACGACCATGCTCACATCATACATTTCCTCGACGCCGTTAATCGCACCTATTTCTTCTGAAACTGAGAAAATCGCAGATATTCCCCAAGTCCAAATAGCCACGGTTAGCAATGGTGCAATTATAGAGAAAATCGAGAGGAGGGTTGCAAGCCACCTTCTTTCATCGCCATAAAGGCCGGATCTCGAGAAGCGATAAATGAGGATCGAGAATATTGGGAGTACGGAAATCGAAGAGAGCAGCAATATCAGAGTCCACCTAACTCCTACCCAGTCCATGGGCGAGTACAGAGACATTACAGATTCGTTACCCTCAGGGGACGCTGCTAATACCCAATCACCAATCATCGATGTCGATATTGTTGACCATAGTGCGGCAAAAACTAACAAGAAGAGAGCAGTTTTCCTGAATACCGAGTGGAATTCTGAAAAATGATTATGTGTTTTTCCGTCGGTCTCGGAATGTTGTCTTACTGGCATATCACATGCGATCCTTTACCGATGATTCAATTCTTGCAGCTAGTATGGTCCTATAGACCCCATAAGCAAACAGGATGCTAGTTAGGAACGCACACCCTATCAGGAATCCTGTGAGGTCTGTGACATGGGTCCCCTCCTCTACGACTGCGGGCGGGGGGAAGTATATCGCAGTGTCAGATGCGGTCCAATTCACTGCGACGATGAAGGACACGATGCTCATAATTGACCTCCTGATTGCCTGTGGGTAAGCAAGCTCCATTGCAAGGAACTCTGGGCCATCATCATACTTCCTCTCCAAAATCTCCCTCTGGAGTATGGCGCCGAAAATCAACGCTACTAGGCTTGTCCAGAAGAATAGATTTCCTTGTGAGAAAACTGCATGCGATAGTGCCTCTTGCCTCTCTGCTTCTTTCTGTGAATCTGACTCCTCTATGACAAATAGTGTGTCATAATCACCGACAGATATTGTCCTGGTATCCAAGGTAGCGCCGGATTCGTCAGAAGTCACGGTTCCTGGTGGGTTGATGGTGAACGATAGAACGTTCCAGTAGTCGGAATCGTCTGGAACGCCACCGCCATCCACAGAGTTTCCTGCTAGCCAGAAGTATATCGGCCCCATGTCATCAGAGGGTGCAGTCCAAACCACGGTCCATATCCCGTCTGAGTCCGGTTCAGAGTGGGAGATGTCATCGGGAGCGCCGTCCGCCTGCCTGATATCCTGATCATCTGACCAGCTGAAATTTCCGTTTGACTCGGAAGTCATCAAGAATCCAGCCTTTGTATTTCCGTCACCGCCCGAGAGGGTTAGTGAGTCTGCAACGGTAATCGTGAACTCGTAGGATTGCCCTGGGTCGTACATCACGGGGATACCTGTTATCATCACCACAGCTCTGACGGAAGATGCTCCATTGTTGTGACAAGAGCATCCGTACTTGGCAGTGGGGTCACCATCCCCATTCTCGCTACTCGGCCCCGCGCTCATCCCCATTGCGGGAACTGCTAGAAGTACAGCTACGATGAAGACAACACCGAGCCTCTTAACCGGGGAACTCATGCCTGTTACCGAACTGCGTTCGGCAGCGGTGGACTCATAACAATTGCTTGGAATCATGATAGTCATCTGCCATTATAGGTCCTTGATTGAACCATTGAGCTCATTCATCATTTTCTTTCCATCGCCGAAGAGCATCATTGTCTTGTCCATGTAGAAGAGGTCGTTATCAACACCAGCGTAGCCGACTGAAAGGCTCCTCTTGATGATGACGACGACATTTGCCTTGTCGACATCCAAAATTGGCATACCCGCTAGGGGGCCCTCACCGGTTCTAGCTGCTGGGTTTGTGGTGTCATTTGCCCCAATAACCAAGGCAACGTCGCAATCAGGGAATTCCGAATTGATTTCATCCATTTCAATGAGCCTCTCGTATGGGACATTCGCCTCTGCGAGAAGGACATTCATGTGCCCCGGCATCCTTCCAGCTACGGGATGTATGGCGTAGAGGACCTCGCACCCTGTTGACTCCATGAGGTCCGCGAATTCCTTTACAGCATGCTGACTCTGACTGACGGCCATCCCATATCCGGGAACAACGATGACGCGTTGGGCACCATCTAGAACCATTGCGACCTCCTCTGGATCGCTGCCTACCTTGGTTCGAGTAAGCTGGTCCCTTTCCCCTGAACCGCCGAATGCCTTGAACAGCACATCGAAGAGTTCCCTATTCATCGCCTTACACATAATGAATGTGAGGATTAGTCCAGCAGCTCCGACCATCGAACCGGCGATGATTAGAACGTTATTCCCGATCACGAACCCGGTGAATGCAGCGGCGATTCCCGAGAGTGAGTTCAGGAGGCTGACAACGACCGGCATATCCGCCCCCCCTATCGGAAGGACAAACAGTATTCCGAGCAAGCCAGATGATAGTGCCAATGCGTAAATCCAGGAGTGCTCGGATGGTTCCTGAATTGTCATCCAGATGAGTGCGAATGAAGCCAGGAGAAGGATGGTCTTCACGGCGTTGAGCCATGATGGCCCCCATGTTGGGAATCTAACCCACTTACCTGTGAAGGGAATAGTGAATCCGCCCTTCAGCTTGTACATCGCCACTAGGCTTCCAGTCAGTGTGATCCATCCGACAATCCCCGAAAGCCCAATTGCCACCCAAATCGCATAGAGCTCTACTCCGGGATCGGGGATGTTTGACTCTTGAATTCTCTTTAACGCCTCTGAAAGACCGACCAGCGCTGAGGCACCGCCGCCAAATCCATTGAAGAGTGCAACCAATTCTGGCATTCCGGTCATCTCAACCCTAGTTGCCATCAGGTATCCAATTACAGAGCCTATAGCAAGCCCCCCAATAATCAACTCCCAGCCAATGACGCCCTCTGTCTGAAGCTTGGCGAGTGTGACCAATACAGCGAGCAGCATCCCCATGGCTCCGAGGCTGTTTCCCTCGGGTGCCGTTCTTGGGCTCGATAGCTTCTTTATTCCCATGATGAACAAGGAAGCAGAAATCAGGTAACCGATATCCCAGACCACTGGATCAACCAATCTATTCACCTCCCTTTCTACGTCGCCCGGCTATCATTCCAAGCATCTTGTTCGTAACCATGAAACCACCAACCGCATTGATTGTGGCCATGACCAGAGCGACAAAGGCCAGCAGAGCTGCAACATCAGTGTTTGCCCCATCGAAAGACGAGTTTGACAATATCAAGGCGCCAACTATGGTAATTCCAGAAATGGCATTGGCCCCGGACATCAGGGGGGTATGAAGGGTGGGGGGGACCTTGCTGATTAGCTCAAACCCGAGGAAAATAGCCAATACGAAAACTGTGATGCTGCCCACCAGTGCTCCGAGAGTAAGGCTCATTCGACCACCTCCGCCAACCGAGACTGCTTAGAGTGAATCTCCCCATTTGAGCAAATGAGGACGCCACCCATTCCGGGAATGTGAAAGTCTGAACCTTCAGGTGCACCGACCAAGATGTCGTCTTCCATGTCCAACTCCAACTTCCCATCCTTAACCAAGCTAATGACGAAGTTTGTGAGATTATTTGAGAAAAGCATGCTGGCGGTTGAGGGGATGGTTCCAGCAAGATTCTCAATTCCGACAATAGTAACTCCGTACTCGCTGGTTATCTCGCCTGGAACTGTGAGTTCGCAGTTTCCACCGACATCCGCGTTCATGTCAATAATTACTGATCCCTCTTTGAATGATTCAACTGCTGAAGAAGGCACGGTGATAGGGGCTGGCCTACCGAAAATACGAGCTGTGGTAACTATCACATCCGCATCACTGGCGACATCGCAAACAGTATCATTGACCTTCTGAATGAACTCGGGAGTCAATGGCTTTGCATAGCCAGACTCGTCCTCGAAATCATCCATTCCATCTACTTCGATGAACCGTCCGCCTACTGACTCAATCTGCTCAGCGGCTGACTTCCTGACGTCGGATGCATAGACCACCGCTCCCAGTCGCTTCGCTGTTGCTATGGCCTGTAGGCCTGCAACTCCACTGCCCATGATCACGAATTTGGCTGGCTTAACGGTTCCAGCGCTGGTAGTCATCATTGGTATCCCCTTAGGGACATGTGCTGCTCCTAGAAGTACGGCTTTGTACCCAGAGAGGTTATCTTGGCTTGAATTGACGTCCATTGCTTGGGCCCTTGACAGTCTCCTCGGAATCATGTCCATACTCATCAGTGTGATTCCTGCATCCATCGCCTCGCGAACCCTGCTAGGATTCCTGAATGGGTCAGCAACGCAAGCTAGTATGTTCCCTGCGCTCATCGATGAAGTATCGGGCATCCTAATTGAAATCACGATGTCTGCTGACATTGCGGTGTCGCGGGGAACTACTTTTGCACCCTTTGATCCGTACTCCTCATCGGAGTGGTTGGCCCCCTGGCCTGCTCCGGCCTCCACCAGAACCTCAAAACCGAGCTTGGTTAGTTTTGTTACCGAGTTTGGAACTATGGAAACCCTATTTTCTCCTTCTGGCTCCTTGACTACTCCCAAGCGCATTGTCATCACTCCTGTTGGGCCGTAGGCCCAATCAGATATCCATACGAGAAGAAGGCGCTTATTGAAACCGTCGGCGCGAAGGTTTCAGAGAATGATTGGCAGGAAAATATGATTCTCAGGGAGGGGAATAATCGCAAAGTGCTAAGTTCCCATCCTATTGCCGGAGAACGGGGGAGACATATGGGAAGAGGGGCCGAGAAAATCGCAGTCACAGCTGCAGGAGACAATGGAAAGAAAAAACCAATTCGTGTTGCTGTTACTGGCGCCGCTGGTAACATTGGATATGCACTGTTATGGCGAATTGCGAGTGGTGATTGTTTTGGAACAAATCAGCCAGTTATCCTTCAGCTACTAGAGATTCCACCTGGCATGCAACGTTTAGACGGGGTAATTATGGAATTGAAGGATTCTGCATTCTCGCTGGTGCATGGTATAGTCGGCACAGATGACCCCAATATTGCATTCAAAGATGCCGACGCGATTTTTCTGGTCGGTTCACGACCCAGGACGAAAGACATGGATAGGGCTGATCTAGTGGCTGCAAATGGTCCAATCTTCGTTGGGCAGGGCAGGGCTATCGATGAGATGGCCTCACCTGATGTGAAGGTCATTACTGTGGGAAATCCTTGTAACACCAATGCGCTAATTGCCTCTGCAAACGCACCGAGTATCCCCTCTCGACAATTTTCCGCCATGACACGTCTCGACCAAAATAGAGCAGTGGGGCAGATGGCAGAACATGCAGGAGTACCTGCTTCAAAAATTTGTGATGTATTCATCTGGGGGAACCACGCTAACACGATGTACCCGGACCCGCGTTTCGCGACTGTCGATGGGAAAATGGCAACCGAAATATTCGATAGAGAATGGTTACAGGGCCCGTTCCTAGATACTGTAGCAACGCGAGGGAAGGCAATTATCGTAGCACGGGGAGCGTCCTCTGCTGCTTCCGCGGCCTCCGCGGCGACTGACCACATGCGCGACTGGTGGCAAGGTTCCAATGGGCGCATAGTTTCAATGGCCCTCCCTTCCGAAGGTTGGTATGGAGTTCCCGAAGGACTTGTGTTCAGTTTTCCATGCAGATGTGAAAATGGTGATGTAATTGTTGTGGAAGACCTTCCTGTCGACTCATTTGCACAATCAAAAATTGATGAAAATGTTGCTGTACTTTTGGAAGAGAGGGATGCAGTTAGCGAACTTCTGGGTAATTGAGGTGAAAGATGGCTCGTTCGCTTTACCTTGAGCATGATGGGAAAGTTCTGCTTGTGGATCTGAATGGCGATGGCCCTCACGAAGCAGTGATAGGGAGAATTGGTGAAGTATCTTTGAGATTACCGACCGAAGAAGAAGTGCGTTCAATGGGAATAGAATGGACTGAACGTAGAATCAATCGCATCAAATTTGCTGAAGAAATACACGAAGTCGTCTATGCACTTCCTGAGATTGAATGGCCCGAAAATTGGACATGGAAAGACAATCTCATTTCGGATGGTTGTGTAGATCCATTAGCTCGTGAATGTGTTTACAGGAGTATGCATAGAGTGGTCTCAAAGGTGATGGTCGTTAATTCCAATAATCAGGTACTAATGGCCAAGGTATCCCGTGGCTTCTTCACTGGTTACTGGACCCTTCCCGGTGGTTTCGTGGACTACGGTGAGCACCCTCGTGAGGCTGCTGTCCGGGAAGCTATGGAAGAGCTCGGAATAGATATTGCAATAGATGACCCCAAGGGAGAGACTGGCGATGCATTCGGAGAAAACGACGGTGCGATCATCAGGGAGGAAATTTTCAACGAGGACGGGATAAACTGGGTTTCTTTCACGTATAGGTGTAAAGGTGAGTTCCGAGGTGATGAGTTGACCCCCAAGAATGACGAGATAGACGAGGCTAGATGGTTCAGCAAGTCGGAGGCACTCGAGGTCGCTGTATCAATATTTGATATTGAAGCAATACAAAAGTCCCTATAATTCCGGGAAAGCAATGGAATGGTGGGCCCGCCTGGATTCGAACCAGGGTCAAATGCTCCCAAAGCATCTAGCATAGACCAGACTAACCCACGGGCCCCTTGCTCCCGGGGACGGCGCATATGGGATGAAGGTTACTGGACCCAACCCCACATCTCTTCGCCCGCACGGTGCAGTATTCCCTCTCTCTCGGCATCTTCGATTAGATTCCAAGGATCAATGTCACTCATTCCCCTGTCGAACAATGACTCCCTTACAGATTTCAGGGACAATAACCCATCTTGACCAGTGGCCTCCCTCATAGCTGAGATAACGGACTCTCGACTCTGTGACTCCCGTTCTCTCGCCCTATTTTGCCTGGATTCTATCTTAGAGAGTCTTTTCGATACTTCATTTGAGATCTCTTCCGGCATGTTTGATCTCGATACCGCATCGGCCAGTTTCTGGGGGGACGAGTATGATGACGCTGTTACTATGTCCTTGGAATTGGAGCATCTTGTGCATGAAGTGCTGCTGCCTAGCCTGGAGCCGAAGAAATTACCACACGGGCACTTCAGGAGAACCCACTTCTCATCCACGATACGAGCAATAGTTCGCGGTTCAAGAGGTTGACTGATGTATGTAATGCCGATTCGAGAACATGGGCAGTACGCGGGTGGCCTTGGGATGGTTGTCCTCCATGGCCTTAGTTTCACTGTCCGTCATGTCATTCGTGTCAGAAGGTTACGTCACTACCGAGACCTGGGGTTTCCTCCTGCTGACGCCACTGACTCTAGCATTGGCACTAGCCCCCGTAACCACTGACAGGAGTGAGGGAGAAGGTGCTACTGATGGTTACTGGGACGAAGAGGATAGCTCGGACGACACGGGGGTCGAGCTCGATGAGTCGGGCTTCGACTCGCCGATACTCTGACTAAAGCAGACGCAGGGTCTCTAGATTGTCGGGGGCGTAGGTCTGCACCTTGAACTTCTCGCGCAGCCCCTTCCTGAACGCGTTGCATGTCTGGGGGTCCCCGTGGTGGCAGAGGATCTTCCTCGGAGTTGGATTCAATGATGAGACGTAGTCCATCAATTGGTTCCGGTCTGAGTGCCCGCTGAAGCCGTCTATGATGACCATGTTGCACCTCACATCCACCATCAGCGTCTGCCCCCTGTCAACAAGTGGGACCTGCGAGTGTCCGTCCTGCAGCCTCCTACCCAGGGTGCCCGAGGCCTGATAGCCGACGAAGCACAGGGTGTTACCCGGCTCGGGTGCCCAATGCTTGAAGTACTCAATTATCGGACCGCCGGTCATCATTCCACTAGTGGCTAGGACGATACATGGATTAGGATCCAGGAGTATGGACTCCCTCTGCTCCCTCGACTCGACCTGCTTGAACCATGTGGAGTTGAAGGGGTTCTCGGTTCCGCCCCTGAGCATCTTGCTCCTAAGGTCCCTGTTCAGGTAGTTGGGGTGGCTAGTGTGGATGGCGGTGGCCTCTGATATCATGCCATCCAGCCAAACAGTGACGGGGGAGACTTTGCCGGACTTGAATAGCTCGTCTATGGCCATCATCACCTCCTGAGAGCGTCCGACTGCGAAGACAGGGCAGAATATCTTGCCCTTCCTGCCAAGCGTGTCGATTATGAGGTCCTGCAGGTCTTGCGTCGCTTGCTGCCTAGTGGGTTGGATGCTCTGTGGGCCCCCGTATGTTGACTCTATAACCAATGTGTCAACCTTGTTGAATCGGACGGTGGCGGCATCGAAGAGCCATGATTTCTCATACTTTATATCACCAGAGAAAAGGAGCCTGTGCTCCCCTCTTCCCTCCCCGATCTGCATGTAGACGCTTGATGAGCCGAGGATGTGTCCCGCATTCTCCATTGTCATCTTTACATCGGGCGCTATGTCCGTCTTGTCGCCCCAGTTTATGTCCACGACGTGCTTGATGCACTCCTGGATGTCAGCCTTTGAGTAGGGGGGCTCGTTGCCCTCGGCCTTCGCGACCTTGATGTAGTCCACCTGCAGTAGGGTCATCAGATCCCTGGTTGGGGGTGTGCAGTATACTGGCCCCTTGTATCCGTACTTGAAGAGGACTGGTAGCATCCCTATGTGGTCTACGTGGGCGTGCGTAATCACCACGGCGTCGATGTTGTCGAGTGGTAGCATCTCGGGTGCCGCGAAGAATGGTTGAACCTCGCTCCTGTTGTTTGTTGGCTTCGCTCCACAGTCCACTAGGACCTTTGACTCGTTTGTGGTGACGAGGTGCATCGCCCTACCTACCTCTCGGTAAGATCCCAGAGCGGTGACCCTTACCCACTTCTCCCCGGGCCTCTGCGCCCTGTAAATCCTAGTCCCGAACTTCCTCAGGAGGGATTTTCTGTCATCGGCTAGCTCCTTCCTGAACCTCCTAATGTCAGTCTGCGTCCTGCTTTCCCTTGCAGGGGCGCGGACAACATTGACCAGCCAGCCAATCTCATCGCGTAGGGCCTGTACTACAGAACCCCTGGGCCCCACAGCGGATTGTGGGTCGTCCACTTCCAAAGTTACCTCGGATAGTGCTGGATCTAGCCAGATTCTCCTTACCTTGGCCTCTGGTGGCAATATTCTGTTAACCGCGTCGTTGACCTGCTGCTCGTCTGAGAGCATGTCTGGATGGGGCCTGATTACCACCCTTCTTCGGATGCCCTTGGCAATCTTGACTGTGAGGTTCTCTCCTCCGGCGCCACCGAATGACTCGGGCTGTTTCGTAATGATGGCTATGGAGCCCGCTTCGAGGTCGACCTCGTAGTCGATGCCACTGGGAACGATCTTCCCAATCTTGCTCTTAATCTCAGAGAATGTTAGCCTCATAATTTCAATTCCTTCGGGTGTTGCTCACGCAGAGAATGGCGCTGCCAGATAGGCAGGTGGCACTTTGCGAGAGTGTAATCATAGTGATTGGAGGAGGTTTTCTACCTCTTCCTCAGATAAAAGGCGGAATCCCGCCTCGGGAGTGATGACTGCAAGATCCATCCCGTTGCCGCTAGCTGCGTCCCTCTGGGCCGATGCCAAGAGTGCCTTTGCGGCAACCTTCAAGGAGTCGGTCTCGGACATCCCCTCTTTGAATTGGTCCTCCAGTACCCCATACATGTACGGGCTTCCAGAACCAGTGGCGCAGTATACGTCAGGAATTGACCCTCCAGCAGAGTCGATGCTGTAAACGCTGGATCCGGAGTCATCAACACCGACAATTAGCAACTGCACGTAGTGGGGCCTGCCCGACAGGATGTTCGCAGTTAGTGTTGCAGCGCCTTTCACAGTCATCGGCTTGCCGTGCTTGAGCTCGTAGAGCCTTAATTCTGCAGATAGTGTCCTGGACAGCGACTGGGCGTGTCCGACTAGACCAGCAGTGGTAAGTGCGACGTAGTCGGAAATGCCGAAAAGCTTCTGGACGCTCTTGTTAGCAATGAAGTGGCCCATCGTTGCTCGGTGGTCGGCACCAACTACCACACCCCCATCGAACGTGATGCCGAGAGTGCTGGTGCCGGTCTTTACTACATCTGTGGTCGCGTCCATATGTTCACCCGCCGGGGGAGCTCCCCAACAATACCCTCTCATGACGACCCCTTATGAATCCGACGGGGCGAAGGGTTGGTTCAAACGCATAGTCCCAGTATGTGGCGTTAAACTCGGAAAAGGACCGCATAACTCAAGGATTGCCTGTCTCGACGCGGGTCATGGCGAAGCACAAGAGGACTGAGCCCAAATGGATAGAGGTCCCCGAATTCGATAGTCCGGGGGGCGTAATAGAACCCGGCCAGGATTACCATGACCTCGGGAAGAGCTTTCCTGACGCTCCCGTCCCAAGGGCTCCAGGGGATGCCATAGTCCACAGGGCTGATTTGGATGACCTGACAGGAATCTCCTCACTAATGAACTGGGTTTCGGAGGGAGATATAGTGATCGTTAAGATGAGTGGCATCCTTGCTAGGGAGCTTGAGCTGGTGGTAGCGGTGGATAAGATCCAACGCTTCGTCGAGGGAGACATGTCTGGAGAGGTGGTGAGGCTCGGCGAAAGAAGGCTACTTCTCCTGCCTCCTTCGTTCGCCAGTGGGATTGCTACCTGAGGTGAGCCGATGGAAAGTAGGCTTGACCAAGACTGCCCCATATGCTTCTCAGAAGCGACTCTGAAGATGATTGCCCATAGCTCAGAGATACCATACTTCGGGGAGCACACCCAGATTACCATGATTTGCGAGGGATGCGGTTGGAAGGTAACTGACTTCATTCCAGCCGACGGGAAGAAGCCGGGGGCATGGAGCCTCACTGTCGACTCTGAAGAACACATGAGCACACGGGTAGTACGCTCATCTTCATGCACCGTAAGGATCAGCGAGTTGGGACTTGAGGTTTCACCGGGAGGTAGTTCAACAGGTTATGTGTCTAATATCGAAGGCGTCCTAAAGAGATTCGAAGATGCCGTAGGAACCATCAAGAGGCAGTCTGAGAGAGATCAGGAAGATCCGGATATTGTCACCCGATGTAATGAAATGTTGACGTTGATTGACATGGTACGAACTGGTACCTACCCCGTTACACTTGAGCTACTTGACCCGGTCGGACATAGCCAGATTCTACATGATGATGCTGTATCCAGAGAGATTGCTAGTGAAGAGGCGGAGTCACTGGACCCGGGGCCCGTGTACCCTGTGTTCGACGCTTCTGACCTCGCCTGATTACATTGCGTCTGGAGCTAGGAACTCCCCAAGCCTGTCTGACCATGCTTCCCTCTTTTCTGAAATGTCAGATAGCCATTCCCCTGCACGGTCTATGCACAGTTGCTTCATCTCACCTGCAAGCATCCTACCACTCTCGTACTCCCTTCTAATTTCCAATAGTGCGGAGTCGTCCGGCTCAAAGAAGAACTGTAGGTACTGATATGGTATGTCTTTCGAGCAGTCTCCTCCAAGTCTCCTATGCTCCTCGACCGTTGACTGCCCCCCACTTATCGCCCTCTTCACCTTCCTGGCCATTTCATCTGCTGAGTCGTTCATGAAAATTGTAGTCTCGGGCTTGGAGGAGGACATCTTCCCCCCTGTCATGCCCGAAGCGAATCTGTGGTATGTGGAACAAGGGGGCATTAGCCCCATACCGCCGAGCTCCCTCTCTAGGGCCAATAATGCCATTCTAATAGGCGCCCTGTCTCCAATTGTAGCTGCAGGGACTTCCAGTGTCCCATGCTTGGGATTGGCATTCATATCAGCGAAACCCAGTGATGTCAGCACGCCTGAGATACGGCTGAAAATACGATCTCTGGTTTCCCGGTCTATCCTGCCACTAGGTCCTACTCCGAGTAATCTGGCATTGTCATCCTGAACTGATAGAGCGACGGTGAGACCCCCAGATTTCCGGGGTTTAATGTTGAACCAGTGAGTTTTGCCGACGATATCCCTTGTTAGTCTCAGGTGTGGGTCTTGATCTATCCCGACAGGTACCACGATCGGCCTCAATCCCCCGTATTCATCAAGCTGGGGGTGAATAATGTCCCCCACTTGAACGAGAGGGGCCTGCACATGGGCCAGATTAGTTTCTCCCGAGAATCCGTATATTGATTCGAACTCAGATAGATTGGTTCTGCGACCAAGCATGAATCCTAGCCTCTGGACATCGGGCCTAGAGCTCTGGAAGTATACACTTGTAGAGTCTGGGTCAAGGCCAAGAGCAGCGTAGTTGTGTATGTACTCATTGATGGCCTTCTCCCTGCCCGACTCTAGGGACGTGCCCCTAGTTGCCAGGGCCTCAAGGTCGGCCACGGCCACGGTTATGTCGGCACCCTGCTCCTGGAACCACCTTACCTGCTCGATCACCATGCTATGTCCAAGGTGCATCCTGCCACTTGGCATGAGTCCAGTCAACACCCCCAAGGGAGATTTGTCCCTCATGGATCGGAGGGCGACATCGAGATCCCTATGGGCGAAAACGATGCCTCTGCGATGTAACATTCCAGGATTGGGGATAGCCGACGGGTCGACCATGTCAAGTCCGAACTTTTCCACTATTCTGGAGTAGTCGGTCTCATCTTCCGAAGACCAGGGGTCGATTAGGCCATCTCCTGCCATGGTACGTGGCCCGTGGCCCACTCAATCAAGTCATCGCTGAAAATTGAACTGAAAATGCCGACCGAAGGGGCAATAGGGGCGAGCGAGCAGGATTGCCCATGGCTGTTGTACACTGCTTCGGAGCTGGACTCGTGGGTTCATTCGTCGCAAGGACCCTAGCAGACAGGGGCCACGAAGTGCACGTGCACGATCTTGACCCGTACAACGGGAAGATTGTGGGACATGCGAATATTACCATCCACGAAGGAGACGCATTAGAAACCGATCTTGATGATTTCGGACACGTCGACATCGTGGTGAATATGCTCCCGGGCGACATTGGTCACGCACTAACCACAAACCTAGCTGAAGAAGGCGGTTTCCCGACCGTGGATCTTAGCTTCAGTGAGCATACTCCTGACCGTGATGATCAGAAGGCTAGGGACTGGGGGGGAAGGATACTCTGGGATGTGGGAATTGCACCTGGCCTCTCGAACATGCTTTTGGCTGAGGCATACAGGGTTATGGGGCCATTGAAAAGAGCGGAGGTTAGAGTTGGGGGAAATCCCACTGGCCCCACAGGGGGATGGAACTACATGGCACCATTTTCCCCTAGGGACGTAATTGCGGAATACACCCGTCCGGCGAGAGTTGTGAGGGGAGGGGAAGAAGTGACCCTTCCCGCCCTTTCCGAGAGGCACACCATAGATGTCCCAGAAAGAGGGGAGATGGAGGCATTCCTCACAGATGGGCTACGTTCGGTTTTGAATTCTATTCCTGCGGTAGACATGTCGGAGTATACTGTAAGGTGGCCCGGCCATATTCAGAAATTCATTGATGAGAGGGATGCGGGGTCCCTCGACGAGGAGGAGTTGCTTCACGAGTGGTGGTTCAATCCGAAAACCCCCGAGTTCACGTGGCTGGAGGTCGTGGCCGAGGATCATGAAGGGAAAGTAATGAGGTGGGAAGTCAGTGACTATGGGGGGGATGACGGGTCTTCTATGGCTCGTACTACAGGACTAGTCACTGTCGGGTGCGTGGAGGCATGGCTCAATGACCCGGGGATGTTCCCTCCCGGAGTTCATGCGCCAGAGAGCCTTTCCACCCCAGTAGTGAGGGAGATCATCGAAATGATGAGGGCCAACAGGGTCGAAATTACCGGTCCGGAAATCGGTTATTCAAATGGGTGATTAGTTCGAGTCTTTGTCCGTTTCAACTATCTTTCTGATTGCTATCGGTACTGCGGCTAATACTCCCAAAGCAATAACAGGAAGGGCCCAATTAAGGGGGTCCTCGGATGGCCTCTCTATCAGCCATGTGAACGTAAGCTCCGACTCCTGGAAATCCGAAGACCACTGGAATAGATTCGTTGTGTGATGACCCACGACAGTCACAGCATGGTGAAAATTGTTGAATGTGGCCAGGGGGGAATACGTGACGGAGTCAGTTTCACCCTCCAACAGGATGCTGGCGGAGGAGCCGGGCATTATGGTGAGGATGGCCCCCGAGCCAGTCTCCCTCCACCCCTCCTTCAGCTTGCGATCGCTCGTACTTATCTTGGGAACATCTGTCCCTGACTCGAATGTTACCTCTGAAGCTTTACCGTCAAATTGAATGTTGACGGAACCGGGAACTTCCCACTGTGAGTCGCTAGAATCTAGTGATACGACTATACTGCCATCCACATGGTTCACTTCTATCGCAGAACTGGATTTCTGGTGGAAATGCCATTCACCCC
>Ga0315332_10000593_pt1 | contig 17141 bp, 15 predicted proteins | sample M110034915metaG_FD_203455 | JGI IMG/M metagenome (GOLD analysis project Ga0315332, IMG submission 203455) | Ammonia-oxidizing marine archaeal communities from Monterey Bay, California, United States - M1 100m 34915 | ecosystem: Environmental > Aquatic > Marine > Intertidal zone | place: USA...
GTGTGATGCCTGAATATTTGACCGCCGGCGACCCATCGCAAAAAGTTGCCAGACGGATGCTAGGTTGGTTGAGGGACCCCCGGTCACATTCTGAAAATGTTGCTGAATTGGATCGCTTAGCAGTTCACTATGCTCAGCCAGGAGCAACAGCGCGCGCAGCAGATTACTTGTTACATGAGTTGTGTGAGAAGCGGGTGGTTCACGAGGATCAGCCTTTTGACAGTTTGCCAGAATCTGAACAGGCTGCCTAATATTCTGAGCTGCGGTGTTCTCAAAGTTTGAATCCCTTGAGGGCTAAACTGACCTCTTGAGTGACCGTTGGAGAATCTCTGAGATTGGTTAGGATGGTAGTAAATTCGATTGTCTTTTTAGCGGACACTAGGTTTGCACAATCGTCTGCTCCTTTGGGGGCGTTTTATTGTTGGCATTGAGTCAGTGGGAGGTCGCAGTGTTTCTGAGTGAGCCTGGGCGAACCGGTTATGATCTTAATTTTTCCTGTTTCGGTTTTCCCGTTCGGGTGCATCCTGCGTTCTTCATCATGCCGTTGTTGCTGGGCACCGGGCTAATCTCTCCCGCGGTCAATACAGGGGTTGGGCTCCTAGTGGTCACGGGGATCTTTTTCGTCTCAATTTTGATTCACGAAATCGGGCATGCCGTTGCTTTTCGATATTTTGGTATTCCTTCTCGGATCGTTCTTTATTGGATGGGGGGATTAGCAATTCCTGAATCTTCTCGCGCATGGGGGAGTCAATCGAATAGATCGCTAAGTCCGGATCAGCAAATCATCATCTCGGTGGCGGGTCCAGTATTTGGGCTTGCTCTGGCGGCGGTTTTCTATGGTTTGGTTTATTTGCTTGGCGGCAGCGTCGGGCTTGAAAACGATCAAATTTTCTCGGTATTTGTTCCTGTCTTTCCCGAAGGGTCTAAGTATGCGGGAAGGGGGGTTGTATTCATGATCTGTTTTGGCGGAATCATATTGAACGTGGTTTTAAACATTCTTAATCTCGCACCGATATACCCACTCGATGGAGGCCAGATCGCCCGTCAGTTTATGGTGAAACTGGATCCTTATAATGGAATTCGAAACAGCATTGTGTTGTCGCTCGGGACTGCCGTCTTGATTGCAGTTGTGAGTCTGTCGTACGGGGACCGGTTTCTCGCTTTCTTTTTTGCGTTCATGGCGTGGACCAATTATCAAATGCTGCAGCAGTACAATGGGCCGCGCTGGTAGTTGCCTGTTGAAGTTGGGAGTGCTTGTTTAATTCAAGGTGTTCGATTGACGCGAATCGACGGTGCCGAAACTGTATGCTCTCTACGTTGGCTACTTCCGAATCCTGGCATCGAGTAGCTGTTGTAAGTGTTTCTAATGTCGCGCAGTTGCGGTGATGTTTGATTCAATCGAGGTCGAGTCGTTTTGCAAAATGTTGCGATCGGTGACTTTTAAAGTGACTTAGGGAGAGAAAACGAAGAAAAAAAACCATTTTTTTTCAATTTTTTTTCCGCAGTGTTTTTCATCGCACCAAAGGCAATTGTTTTATCGACTGGAGTGCGTCGGTTTTGCATCAATCGAGTAGATCAAAATCTTGCAGTGCGTGTTTGCGTTAGTTTTTGCTTGAATGCTTGGATCGGAATCACTGCCTTGAATATTTCAGTTCCAATTGATGTGCAAACTGTTTTCTGTTGCAGGAAAACTCAAACGTTAAGAGTGAAGTTTTGTTTTTTGTTCTTTTTCAAGTGTTTTATGTCGAAAACGCTTTTTTAAAACAGCCTTAATGCAATTGCTTGCTTGGTCGACTGGGCAGTTTGTCTCATGTTGAGAAACATTATCTTGTTCAAAGTCACTTTGAATAACCAAATGTTGCTTCGCGTTACTCGTGAAAACTACTTTAACAACTTGTTGCAGTTGAAAATGGAAGGCATTGATTTAAAAACGAAGTGTTCACGTTTGTTTTTTAACGTCGATTAGATTGAATGAAAAAAACAGGTTCAATGTTGAGCAAAAAAAATCCGAAAACTTCAAAAACAATATTGAAAAGTTTTTTTTGTTTTTTAAAACTTACGCATCAAAGACGCTCGGTAACTTGAGTTCAGATTTTGATGTCGACGAGAACAGATTGTTTTTTCGAAATTGAAATTTGAAATTAAGCTCTGACCATCGAAGGTTGGAAACGAGCTGACATTCGAGCCATTTCTAGAAGTGGTTTAATTTCGAATGGTGAGTTTGCTTTAAGACTGGCATATGTTTGCTAGGGGGCGGCTCGCCACGGTCTATTAACGGAGGACGTCCTGTGGCCAAAAAGAAAGCAGCAAAGAAAAAGCCTGCAAAGAAAAAAGTAGCTAAGAAAAAAGTAGCTAAGAAAAAAGTAGCCAAGAAAAAGGTTGCTAAGAAAAAAGTAGCCAAGAAAAAGGTTGCTAAGAAAAAAGTAGCTAAGAAAAAAGTAGCCAAGAAAAAGGTTGCTAAGAAAAAAGTAGCTAAGAAGAAAGTAGCTAAGAAGAAAGTAGCCAAGAAGAAGGTTGCTAAGAAGCCTGCTAAGAAAAAAGCTGCTAAGAAAAAAGTTGCAAAGAAGAAGTAACTCGATTTTCGAGTGAAGCAACTGATTAATTGAAACAACGAGAAAGGGCCACTTTATTTAAAAAGTGGCCCTAGTTTTTTGCGCTGTCGGTAAAACGATTTTGTGTGGCTGCATTTAGCCAAGCACAGGAAGTTGTGCCTGCACGGGGGTTTCGGCGGCATTTTTTGCCAGCGTTTTGACGAGATTGTGCGCGATCGCTACCAAGTGTGGAGCGACCTCTTCATCATCGAAATTGGCTGCCATCTCACCCGCATCGCCGCGTTCGCGTAATTGAATGTTGATCGGGATATCCCCGAGGAATTCGATGTTGTCTTCCGCCGCGTATTTCTGTGCACCGCCTTTGCCGAAGATGTCGTACTCCTTGCCATTGTCGGGACAAATGAAACTGCTCATGTTTTCAATTAAGCCGAGGATTGGAATTTTAACTTTGCGAAACATTCCAACTGCTTTGATGGCGTCGATCAAAGCAACTTCCTGTGGCGTGCAGACGATGACGGTGCCGGTTAACGGTAGCATCTGCGATAAGCTTAAAGCAATATCGCCGGTTCCCGGTGGCATGTCGATGATGAGGTAATCGAGGTCGCCCCAATCCGTTCCCTGGACAAACGTCTTAATTGCCGAATGAAGCATGGGACCTCGCCAAATGACCGCTTGGTCTGGTGGAACCATGAAGCCGATGCTCATCAAGGGGATGCCATTAAAGTCAAGCGGTTGAATTTTTTCGCCTACTTTCTGAACTTGGCCTCGAACTCCTGTGAGTTGTGGGACGCTGGGACCGTAAACGTCTGCGTCGAGGATGCCAGTTTTGCAACCGGCATTTTTTAGAGCCAAGGCAAGGCTGGTTGCTACTGTGCTCTTGCCAACACCACCCTTCCCTGCCGCGACGGCGATCACCGCTTTGGCCGTGAGGCCTACTTGCCCAACGGGTTGAGCGGGGCGAACGTGTTCGATTATTTCAACTGAAATGTTTTCAGCTTCACTCGATAGTTTTTCATTCAGGAGTGTTTTGATTTCATTTTCGAAATCCGCCTTCAATGGGGCGGCAAAAGTTGTCAAACCAACTTGGACCTTAAGTTGACCATTGTCTGCCGAGACCGAGTGGATTTGTTTCGCGAGTTTACGACCTGTTTCGGGGTCCTTGACTGTACCAAGCAGTTGGCGGGCTCGCGTTTCGAGGGTATTTGAATCTGTCATGTTTCGCTGTTCAGGTATTAAAGTTGTTACAAGCAGTCGATTTTACGTCTGCAATTGATTTTAGGGAGTGGGCCAAGGGAGATTTGTCCAGACATTTTGTTCGATAGATTTCTCAGTAGGAATCCTCGATTGATGGTGACGCTGGATCGCAGTTGCGAGAGCGGCGAATTCAACAGCGGTACCATAGTGACCGCAATTGCCAATTTTTCTTAATTCTCGTTCCCATAATGGGTTAGGTAGTTTGCCCACTGTAAATGTCTTAATTTTGAAAGAATTGTTGTGTAATCGGGCTAGGTTGCCGGGAAGCGAATCGAGTGAACTGTCTGGTATCTCAATCACAACAGCAGACGCGTCGATTTTTAGCACCTCGGACCAAAGGGACTCGAAATTGAGAACCCAGGAAAGCCGGAATTGGCCGAGTTGACGGGAGATCGCAGAGCACCACTGGGGGGAGCGGGCCCAGACAATGACGGTAGGTTTCATTCGAGCTCCTCAAATGCGGAGGAGTCGATTTCGTCGGTTCGGCTTACCTGCTGATCGGCACGTTGCAGAGGGCTGGCGAAGTTCTGCAATCGGCGAAGCAGTTTGGGGCGACTTATCCCAAGCAGCGATGCCGCTTTGGCTTTATTCCCTTTGGATTCTCTCATTGCCCGAGCGATCAGTTCTTCTTCGACGCCTCTCAGGAATTCATCGAGGTTAATCTTGGTTTCCTTGGAAGTGCCAATCCGCATCGCTTTTAGCGATTGTTGAAATTCATCAGGCAGATCTTTAGATTGGATGAGAGTCGAGTCAGCATTGAGACCAGCAAGTTGTATGGTTCGATTGAGTTGGTCAATGTTTTCAGGCCAGTTGAATTCGAGAAACAGTTGCAGCGTCTCGTCGGCAAAACCTGAGAGTTGTTTTTTGCGATGGTTGTTGTCTCGTTCGAGTAGCGCTTGAGAAAGCAGTGGGATATCTTCTGTTCTCTCTGTCAGTGGAACCATGTTGATGACCATGACGCCGAGGTGGTTTGCTAATTCGGTTGAGAAATGAGAGGAAGTAATTAGCTCATCTTGTGACAATGTTGAAGTGCCGATGGTTCTTAACGGGAATTCAGGTAGTTGCAGGAAGCCCAGTAATTCACTCTGAGCTGCGGGTTCGAGGCGGTCGATGTCGAGCAGCAGGAGCCAGATTGGTGCATGGGAGATTTTTCCGCTGCTAGGCAGCTCGTTGGTTATTTCTTTGATGCGTTGCTGGATTAGCTTTTGATCTGCAATCGCACAGTGGATCGGCAGGAGTTCGATGTTGCGCTCGGGCTTGCGAGCTGAGTGGATAACTCTCGCAAAGTGTTCCTTGCCACTTCCGGGCGGTCCCGTGATCAGTAAATCTGCATCGCATTGAATTGCGGCGGTTACTCGTTTGAGGCATTGTACTGAGAACGAACTGGAGCCAACCATGCTCTCAAGAGAGTGGGTATGATTGGAGATCGCGTGGATCTCGGCTAATTGGGTGTGAAGTGTTTCCGGTAGGAGATTGGCTGACTCTGGTTTAGGTTCGGGTGGGGATTCATGAGTGAGTGGGTCGCAGAGTACGAGCAGGCCTAAAAGTCTTTCATCCGCGTCATTCAGCTGAAAGGTCCAGGCTGATTTCCAGCTTGTTTTACCGTTAGCGTTAATGGCGGAGGCAGTAAAAGGTCGGGGGACAGTTGACGAGGATGCGTCCGGCTCGAAGTGAGCGGGAGGCGGGCAGAGTCCATTGATCTTGTCCTGCGGGGCGTTTGAAGGCAGGCTCGAAAAAACACATTTAACACCGAGGAGCTGCTCGAGGGTGGTTTCGCACCATCGCCCGCAGGCTGGATTGGCATAGGTGATCTCAAAGTCAGTGCTGACGAGGTAGACCGGTGAGGCGGAGCGGTCAAACGCTCGATTGAGAACGCGAGGTGAAGGTTTAGGGTTGGCCATAAGAGTGGTTGTAACTCGTGAAATTTGGAGCCCAGTCAGCCCGGTCAGGGCAGTCAGCGGTTGGCATGACCGTTTATAATTTAGCTTAAACTGTGTGTTGGATTCAAATTTCAGGTCGCCGTGCCAGCGTTTTCTCGGGAAACCGATGATTAAATTCGAATGTGTGATTCGTGTAGGCCGATTGAACTATAGAAAACGTCACTTGACCGTTATATTTACCGTGGCCTGATCTTGTAGAATCGGTAGAGATCGGTCGCACTGTTTTGAACATTTTACCCAACCGAATGCATGACCCGAGAACCTATTCTTTCAAACAGTCCAGTGCCTGAAGAGGATGACCCGAGCCTGCGCCCCTCGCGAATGGCCGACATGGTCGGGCAGCGAGATGTAATTGCGAGATTGCAGATTGCAATCGAGGCAGCCCGGCAGCGGAGTGATGTCCTTGGTCACGTTTTGTTCGATGGTCCGCCTGGGCTTGGCAAGACGACGTTCGCCCATTGCATTCCCATGGAAATGGAGGTGCCGGTTGATTTTTTGTCAGGCCCGAGTTTGAAGGCTCCCAAGGATCTTGTTCCAAGTTTAACGAACCTCCAGGCAAAGCAGGTTTTGTTCATCGACGAGATTCACCGGATTCCCAAGTCAGTGGAGGAGTATCTCTACACGGCAATGGAGGACTTTCGCATTGATCTAATCCTTGGTGAGGGGATCAACGCACGAACTCACAATATGAAATTGCAACCGTTTACTCTAATCGGCGCGACCACGCGGGCGGGGATGTTAACCGGCCCATTGCGCGATCGTTTTCAAATACGAGAGCATTTGGAATTTTATAACGACGAGGATTTAACAGAAATTGTTCGTCGTAATGCGAGCAAGTTAAACGTCGTCATTTCGGATGATGCGGCGAGCGAAGTAGCGTTGCGAAGTCGAAGCACGCCGCGGGTTGCCAACAACCGCTTGCGATGGGTTCGAGATTTTGCTCAGAGTCGAGCGGCTGGAGAGATTACTGTTGATGTGGCTCGGTCGGCATTGCAGATGGCCGAGATTGATACGCTTGGTTTGGATCGTCAGGATCGGAGATATCTCGATACCTTGATTCGTGTTTGCATGGGGGGGCCGACAGGCATCGGAACCATCGCTGCGACAATGAATACCGTTTCGGATACGCTGGCCGATGAGGTCGAGCCATTTTTATTACGTAGTGAATTGATTTTAAGAACCCCGCGTGGCAGAGTGGCGACGGCGAAGGCATTCGCGCATATGAAACATGAGATGCCCCCTGAGAACGAGTTTTTTAGTTGATTGCGATTATCGTTTGTGGGCTAAGCTCAACATTCGATGGTAAATTTCTAGCGGAAGCGTATTTTTGAGGTGCTGGCTTTTGTTTTTTCGGGCGGGATGGGCGTCCGCGTTAGCGAGCAAATTTGGCGTCTTGCCTGTTTTATTCGGAAATTTTTACCGTCAAGAAGCGAAGTTTGGGCGTGGGGGGATAATTGATCGCTCGCCGGTCGTTGACACCAAAATCGACGGTTCTTAGATTGACGGGTCAACAAAAACTTAACGAGGTGATGCATTGACCAAGATTGCTTTTTTATTTCCCGGGCAGGGAGCGCAGACCGTTGGGATGGCGAGGGAACTTTGTGATGAGTTGCCTGCGGCTAGTGATTTATTCAAGCGAGCGGCTGATCTGTTAGGCTACGATTTGGCCGATATTTGTTTCAATGGGCCGGCGGAAAAACTTAACTCGACCGTCATTAGCCAACCCGCTTTGTACGTCAGCAGTATGGCTGTTTTAGAGAAGCTAAAGCTTGAAAAGCCGGATGTTTATCAAAATTGTGAAGGCGCGGCTGGTTTAAGCCTTGGCGAGTATACGGCTTTGGCGTTCGCTGGTGGGATGAGCTTTGAAGATGGTCTTCAGTTGGTTCAAAGGCGTGGTCAGGCAATGCAGGAGGCTGCCGACGAGACTCCTAGCTCGATGGTTAGCGTGTTGGGGCTTGATCGAGAACAAACGCAAAAAGTGTGTGATGAATCGAGGGTTGACGGGGAAGTTTTGCAAATTGCGAATCTTTTGTGCAAAGGGAATATTGCCGTTTCCGGTGGGCTTGCCAGTTGCGAGCGAGTCCCTGCGGTGGCAGACGCGGCAGGTGCCATGAAATCAGTTCCTCTGGCGGTTGCTGGTGCGTTCCACACTCCGGTCATGGAATCGGCAGTTGGGAAAATCTCTGAAGCACTAACGCAAGTCGAAATACAACCGACACGTTTACCGGTATATTCTAATGTCGACGCCTGTCCTCACACTGATCCGGCTGAGTTCAAGGAGCAGTTGGTAGAGCAAGTTTGCGCTCCTGTTTTATGGCAGGATTCGATCGAACGAATGTTGGAAGACGGATTTGATGAGTTTTATGAAGTTGGTGTAGGCCGCGTTCTGAGAAGCCTAATGAAGCGAATTAACCGAAAGACTAAATGTTATGGCGTGCTGGATTAAGTTGCTTCAGCACGTTTGGCAGACACGATAAATTTTTGTAAGAGAAATTTGAGGAACAAATGAGTTTGGAATCGATGAAGGTTGATCTTTCTGGGCAAAATGCCATCGTTACGGGAGCTTCACAGGGGTTGGGGCGCTCGATGGCTATCGCTTTGGCGGGAGCTGGGGCTCGTGTGGCTTTGGTGGCAAGAAATGCTGAAAAGCTCGCAGAGACAGCACGTTTAATTGAAGAGGCTGGGGGTGCTGCAGAGGTAATGGCTGCCGACGTCAGTCAAAAAGAGGCAATTGAGGAGATCGTCGAGAAAGTTTCGACTGAGTGGGGCAAGCTCGATATTTTGGTAAACAACGCTGGAATTACGCGTGATACGCTGATGCCGATGATGTCGGATGAACAGTGGGATGACGTAATTGCAGTAAATTTACGGGGAACTTTCTTGTTCACCCGAGCTGCATCCCAACGCATGATGCGTTCTCGCTATGGTCGAATTATCAATATCTCTAGCGTTTCCGGCTTGATTGGAAACGCGGGCCAAACGAATTACTCGGCTTCCAAGGCCGGTGTGATCGGAATGACGCGTAGTCTCGCCAAAGAGCTAGGCAAACGAAAGGTGACTGTAAACGCGGTTGCCCCCGGTTTTATCGAGAGTGAAATGACCGAAAAACTCGGAGATGTGATACTGGGCGAGGTGAAAAAGAAGATTCCAGCCAATCGAATTGGGACTCCGGACGACGTTGCCGCTTGCGTTCTATTTTTAGCGAGCCCTGCTGCATCGTACGTAACTGGGCAAGTTCTGACTGTCGATGGGGGAATGACAGCCTAAACTCGGCGAAAATAACCATTTTTAAGGCTAAAAAAGTGGGATTCTGGTGATGTTGCCTTGACCCTTTTTGTCGGAATCCTCTATCTTATTGCCGTTGTTCATGTTGCCACCAAGACGTTTTCGCTGTCATTGCGAACTGTTGAGGGCTGAGATGAGTAATCAACGTTAACAGTTTTCCGCAAGGTAATTTTTTAGAAGGAGGCCGATATATGTCATCGGTCGAAGAACGCGTCGTCAACATTGTTGCTGAGCAACTTGGCGTCGAGAAAGACAAAATCAAACGAGAGTCAAATTTCGTCAATGACCTCGGAGCAGACTCGCTTGACACTGTCGAGCTAGTAATGGAGCTAGAAGAGGAATTTGATATCAACATTCCTGACGAATCTGCAGAAAAAATTCAGACGGTCGGTGAAGCGATTAGTCATATCGAGAGCTCTTCTGCAACTGCTTAGTTACAGATGCTGAAATCGAATTGATTCGTTGCAAAACGGTCTTTAAAACAATCCGCAGGATGGCACTTCGTTATCCTGCGGTTCTTTTTTAGGTTTTGCGTTTCGGGAAAAACAAGTGACGGATTCAAATTGAGTCTGCTCGAAGCGAAGGTAGCGGCGAGTTTGTCGGGATGATCGATGAACTAAATGAACTCATCCGAACTGGAGGTTTGAGTTTGAAAACGAAAATAACATCAGGGAATTCGGGGTTAGTTTCATGACGCGACGTGTGGTCATTACTGGATGGGGATTAGTCAATTCACTCAGTTGTGATGTAGACGATTGTTGGAACAGAATTTTGAACGGTGAGAGTGGAATCCATCGAATCAAACTGTTTGAAGTTGACGACATCAAAGTTCAAATTGGTGGCGATGTCTACGACTGGAACGCGAACGAAGTCATTGGCCAAAAGGAAGCCAACAAGATTGATCGGTATTCCCAGTTCGCGATGGTAGCTGCCGCCAGCGCGTTTGAGAATTCGGGTTTTGATCCATTGGGAAGTGAAAATGCAGCTCGCTATGGTTGTATTCTCGGTTCTGGAATCGGTGGGATGACCACGATTTCGGAGCAGATGACCCGTTTGGTTCAAAAGGGGCCAAGTCGCGTCTCTCCCATGACTATTCCAAAATTAATGCTCAACGCCGGTGGTGGTAATATTGCAATCCGCCACGGGTTGCGAGGGCCAAACTACAGTGTTGCGACCGCTTGCGCGAGTGCCACCAATGCGATGGGCAATGCGTGGGAACTGGTTCGATCCAATGTTTGTGATCTTGCAGTTACGGGGGGAACCGAGGCAGCTTTAAGTCGGTTGGCAATGTCGGCGTTCGCCAATATGAAAGCGCTGTCTTACTCTAAGGAAGACCCGGCGACGGTGAGCCGTCCCTTCGACGCAGGTCGAGATGGGTTTGTATTTTCTGAAGGCGCCGGAGTGCTCATTTTTGAAGAGTTGGAGCATGCGAAGGCTCGTGGCGCTAACATTCTCGCTGAGGTGGTCGGATTTGGGACCTCTTGCGATGCTGGCCATATTACTTCGCCCGACGATACAGGATCGGGGGCGGCAATGGCTATGAAAATGGCGTTGCAAGATGCAGGGCTAGAGCCAAATGAGATTGACTATATCAACGCGCACGGGACGAGTACTCCGTTGGGCGATAAGGCTGAGACTCGTGCGGTGAAGACGATCTTTGGAGAGCACGCGTACGATCTGAGTATTAGCAGTACAAAAAGCCAACTGGGGCATTCGCTCGGGGCGAGTGGAGGGATCGAATTAATCGTCTCGATTAAGGCAATTCTCGAAGGAATCATTCCGCCAACAATTAACTTGACGAATCCTGATCCGGACTGCGATCTTGATTACACGCCAAACGTGCCCAAACAACGCGAAATCACCTACGCTATGAGTAATAGCTTCGGGTTCGGCGGTCACAATGCATCGATCATTGTCCGGAAGTTCAGCGAGTAGTTTCCGGAGTTTGTCCAGGCTCTGCTGCCCTGAGGTAGCGACCGAAACTTTTCGCTGTTTTCTGCTGACCGGTACCCTGCCCTGCTCTTGAGTGGAGCAAGGCTTGCCGGCGGTGTTATTCGTCTTCTGGTTCGCCGACATCGACTTTATCCCAGTCGATTGCAGCATTGTCCGCTTTGAATTTCTTGAGGATCTCGGTGGCCGCTGCCTCGTCTCGCTTAAAAATTTGAATTGAGATGTCTCCGGGGGCTTCAGCAATGAAGCCAGCGGTGAAGCCGCCCGTCATGGTCGCGGTGATGCCGGCCTCTTTTAAGGCTTCGACAATTGGAGCGGCCTCGGTTTCGGTTGGCACGTGGATTAAGGATGTAAGTTCTTCCGAGCTTTCATTGGGAGACATAGCGATCCTCTTGCAAAACAGAAATAGGAGTAGGTTAGTTTCTTACGCGACGAAACGCCGTCAGTAATACGTAAGCACGTCTGAATTCGTTCACTCAAAAACTTGCGGTAAGTTTCGAATCAACAAACTAAATTAGACAAGTGTTGGCCGTGAATCGCCACCTCTAATTGGGTGAATTTGTGGTTTTGGTTGACCGGCGGCAGCGATTGAGGGTGTTTAAAACCAGGGCTCTCCGCCGGACCGCTCAAGTTGTGACTCAACATGGGCGAGGTGAGTGGCGGTATATCTGTCGCGAATCATCTGCCGCGTGTCGGCTTCGTTCATGAACCCATCGGAGTATCCAGGGCAAGCAATATCGATAGTGCCTCGGGCGGCGTGGACAAAATGCCTAATCAAGTCGATTGGGTCTTCGTCTCCGACAGCACAGCGCACCGTGGTCGGTGTTAAACCTGAATCCTTTAGTGCTTCCTCATTCAATTCGGAATGGGTGGTCAGCGATGGGCAGCTCACGATGGTGTTGGATTGTCCGAGGCTAATCATGTGGCCGAAAGTAGGCGAGAGAGAGTCAAAGAATCTCTGGAAAGCGTCTCGTTCGATATCGCCCATGTCAAAAGTAAATAAAGGTGCGGGTAGGCCGAGGTAAAGGTTTTCTTCTCTTAGGTTTGAATTGGCGTTGCCTTGAACACCGTTGCAGTTGACCTGAATGTCTGCATGGGAATTTAGGAAGTCCGCGAGAATTTGGGTGTTGATGCACTTTCTCAACATGCGAACGGTTAGTGTTTTCATTCCTTGCATTACTTCGAATGCCGCATCAGCGTTAAGGAAGGCGCCTTTAATGTAGTAGACATTCCAGAACATTGTTTCGTCCCACGAACGACCGTCCATCGATTGGCCTTTGGGGATGAACATGTCGTTGTTTTTTCCAATCACGCAGCCGGCGATGACAGCGCCACATCCGCTCAGATCCTTGGTGTAGCTGTGAATGACAAAGTCAGGTCTTTCGTCTGGATCCTTGCGATTCAGGGGGCGGTAGAGAAAGGGTGTGCCAACGGTTGCATCAAGAATGACTTTGAGCTCCTGTTGGTGGGCGATCTTTGAAATGCCAGCCACGTCAAGTACGTATCCCTGCGGGTTGCTGGGGGATTCAAGGTAGATGTAAATCTTTCTACCTTGAGAGATTCGGTCGGCGTATTTTTCTTGGACGGACGCTAGGAAGGGGGCAAATTCTTCTGCGGTGTAGCCGTCGAAGGTCTCTACTGAAATTTCTAAATTGCCGTCCTTGGCGTACCAATCGTGGATCAGTTGGTAGGCCCCGCCATAAATGTTCCGGCTGGTGATGAGAATGTCATCGCGGCCAAGGAGATGGGCGAGGGCTGAATCGATTGCCGCCATGCCGCTATTGAAGTTCCAGGCCATGTACTCCGATGCGTAGTCCCCTGCTTCGAGATCGACGATGTGATTGGCAAGGCAAACGCTTGTTGGGTTGAGAAGTCGCGAGTAGATCTCCAACATGAGTTCTTTGCCACGGAAAGCGTCCTCAATCCACTCGGCACACGCATAAATGTAGGTGGCCGTGCGAGTGATCACGGGAGTTGCAGAGAAGAGAGCGGTGACGTTGTCGAAAACTGGATAAGGCCCCTTCGCTGCCATAGTTTCCGATTTGTACCCCAGCGATTGATAGCTCTTTCGAAAAGGATGCTGAAGCGTGTCAAGAATTTTCGCAAGTTGGAATGAGAGGAATTTTTTCGCGTTGAAGCGTTGGATTCGATCGTTCTGATCCAACGCGTTCATCGAATCGAGGGTGAGTTGCCAGAGGTGCGAGATATCGCCTTGAGACTCGTACATTCGCTCAACGACTCGCGAAAGCGTCTGGCCGTATTCGGTGTCGGGTTCGATGTGAAAATGTTTTAGCTGCTCTGCTGTTAGTTCGGCTGCTGTGGTCGCGCCGGATGTGTTCCGTTTTGGCGACAACGTTTTCATTTGATTGGTTCTTGCGTCTGACGACATAGATTTCTCCAGAAAGCTGAGTTGAATTCCCAGGGGTAAATGTCCAGAGCTCTGTGTTGCAACAGCAAGTCGTGGATCTTTCAGCGGTATTACAGGCATTGGACTGGCAAAGAATGTTCCGGGCAACCCGAGTGCGGCTTTGGCGATCCAGAAACCCCTTCGTAAACTGTTATCCAGTCGCCTTGTTCACATAATGAAGTTGTTCTGGGAATAAGGGAGCGATTGCAGAAGGTGGAAGCTGCGTCGTTTTGTCAATTTTTGCGCCGACTTCGATTCCTTGTTGGTGTGAAACGAACGAAGCGCCAATTAACGAGGTGCCTGTAAAGTCAGCGCCCCTCAAATCCGCTCCCGAAAAATCTGCGCCTTCCAAATCGGCATCCGCAAAAAGAGCATTGGAAAGGTTCGCATTGTGGAAATGGGCGTTTGAAAGATTCGCGTTCGTGAAATCCGCTCCCGAGAGGTCTGTTTCCGAGAAGTTGGCGTCTCTCAGCGAGGCGCTGTGCGCATTAAGACCTGCCAGGTTGCGTTGAGATGCGTCGATGCTGCGGAGTTCACGATTGGAGAAGTCTCGTGTTTCAATCAGTCGTAATGAGGTCCGCCGGTCAATCGTTGGCGCCATGTAACGCTGTTCTTCCCAGGGGTCGGCCTGATTGTGATAACCAGATTCGGCTTCCCAGAATCCAAGACGGTCTGTGGTCAGTAGTTCAATCTGTTCCAGCCATTTCACACTTTTGTAGAAGTATCTTGATTCAACAATGTTTCGAATGGGGCCGCCGTGAGTCGTGGTGATCGGCTCTCCGTTTACTTCGGTCGCAATCAAAGTGTTAAGGTTGATTGCAGTGTCGAGGTTGAGGGAAGTAGCGTGGTTTCGTTTTGACCTCGCGAGGAATGAAACGAATTTGGCCTCAGGTTTGATACCCGCTTTCGCAAGTAAATCTTTGAGGAGGACTCCCGAAAAAGTCACATCCAACATTGACCATCGGGTGACGCAATGAATGTCCATTGTGCGTGTGGTCTGAGGGAGTGATCGTAATTCCTCGAGACTTAATGTGACTGGGTTATCGACTTCCCCTTTGATTCTGAGCGACCACGGCGTGTCGGTTTCCGTTGGTAGGCGTTCGCCAATAATCGGCCATTTCCCCGGCGCAACCAATTGCTGGCCGGGTGGGATTCTGTTCTCTAGGGGTGTCGTCATGGGCTTGTTTGTTTCTGTGATTGGCAAAATGTTTTGCTTGGCGTGTTGTTCGCAGAAAGTAAAGTCTGTGATCTTTTGTTTGCGCTGTGTCGGTTGACTTGTGCCAGATTAAACTTGTACCAGATTAATTGAGACTCGGTGCTGGTTGAGCGTTGGCAACATTTGATGAGGGAGCAAATGGGTTTGTTGAATGCAACGAGCCACTGGCGAGAAGTCTCGCAGTGGCTCAGAGTGTTGGGCGAACAGGTCGCTAGGCAAAGCCTAGGTTTTTAGGTCTTGTCGTCGTTGGTTATCGGTTCCATGACTTTTGTATTTCTCTCGACCGCGAGAACGGTCGTTCGCTGGTGCGTACCGTCGCGGCTAGAGGCGACGACTGGAAGGACCTGTCTGCGATCGGGGAGTTCTAGGCGAAGGGCGAAAGAACCGTCTGGTTGAAGTCGAATTGGTTCTCCGGCAACCGTCACCGTCGCTCTGGGGTCGGTCGCACCGTGCACAATCATGTGGGCGTCGACCTGGAAATTGAATCGCTGTCCATTGGCATTGACGCCAGACCCTAATCTTTCGAAGGCCGGGGCGTTCATGGGTTGGAGGGCTTTCTCTTCAAACACCTCTTGTAGATCTGCTGAGACTGTTCTCGGGTCATGCCCGCCGCTTAAGGCGTAGTACTTTTCAACATCGTTGGTGATATCGGTCCAGTGTTCGCCTTCGGGTGAGCTTCCCGGAGGGGGGCACACTTGGTTGCTTTTCGAAATCAGGTGAAATTTTTCACCCGGTGCGGTGTAGCCGATTGCGATGCGGTAGTTTTTGCAGGGTTCGGTAATGTTGACATACCAATTGTTAACACCACTGTGTATTTCAATTTCTTGGACAACTTTTTCAACAGAGTTGGTGTTTCCGTCGCTGGTTATTTCCAGCAACCTGAGAACGGGTTTGGCATTATGCCAGAGTCCAGTCATTGCCACTTTGGCTCGCTGGACAGTTGCTCGGGTAACTTCCCAGTACGCCTGCAGCCAGAATGAGTCGCGGACGATCAGAATGACGCGGTCCTTCTCTGGTGGAGTGTTGCGTCGAGCCATTCCAACTGCGGAAGACAGGTTTTTTAGGTTTTCCTGCTTTTCGCGTTCGGTTCGAATCTTCTTTGCGATTGCTGAATCGGATTGTTTTGGTTTTTTACTTGCTGCGGTCGACTTGGTCGCCCGAGTCGGCTTGGAGGTGGCCTTTGTCTTTTTCCGAGTCGCCCCGGACTTAGCCTTAGCTTTCTGCTTTGCGACTTTCAAAAGAGCCTTGACCAGCTCGTCCTTTCGCATGGAATGCCAACCGGCAACGCCCTTTTCCTTGGCCATTTGGGCGAGTTCTTTGGATTTTTGAGATTCTAGGTTCGCTGCAGTAATCAAGTTTCGTACTCCGCGACGCGACCCTAGGTGCGTCGAATTTGTGTATTGGAGATTGCCAATACATAGTCCCGGCTTTGCGGAGTCCAATCCGAAGAAGGAAGTAAATTGGTAATCGACCGTATCCCTTGCGGTCGCCGGCCCGCGTCGAGCAATTCAAGTTGAAAAGTCCGCGGATCCTCGGCGTTGAAGCGGTGTTTTAAAACTGGGGAAGGAAAGGCTACCGCGATTAACGCTGAAGTCTTGGAATCTGCCCGTCGTCTAGAAACGTCCACATCGCCTTTGTGAAGTTTAGTTGAAAAATGACCAAAAAGCAAACGTTTTGGCGTTCCTTCGGTCGCTTTCGTTGCTTTTGGGGTTAGCCTAAGTGTTTTAATCGTAAGAGCTTACGCTTTTGGCACAGGTGTGATTCAGGTTTCTGAATGAGTATTCACGGTGAGGTAAATTACTTTTGCAAATTTTCACGGCGAATGGATTTCCGTAAGTGATTGTTTGGTAGTGGTTTGTGGCGAGATTGTGAAAACTTTCTCAATCTTTCAGAGTGCGGGCTTGTGGGGTGAGATACCAGTGATTACATTACCTGAAAAGGGTTTTTCACTCGGAAAAAACCACCAATCTTACAGTCGTGGCAGGTCAAAAACGTTGGTTAATACGGTTGATGACCGATCTCCCATGGCGAAGTCTTTCTCTAAGGCTTCGGAGGTAACGTCCATCAGTATCATGATGATCGTTCCAGGTTTGGTGGGTTATTGGATTGACCAAAAGGTTGGTTCGGTTTTGGTGTTTACCCTTTTGGGATTGGCGTTGGGGATGGGAGTCGCCGTCAGGCAACTCATGCATCTGGTGTCGAACCCTATTGACGCCGGGCGAGTCTCAAAAGTTGACTCAGAAGAAGAATCTCAACAGGGCTAGGGGCCATTATGTTTCAGCAGTTGGCCTTGCAGTCGATATTTGTCCGGTTGATTTTTCTGACGGTTGTCGAGTTGCTGGCGGGCGTTGTGGCGATCTCGGTTTGTTGGTTTTTGGAAATCAACGTTTTCACGGGGTTGTTGGCGCTTGGTGTTTGTCTCGTTTCGACGCTTGCGGCTCATGTTGCAAGTGAGTATCCGAGGGGACACGAGTTGTTGATGGCTCGCATGGCAATGCAGATGGCCATTCGGGTAAGTATTCCCGGGTTGGTTGCGG
>Ga0315332_10000594_pt1 | contig 17122 bp, 13 predicted proteins | sample M110034915metaG_FD_203455 | JGI IMG/M metagenome (GOLD analysis project Ga0315332, IMG submission 203455) | Ammonia-oxidizing marine archaeal communities from Monterey Bay, California, United States - M1 100m 34915 | ecosystem: Environmental > Aquatic > Marine > Intertidal zone | place: USA...
ATCCGTGCCCATTCCGGCCCGGTCGAGATAACAGTTACGTGTCCGCGTTCACTAACGACGTAGAGTTTTCCGTCGCCCAGGACAGGCGAACTGTAGTAGTTACCGGTGCCGGCCATTCGGCTGCGGTGCAGGATCTTCCCGGTACGGGCATCCAGTGAAGAGGCGATGCCACCGTCTTTTACAAGAAACAAGGTGCCATCGTGATACAACGGTGACGAGTTACGCGGGATGGACTGCGACTGTCGCCACTCAATATGGCTGTCAGTAATGTCTCCCTTACCGCCGGGCCGGACAGCCATCGCCACGGTCTGCGACAGGCTGAAAATTTCTCGAATCGAATTGTATTCATAGATATCCAGCGAGCCGCTGGCATCACGATCGAACTGGGCAAAGAAGTTCCGAATCGGACTTTTGGGCAGTTCCCCCGGTTCCAGGGTTCCATTGTTGTTGTCGTCCGAGGTCAGCAGCACTTCAGAGAAAACCGGCTGTTCGGTTTCACTACCGCCGGTACAGGCCAGGTAGAGTCGATTGTCATCGCCCACAACGGGAGTTGTGTTGACGACTCGGCTCACTCCCCGAATCGTCCAGACGACACGGCCTGTTTTGAAATCGTAGCCGCTTACCTGTGCGGAGCCGGCCACGACAATCTGCTGCTGACCGGCGACGGTCCAGATGCACGGAGTGGCGTAATTACGCCGGGAATTCGGACGTTCGGCTCGCCATACGGTCTTACCGCTTTGCTTATCGTATACACCAAGAAACGAATCGGCGTCGTGATCCTGAACCATCACAACCACGTTGTCGACCAGCAACGGTGATGAGGCGGCTCCAAAGCTGTTATTGAAAGGCCCCATCTGCCGGTGCCAAAGCAGATGCCCTTCAGGATCGTGACACATCAGGCCCGTCGATCCGAACAGGCTGACAACAACGTCGCCGTCCGTTGCCACGCTCGGTGTCGCGTGACTGCCGATACGATGAATGGACTCCAGCTCTTCACAGTCGGCATCTGCGGTCCAGATGATGCTTCCATCACTGCGACTAAGTGCGAAGATCTGCAGCGACTTGTCGATAATTCCCGTCACATAGATTCGTTCGCCGTGAATGACAGGTGACGAATGCCCTTTGGGCAACGGTGTTCGCCACACGAGAGCGGAACTGTCCCGCCCAATATCCGCAGGCAGCGATTCCGAAGTGTCGGCAACGCCGTTGCCGCCGGGCCCGCGAAACTGCGGCCAGTCGGATCGCGATGTGGATGCCAGTACGGAGCAGATGGTCAGAGTCAGTATTGCAAGTCTAAGCATTTCTGATTGGCCTGTTTTCTTTGTCGCTGTCAGCGAACGCGTGCTTCCGCCATCCACATTCGCAGCATGTTCCGCAGCATCTTCAGTTCCGAATAAAACTGCTTCAGATCAGCATTCCCGTGTTCCAGTGCCCACGGCCCGCGGAAGCCTGCGTTCCAGCCGATGTCGAAGCAGCGTTTCAGATCATATTCTTTGTGTTCGCCACCGCGCCCGAGTTTTCGGGCCTTGAAATCACAGGTGACAGCCACTGGAAATGAACGAGCCAGCCCCGTATATCTTACGTCATTGTCAGACCAGTTTCCGGTATCGACGCCTGCAACCGCATTGTGACCGATGGCCCTCAACAGCGAAGACACGGAGTCCGGATCATTCTGCATCCATCCGAAATTCTCAACCAGCATTGTCACATTTCGGTCGGCAGCATAGTCACACAGTTCTCGATAACTGTCCACGTGGATGGCGATATCCGGTTTTTGTGTTTGCGGCAGCGGGCGAGCCCAGTGGCAACCCAGTCGCGACGCGATGTCGATGGATCGTTTGTATTCCATCAGTGCCTTCTGGCGAATATCCTTTTGCGGATTGTTCATGTCGATGCCGCGTTGATTCATTTTCAGATTTGTGAGCACGCAGCCGAACCTGTCAGCAGCCGCTCGCAGTCGTTCGCAGTACTTTTCGTTGACAATGGCAAAGTCAGGAAATGACGACGTGTTCAGATCAATCACTCGCAGATCAAGTTCCTCTCGCAGGATCTGTGGCAGATCGAGCAACGTAAACTGTCCCTTTCTGGCTACTGTCGTCAGGTGAGCGGCGGCAGACGCGGTCACGATGCCAATGGCACCATCGAGCCCTGAGGGCTCGTTTGTGCATGGCGTCGCAGTTGCCGACAAAGGAACGGCCAGGGCCGCTGCTCCCGCCAGCACACCCCTGCTGACACGCAGGACATCGCGCCGACTTCGTCGATCGGCAGCATTCTGGTCAGGATCTGATTTGTGCATGATTGAAACCCAATCATTGTGTGAAAGTCGAGCGGCCGTGTCTGTGTACGTATCAGCCACGTCATACCTGACCCGATATGACGATTTCCCGACGAACGCCCCGTAAATCCATTTCGAATTCGATGTTTTGAATCGGTGGTTGAGCATAAGACCACTGAATGCCGACTCGCGCGGCTTCCGGGATGCCCGGGATGATCACGTCACGCAGGATGTCGTGTACCGGATGCGCACAGTAGACATCAACGCTGGACAGAAGTCCTTCGTTCGCTTCCAGCCGTTTCAACCTGGTCCGCATGATGTCGACAACACATCGAGCCTTGTCCAGCATCGCAGCTTCGCTGGTTTCGCCGAATTTAACGATGTGCTGATCGCTTAATTCGCGATGTGGCAGTTCACCGCCACCTGCAACCACGAATGTGGACTGTTCAAACTCACTCGGCTTGGTGTGCGAAAAACCGTACAGCAGCGTATCCCGGGGCGGACTGACGACCGGGGCCACGTTGGTGCGAGCCACCGGGTTTTCGCCTTCCACCAGCATGTCCCATTCTTCAAGCAGCGTTTGATACTGCTTATTGAAATCAATGAATCCGCCCATCGAATGGGGTTCGGGGCACCTCAGCTCCACACCACACAGGCAATAATGTTCCAGTCCCTGCTGCTCCAGATGTTGTCTGGCGGCGAACAGCCCCTGCCGCCAGTGGACCGGCTTGTCCAGGGTCACATGAACAATCTCCCGGCCCGAAACGGCGATCACGCCGGACGAATAGGGAGCGATGCCCTGAAGGTATCGATAGCCACCCTGCTCATTCAATTTCAATTGTGACCCCATTTCGGCCTCCTGTAGTTTTGGTACCTGTGACAGCCGGACCAGTGTTCTGCGTGATCACATCACAACCAACCGGCCAGTATCTTTCGTAGTAACATTTGTGACGGGCTGTCGACAAAGTCCGTCAGTTCAGTGTTCAGAGAACCAATGACCGGCAACGGTGCTGTGGCTAACGGGGTGACCGATACCAGTGCAGCAGGCAGCCACGTGAGGACCTCGTTGATACCGATTCCATCGACCGCTGAAGTTTCGATAATGCTGGTGCCTTTGGTTACTCTGCACAGCGATACGCTCCGACGGTCCGGCAGATCTGTTTTGTTCCAGAGGATCGCAGATTGACAGGTGGCAGGAATGGCGCTCAGCAGTTCTTCATCGGCATCCGTCCAGCCTCTCTGCGAGTCAACAACCAACAGGCAGGCATCACAGCTGGTGGCAGTTCTGCGAGCCGAATCAACGCCGACGGCCTCGATGTCATTGCTGACGTCGGTCCGAATACCGGCCGTATCGACAATTACGAGGGGCCAGCCGTCCAGAATAAGTTCTGCTTCAACCAGATCGCGCGTCGTCCCGGGCTGGTCGAAGACAATCGAACGTTCGTATCCGATGATTGCGTTTAACAGACTTGACTTCCCTGCGTTCGGCTGACCGATGACGGCTACTCGCCAGGGGGCTGTCAGGTGTGCGGCAAAGTCACGCCACCGCAGGAATTTGTTTACTTCGGCAGCAGCCGCCTGCATATTTTCCTGTCCCGACAGCGTTGACAGAAACTGGCGCAATGCACCGGTGTACTGAGTCAGCAGGAATGATGCTGTCCGGGGAGTCCGACACTTCAACAGCTGCTTCAGAATGCTCTTTTCCAGACGCCCTTCTGTGGCATTGTCGGGGCGTTCATGCGGGGGTGGATCGGCAGATGTTACGTCATCCGTCAGCTGTTGTGAGATCCGCTTCACTGCCGCATCACCACCGTGGCAGTGGATCTCCCAGTTATTGTCGCTGACTCGTACCACAACAACATCTTCGCCGTCCCACAGTCCGTACAGAATACGTCCGATGGCCGCCCGCGACGGCAGCAGACCGTTAGCGGCGCGAAAATATGAATCCAGGCGTTCCGCTGTCGCCCTTCCCGACATGTTCGCGCGCATCACAGCAACAGCACCCCGGCCGGCAGCGGTCAAACGCGTGACCTTTGTTTCGCCGTTCATTTGTCAGCAGTCCGGCATACGATGGAAGGGGTTCCGGACGGCTTGACTCTGCGCGCAAACACCTTGTCAGCAGATGTGGCGTACAGTGTGCGAAAGTCATTTCCCCCAAACACCAGGTTGGAGAGAAACGCAGCCTGAGGTTTGCCAATGGATCCGCCCGGACGCCCGGTTGGGTCGAACATCTGTACGCCGACGCCGGTCGCCACATAAAGTCGACCGGCGTCATCCACAGTCATGCCGTCGGACTGAGCGTCAGTGGCTCCGAAAGTTGTTTGTAAAGGTGAGTAATTAGCATCACCGAATCTCAGACTTCCATCCGATTCCACTCGGAACGTGCGCAACACCGGTGATTCGCCATCCGTCACGACGAGTGTCGCCTCGTCCTGCCACAGGATAATTCCATTCGGTCGAAATCCTTGGGCCACCATCTGCGGCTTGTCAGGGGGCTCATATTTTACCAGCCACACAGCATTCGACTTCGGATCGGTCACATAAATGTGACCTTTTTGACTGACAACAAGATCGTTGGCCGAGCGCAGGTCTGCCAGAACCTCATAAGCCCCGTCAGGCCCATAGGCGACCACCTGTTTAGCTTTATACAGACAGCCAAACAGCAGGCCCCGGGGCCCAAATATCAGTCCGCTGGTGTTCCCTTCGTTTTCTGCAAAGACTTCAGCCTTCCCGTCGTCGCTGATGCGATAAACTCTACCGCTGGGAACGTCCGAAAAATACAGCCGACCGTCTTTATCGACGGCGGGGGCTTCTGTAAATGTAAAACCGTCAGCGACGAGGCGCCACGGAGAGTCGTCGATCAGCACCTGCGACAGGGGCATGTCGCGGGCGGCCGCCGGACCGGCAAATAACGCACCAAGACAGAAACATGCTGGCCAGAGATAGCGAAAATTAATGCGAAGCGAAGTGCATGTCATCCTGAATGATGCCTTTACAGCGATAATCGAAATGGCGAACAGCGTAATATTCTCCGCAATCGTTCCATTGTTCAATCCAACAGCCATCTCGAGCCACCCAACCATGGAACTGCAGTGGCTTCTTGACGTTGCTGTTCCAATCGCTCAAAGTAGGCACGTCAGCGCCGAGCCGATTACACTTTCCGCAACGAGAGAACATCAATGCACCGTATCCTGTTGATTCTGCCACTGCTCGTTACCACAACTGCAGCTGCACCACCGGCCGACAGCCGCTGGGAAAAGAGTATCCAGCAGTTCGAACAGAAAATGAAGGACGGTGAGTCGAAGCCGGGTTCAGTGCTGTTTATCGGAAGTTCCAGCATTCGTTTGTGGGATTTACCAAAGTGGTTTCCCGGCCACACCGCCATCAATCACGGATTCGGCGGCTCGGAAGTCTCAGACTCGCTGCAGTTTTTTGACCGCATCGTGAAGCCGTTGAAGCCGTCCATTATTCTGATGTACGCTGGCGATAATGACATTGCGAAAGGCAAAACCGCGGAAATTGTGCACCAGGATTTCCGAAGTTTTGCCAAACGAGTGAAGTCGGATCTGGCTTCTGAAACAAAGCTGGCTTTCATTGCGATCAAACCCAGTCTCAAGCGGTGGTCCTTATCGGACGAGATGGCCAGGGCCAATGCGCTGGTCGCAAAAGACTGCGCCACAGATGATCAGCTGGAGTACGCTGACATCTGGACTCCAATGCTGGGAAAAGACGGAAAGCCAATGCCGGATCTGTTCGTCAAAGACGGGCTGCATCTGAGCGACAAGGGCTATGCGATGTGGACAGACATCGTTGCAAAGCTGCTGCCGCCGCCGAATGCCGCGATTGACACGGATCTTTCAGGCCGCCCGCTGCTGTTCCGGACTGACTTCGAGGATCGGAACATCGACCGTTTCGAACTAACGGATGCCACAGCGTGGGAATTGTCCGAACAGGACGGCAACCATTTTATTTCCCTGACCAAGAAACGCAGCAAATACGAACCGCCGGTGCGATCTCCGTATAACCGTGCCCTGATCAAAGACCTGAAGGTCGACAGTTTCGTACTGGATGTGAAGCTGCAGTCCACCATTCCCGATTATAACCATCGCGATCTCTGCCTGTTCTTCGGGTATCAGGATAACTCGCATTTGTACTACGTGCACCTGGGTAAACGAACGGATGCTCACGCCAATCAGATCTTCATCGTCAATGATGCGCCGCGAACAAAGATTTCGACAAAGACGACCGCAGGCATCCCGTGGAACGATGACTGGCACCACGCCAGAATCGTGCGGAATGCAGAATCCGGATCGATTGAGGTGTTTTACGACGACATGCAGGTGCCTGTCATGACGGCCACCGATAAAGCCTTCGGTGCAGGTCGGATTGGTGTGGGTTCCTTCGACGACACCGGAAACTTTGATGAAATCAAAGTCTTTGGAGCAAAGTCTGACAGGTAGCCTGCCTCGGGGCCGCGGTTTGTTCTCCCGACAGGCTCATTCAGCCCCAGTCGCTCCGCTCCGTTTTCAGAAGCTGAACGATGCACTACAATCCACAGTTATCGGTACGTTTTCGTTCTATCGTCTGAAGCTGAACTCATGGATTTCCTGCAACTGGCCGGAAAAAACATTCTGGTTGTGGGAGTCGCCAATCGCAAGAGTGTGGCGTGGCTCACGGCGAAGCTGCTGCTGGAAGCGGGGGCGAATGTGCTGTTCTCAGTCCGCTCAGAAGAACGAGCCAGGACCGTCCGTAAACTGGCGCCCAACGCATCAGTCTTCATTTGTGACGTCGAACATCAGGAGCAGATTGATAATTTGCAGCAACAGGTGGCAGAACAGGTCTCGACACTGCATGGCATCGTTCATTCTGTAGCCTATGCCGATTATTCCGCGGGCTGGCTGCCGTTTCACGAAACGCCGCGAGCGGCATTCCTGCAGGCGCTGGACATTTCGTGTTACTCACTGGTTGCACTGGCGAACGCCTTCAGGGATCTGCTGGATCCGGATTCGGGCAGCGTTGTTTCGATTTCCATCTCGACCACAAGAATGGCCGCGGAAAACTACGGGTACATGGCACCGGTGAAGGCTGCGATGGATTCATCGGTCTGTTTTCTTGCAAAATCGTTTTCAAAATTCTCAAACGTCCGCTTCAACGCGGTCTGCCCCGGGCTGTTGAAGACATCTGCCTCTGCCGGCATTCCCGGCTATGTCGACAGTTATCTGCATGCTGAAAAGGCTACGCTGCGCAAAAAAGCCGTCCAGACGGAGGAGGTGGCCGCAACCGTCGCCTTCATGCTGAGTCCCAGATCTTCGGGTATCAATTCTCAGGGCATCGTGATCGATGCCGGAATGGGCACCAACTACTTTGACGACGAGCTGGTCCATGACCGCGACGGGTCGCCCTGACATAATCGCAGAACCGGTGGTCGGGGTTCCGAGTCAACGGGAATCCCGGTGGCTGATTGCGCTGGTCTTCATTGGTATCGCGCTGCGGTTGATGGTGCTGTTGATACGTGCTGACGATTTGAAGACTGATCCGGATGCCTACGTTGGTATCGCGCAGACCGTCGTCGATGGCAACGGTCTCTGTGTGCCGGGTAGTGATCGACCGACGGCTTTTCGCCCGCCACTGTATCCGTTGTTGCTGGCAGGGTTGACTCTGACGGGCCTGACGCTGACTTGCGCTGCGGGACTGATCAATCTGTTATCGGGTGCAGTCGTGATTATAGCGACCTGGAGGGTTGCACGATTGGCTGCTCTGCGTGGCGGATGGGTTGTGGCTGCGACTGCAGCCGCGACACTGGATCCCCTGCTGCTCAGATACTCTGCGTTGCCCATGACGGAGAGCATGAGTGCCGCATTGTTGACGGTTGCGATGCTGCAGATTCTCAGACTGTGCGAGAAGCAGTCTGCTGACTCCGTACGTTCCGGACTGCAGCCTGCAATTCTGGCTGGCTGCTGCTTCGGTCTGGCAGGCCTCTGCCGTCCGGTCGGACTTATGACGTGCGCGGCAATCACTCTGGTACTGCTGCTGGTTGCCGTCAAACAGACGCGAAACCGCACGCCGGAGGCAACTGTCCGCTGTTCGGCCGGCGATATCGACCGGGACAGGTTTGTTCGCGGAGTGTGCATTGCGGTTCTGCCCGCGGTCGTAGCCGGACTTGTGTTGTTACCCTGGGTTGTTCGCAACGCCGTGCAGTTTGGTTATTTTATTCCCGCGACGACTCACGGCGGCTACACGCTGCTGCTGGGCAATAATCCCGTATTTTATAGAGAAGTTGTGAAAGCGCCGGGACAGCCGGCCTGGCAGGGAGGCAGTCTCGATAAGTGGCAGCAGCGAGTGGATTCCGAAATTCTCGTCAACGGCATACAGGCCACAGATGACGTGGCCATCGATGCATGGAAATACAAACGGGCTCTGACTAATATCGGTCAGCAGCCCGGCACGTTTCTGCAGGCCTGTCTGTTGCGGTGGAAACGATTCTGGGCACTGAGACCGTCCGTCACGGACACAGAGTTGCCTGTACTCGTCGCAGCCGCAGTGACGATTTGGTACGCAGGATTGTGGTTGGGGCTGGGCAGAAGTCTTTTCTGTGCGGACATCCGTCGCTCTGGTCATATACAGCTGCTGTGGATGGCGATATTATCTTTCCTGCTGCTGCATACATTTTACTGGACGAATGCCAGAATGCGGGCGCCCTTGACGGGGGTCATTGTTGTCCTGTCTGTGGTGGGATGGCAAGCCATCTTTGGGCATTTGTTCAGGCGTGATCGTGGCGTGACCGTTAATACAGATGCCAGCTAAGGCTTGAATACAACGTTCCGTCTGTGGTGAACGTTGCAGGGGTCCCGGCAGAGCGGGCCGTCGTTAATCCGAAAGATTTGTCTCCATGATCTGTATTTCTCTTACACCCTCCTCACGAACTCTCGCGCCAGCCGATCTGCTGAACGCTTCTCGCAAGTGCGATATGATCGAGCTGTGTCTGGATAGTTTTCTAAAAACGCCCGACATTGCCTCACTGCTGAAACTGTGCGACAAGCCGGTCGTGGTGTCCTGCCGACGTCGCAAGGACGGTGGTAACTGGACCGGCACCGAAGACGAACGAACTCAACTGCTGCGAAACACGATTGTGGCAGAGCCGGAGTATGTGGAACTGGAATTGGATATTGCCGAGAAGATTCCTCGGTTTGGCAAGACCAAACGAGTCATTAGTTATACGAGTCTGAATCGACCGCTGGGAAAAATCGACGATATCTTCGAGCAATGCTACAAGGCCAAAGCTGACGTGGTGAAATTCACTTGGCCCACGGATGACCTGGATGCGGCGTGGCCATTGCTGGCGGCCGTGACTCAGGCTCGCGAATTGCCTGTAGTCGGACAGGGGATCGGCGAATCGGGGTTGACGTTTTCGCTACTTGGTCGGAAATATGGCTCACCCTGGATCTATGCGGCGCTGGAACGCGGTATGGAAGCCTATGAAGGGCAACCCACTGTTTGGCAGCTGGAAGAAGAGTATTACTTACGAGACATCACCAAGAAGACTCGGTTCGTAGGCGTCGTTGGACTGGGTGCTGCCGAAAACACCACCGTGCGCGTTCTGAACGCCGCATTTCAGGAGCTCGACAAGCCCATTCGCTGTCTGCCTCTGTTGCCGGGCGGCATGGACAAATTACAGAAGCGGCTGGGCATTATGAAGATCAATGCCATGCTGGTCGATCCGCTCTATTCAGGTGACCTCAGCGCAATGTGCACTCCCAGTGATGAGCTGTCACAACAGTCCGGGTACATGGATGTTCTCCTTGAGGGCAAGAAGGGCTGGGTTGGACGCACGACACTGATGGATGCGGTCGACAAGATGACTTCGGCGATAAAGGACGAACGCTGGACGGAGGGGCGAGCCACGACGGTGTTCGGTTGTGGCCCGATTGCGCTGGCTGCGGCACAGTATCTGTCCGGCAGAAATGCGGCGGTCAGCATCGCGGCGCCTTCGAACAATTCTGCGATGGCTGCGGCTAAGAAAGCGGAGGTTCGACATATTCCGTGGGCCGCCATTCACCAGACTGCGACTGATGTTGTCGTACTGGCGGGGTCGGAAATCAAATGCGGTACCGGTCGTGGTGAACTGAACCCTTCTCTGATTCGCGAAAAAATGGTCGTCATCGACCTGACCGCGTACCCCGGAGAATCAGGTTTCGCGGAAGAGGCGCATGTCCGGGGAGCAGCCTACATCAGCCCGTCGGGAATTTTTGCCAGGCAGCTGCAGCTGCAGTTCAAGATGCTGACAGGTATGGACCTGCCGCCAACGGCCTTTAAGAAAGGGTTGGCGCCGGTGTAGAGCCGTTTTCAAACAGTTGCGGTCGTGAGGTTCGTCGGAAAATCCCTCTCGCAGGGGGGGAAGAGGTACTCCGTGGCTACACGTCAGTGCAGAAACTCGGCACGGGAGTGTCAGCCGTGTCGCGATGTGATTGGTAGCGGGCGTCTCCAAAGAAATAACACAGGACGACCACCGGATCGCCAGCCCAACGATGTCAGACTTGCCGATCATTGACGTACCAGTCCGACCCCCAAATCACTTGCGATCAACCTGCGCCACGTTGCTTCGATGCGCAGGCGTTGTACTGCTTTCCGTGCTGTTGCGCGTTGATGACATGCACCGTACCGCGGAGCATACAGACAACTCTGCCTTTGTCGTCGACGTGAAACTTGTGCTTGACATTGCCACGAATGTTACCCACGTGACTGCCATGGGTAATGGGCTGTGGCAACTGCATCGTGCCGACGGAGAATCCGCTGGCCTGGCGGCATTGACTCTGCCGGAATCAGTCGGTGTCATCGGCTATCGCGGCCCGAGTAATGTCCTGCTCGTGCTGAACGAGAAGCTCCAGGTTGTCACGGCGAAACTCGTCAGCAGCGACGACACCCCGGAACATATTAACGCCATTCTGAAGGATCAGTTTTTCTTTGAGCAGTTTGCAGGCTGGACAATGGGCGATCCTGTCAGCTTCACCGGGGTCGACGCGACCAGCGGTGCCACCCTGACAAGTCTCGCGATTGCGGAAGCGATCGCGGTACGACTCGGTGGCGAAAAACCGTCGTTGCGATTTCCGGACGACCTTAGTTCGGAAGACCTGAAAACTGTACTCGACACTCCGGATGGTCTGACGTTGGTTCCGATCGACGGCATTGAATCGCAGATTATTGATGTTAACGGTGTCGAATTCGGACGTCTCATTCGTACAGGTCCGCTGGTCGACTCGCTTGCCGGATATCAGGGGCCGAGTGAAATCATCATCGTGCTCGACTCCGATGGTCGTACTGAGAATCTGGCTCTGCGACGGACCTATGACAACAAACCCTATGTCGACTATCTGAACGAGGAGCCGTGGTTCTGGAAGACGTTTCAGGAAAAAAAAATTCAGCAGTTGGCAACGCTGGACCATGAACAGGAACAGGTTGAAGGAATATCCGGTGCCACAATGACAAGTATCGCCGTTGCCGAGACGATCATTGCCGCAGCTCGTCAGTATGCAGAGCGACAGTCCGTCGCAGCAGATGAAATTCGGAGTCGTCGAATTCACTGGACCCGCCACGACACAGGCACGGCGTTCGTATTGATCGGAGCCATCGTGATCGGTCTGAGCCGACTGCGAGGATCGATACGATTGCGAAACTGCTGGAACGTGATTCTTGTCGGGTACATGGGGCTCGCTACCGGGAATTTGATCTCCCTGGCCGTCGTTGCGGGCTGGGCGGCGCACGGTCTGGCATGGCGACTGGCACCCGGACTGGCTGCTGTGATCGTCATCAGTTTCATTCTTCCGGTGGCGACTAAACGCAATCTGTACTGCAGCCACTTGTGTCCTCACGGAGCCGCTCAACAGCTGTTGCGGGGAAGGCTCCGATGGAAGACCGGAATTCGTTGGCTGCGTCAAATGAGGTGGCTACCGGGATTGACCCTGGGGACCGCTGTCATGGTGACGTTGCTGCGGCTGGACTGGAATCTGGCGGCGTGGGAGCCCTTCAATGCCTACATCTGGTACATAGCCGGCGGAGGCAGCATCATTCTGGCCGTCGCGTCACTGACACTTTCCGCAGCCGTCCCCATGGCCTATTGCCGCTACGCCTGTGCCACAGGTCGACTTCTGGAGTATCTCCGTCGTACCGCCCGATCCGACCGTTTGACTCTGGCAGATGGCATGTTGTCAGCGTTGATCGTGGCGGCGATTGTGTCGTGAATGTGGCGCCTGCCGGGAGGGTCAGGTGCAACTCCACGCGACGAATTCGCGGCCGATACCGGAACCATGAAAAGAACGAGCGACAGTCAACGCCGGCGATTGTGGTTCGGAATACGGCGTTTCTTCGTCTCGCTTCCGGGACATTCCACTTCGGACAACGAACCGCAATTGACCTGAATGTATCACTTGGGGAAGGTGATGGTTGTGTCGGCGAGTTTCGGAGTTGTCCGCGAGTCGGGTCGCTGTGACACGCTGTCACCCCAGTGAATTGTGACTGCATTATTCTAACGTCTGGCTCATCGTTGTCTGTTTCTACATTACCTGTTCCTCAGCAGCAGGGGCACACAAACCGCCCGGGGCCGATCAGACGCCGCCACAGGATTCACCCTTGCTGGGTGATGCTGGGAATTGCCGCTGCCACGACCTTTATGTCAGCCCCCGGACAGTCATTTTCTGTCGCGGCGTTTGTTGATCCGATGCTTAACGACCTGGGGCTCGATCGCACGAATTACTCATTTGCGTACATGACGGCAACGCTGATCGGTGGATGTATGCTGCCCCTGATCGGACGGCTGGTTGACCGCTTTGGTGCCCGGCTCGTTTTGCCTGTTGTCGCCACGGCACTGGGACTGGCGTGTACCTGGATGTCCAGTTTGACCGGCGCTGTAGGCTTGTATGTTGGGTTCACAATGATCCGCTGTCTGGGTCAGGGATCATTAACGTTAATCGCAAACTGGATTGTCGGCGAGTGGTTTCACACGTACCGCGGGCGAGCGGCAGGGATCTGCGCTGTCGGTGGCACAGCGTCAGTACTGATTATTCCTCAGGTGAACAACCTGTTAATTGGAGCCTGCGGCTGGCGAGACACCTGGTTAATGCTGGGCGGTATGGTCATTGTAACGCTGGTTCTGCCAGCGGGTCTGTTGCTGCGTGACCGTCCGGAACCGCTGGGGCTACTGCCAGACGGTTTGTTTCCGAATGACGACAATCAACCTGACTCCAGGTTCGCAGGTCGCGGCGATGATTCTGAGTTCGCTGAAGGCAGTGCAGAAAATCCCGCAGTCACAGCGAACCATGCATCTGTCATCGACACCGATGATGAATCATTCACCGTCAGGGAAGCCCTCTGTACTTCGGCCTTCTGGAAAATTGCCAGTGTTGTGGGCACCGTCTCTCTGGTTGGCACGGGACTGATGTTTCACCAGGTTTCAATTGTTGCTGAACACGGCGTTTCCCGTTCTCTGGCGCTTGGCAGCCTGGGAGTGCAGGCGGGGGCGGCCACAGCTTCAGCATTAATCGCCGGCTGTCTGATTGATCGGATGCAGGCCAGATATGTCCTGGCATGTTCAATGGCGCTGGAAATCTGTGCGATATTCCTGCTGATTTTTCTGCCTGCGGCGGGCTGGATTACCGTGTATTCAGCATTGCTGGGACTTCACGGCGGAATCATTCGCAGTGCCGGCTGTATCGTGTGGATAAACTTCTACGGACGTAAGCATCAGGGAGCCATTCAGGGAATGTCGATGTCTATCATGGTACTGGCTGCTGCCCTGGGGCCAGTACCCCCGGCGCTGGCCCATGACTTTGCGGGTAGCTACGAGCCGGCATTGTGGTTATTCCTTATTCTTCCCGCACTTGCCGGTGTGGCAGTGCTGACAGCTTCGCCGCCGACGAAAAACAGGTGAGAGCGACAGGAGTCTTTTTCAGGTGAACAGTATATGATTGCAGACCGTTTTCGCCCGAAAAAGTCTTCTTACGCTTTTCCGTTTTCGGACCGACAGCCAGATGCCCGCTGGAAATCAGTTTCGCCATCAATCGTATCCGACTGATCCGTCGTTGCCTCCCGCCTCTTACCGGCTTCGCGTGACAGACGGCAACCACGTCGATTTTTCTCAGTTGCATGCGCAGGAGGGAGTTCGTGAGGTGGTCCTGGTTCATGGCACATTTATGGGCAACGACCCGTTCGGCGTGTCAGCTGTGCTGCAGTCGTTCGCCAGATCTGCCGGGCCGCTGAAGACACCGCTGCTGAAGCTGGCCGATGTACTTAGGGAAAAAATGAAGACGGTGGTTGATGGTCTGGCTCAGGATGTCGGCAATTATACTCAGGAATACTGCGACGCCTTTCAGAAGTTGGTCGGTGATGACCCGATTGTGAGGCTGCTGCAGCCAACATGGACGGGGCAGAATCACCATCTGGCCCGGGCGGATCTGGCAGTACGGCTGTTGTGCCGTTTGGGCGAGGTGCAGCCGACGCCTGAGGAGACGATTCTCTTCTGGGGACACTCACACGCTGGCAACGCGTTTGCGATTCTCAGCAACCTGTTGGCAAACGACAGAGCCGCTGTTAGAAAGTTTTTCACCTCCGCAGGTGATTGGAATGCCGAACACTGGACGCGTGCCAGACAACTGCTTGATTCCGGACCGTCGCCACACCCGTGGGCGAAATGCGCCATCTTTGCCGCATTTGGTACTCCCGTGCGATACGGATGGGACACTCACGGTTACCGAAATCTGCTGCATGTCCTGCATCACAGAAAAGGTGAGCACGGCGATGAGTGTCGCGCGCAACCGATGTTCCCGGCCCATAGTCTGACGGATACGCTGACAGCGAGGTACGGCGACTGGGTGCAGGCGTTTGGTATCGCCGGAACCGATGTTCCTCCAGCAACATCGGTTCCGGAGAATCGCGCTGTCGCCGCCATTCTGGAAGCAGGTCTCACGACGCCGGAACATGAGCTTGATACTCGGTTTATTGTTCCGCCAAAGCTTCGCGATACGTGTGCTCGCTGGAAGACAGGTACTCGCTGTCATAGTGACGGCCGGAATCTCCTGGTCGAATACGAACCGAGCGGGCGTACAACGTCACTGGCTTCGCCGATTGAAGAAGCGCTGCTGGGTCACGGAGTCGCGACAACGCTGGACTGGCTGCCAGCTCATCTGGCACTCGTACTGAAAGCACTGAACGAGACCGGCGAAAGCACTGTCACCCGGTAGTCATGTCCCGACCGATGGCGTCTTCACAGTGCAGCACCGGTCGGCTGCGAATCGAGATTATTTGCCCGGGTAGTACCGATGCTGACCGCGACGAGCCGACTGCAGTGATGTTTGAGTATCCTGTTCCACACCCGGATCACCCTGCGAGGTCATCCACCGTTTGAGTGCATCGGCAAAGCGTTGCCTGCGTTCGGACTGGCTGGTATCCCCTGCCAGATTTTTCATTTCGTAGGGATCAGTCGCCGTATGATACAGCTGCTCGGCTGGACGCAGCATGTAGCGCTTAACCAGCAGATAGGAAGCCGGATTCTGCTGAGTATCCCAGGTCCATGTACCCCAGTATGGGTTGTTCAAAGCGCCGGTGCCGCGCGTGCCCATCAAATGTTTTTCGATGTACAACTCACCCGGCGTCAGGTTTCTGATGTACCGATACTCGCCGTCGGTAATCGTTCGAATCGGATAGGCAGGGCCTTCCGGCAGGTTGTTGTGCATCCCATAAACATATTCTCGATGCTGTTCGCTGCGTCCCTCCAGAACAGCCCGAAAACTTGAGCCGTTAAACTCCTCAGCCGCCGGATTTCCTCCACTCAGATCCACCAGCGTCGGCACGACATCACAGTACTGCACAAGTGCGTCAGTGCGCTTGCCGGCAGTAACTTTTCCCGGCCACCGAGCAATCAGTGCTGTGTGCAGTCCTGTATCCCAGTTTGTCCACTTACAGCCGGGAAACTGTGAACCCTGTTCCGATGTAAACAGCACGAGCGTATTGTCAGCCTTGCCGCATTCATCAAGGGTGTGAAGGATTTCTCCCACCTGACTGTCCATGTATGTGATTTCTGCAAGATAGCGTCCAAAATCCTGTCGAGTTTGCTGCGTGTCAGCAATGTTTGGCGGCAGCTTGATTTTCTTCGGGGGGTAGGCGGTCGCGTCTCCCATCACCCATGGCACATGTGGTTCCACCAGAGCGACAACCAGACAGAACGGGGCTGTTTCGCGAGATATGAATTCTGTTATGTGGGCAACATCATGCGGCTGAGTAGGATTACGGACGCAACTTGGGTCAAACCCCTTCACTTTGTCAAAGGGAAAAACAGCGTCCGGCTTCACATGTACCTTGCCCGCAATACCAACGCGATAACCCTGCCGCCGCAGGTGATGCGGCATACTTTCGACTGAGTCCCGGCTTGCGGAGTGGTTCCACGCGCAGCCGTTTTGCATTGGATACTGACCCGTAAACAGCTCCGCTCGGCAGGGCTGGCACATCGCTGAACTCAGATATGCCCGGTTGAAGGTCAGCCCCTGAGACGCCAGAGCGTCAATATTGGGCGTCCCTGCGTTCCGACCTCCGTACAGAGGCAGATCATTAAACGTACAGTCATCCGCCATTATGATCAGGACATTGGGCTGATCTGCTGCTTGCAGGCTGACAGCAGAAACACAGACGGCTAAGACAACCGGAAGCATTTGATACATGATTGCACACAAACAGAGTTGGCAGAAAGACAAGGGGCAGCCGCACAGGCTGCCGACTGAAATCAAAGGGACGCGAATTCGCCGGTTGCAACGTTTTGGTCACCAGCGAGGCATTTCCACAGCGGAACAGTCTAACATCACCTCC